>Ga0268256_1001119_pt1 | contig 17434 bp, 15 predicted proteins | sample AgamicAtAmrz_FD_200247 | JGI IMG/M metagenome (GOLD analysis project Ga0268256, IMG submission 200247) | Agave microbial communities from Guanajuato, Mexico - At.Am.rz (v2) (version 3) | ecosystem: Host-associated > Plants > Roots > Rhizosphere | place: Guanajato, Mexico | collected 2012-06-07
ACGGCGCAACGCAGGTTGACGCCGGGACGCTCGGCATTATGAACAATGTGCATGTTCCCGCCGGGCTGCTGGTCAACCTCGCTATCTGGCAGGAACAGCCGCACTGGCCGAGCTTTATTATTGGTGGTTCGGTGATAATGGCTTCGCTGTGGGTACATCGCCGTTGGGTCGCTCCGCGCTCCGCACAAACGGCAGGTGATCGCACGCGTGGTTCCGCGCTGAGCGAATAAACGCTTCTGTAACCGGCTGACGCTGCTCGCCGTCGCGCACCGCCGCGTACAGCCGGCTCCACAATCCTTCGCCCAGGGTTTTGGTCACCACCAGACCCTGGCGTTCAAAACTCTCCACCACCCAGTGCGGCAGCGCCGCGATCCCCATCCGGGCGGCAACCATCTGAATCAACAATAGCGTGTTATCAACGCTTTTCAGCGCCGGGCTGATGCCCGCCGGTTGCAGGAAATGACGCCAGATATCAAGGCGGCTACGCTGCACCGGGTAGATCAGCAGCGTTTCGCTGGCAAGATCGTCCGGTGTGATGCGCGCTTTTGCCGCCAGCGGATGATCCGGCGCCATCACCAGCCGTACCTCAAAATCAAACATCGGTGAATAGTGCAGGCCGCTGCGCGGCAGAATGTCGGATGTCATCACCAGGTCAAGCTCACCCTGTTGTAGCGCAGGCTGCGGGTCAAAGGTCACGCCGGATTTGAAATCCATCTCCACCTGCGGCCAGTTCTGGCGGAAGTTCTCAAGTGCAGGCGTTAGCCATTGAATACAGCTATGGCACTCAATCGCGATGCGCAACGTGGCTTGCTGCGGCTCGTTACAAGCCTGCAGCGCGCGGCTGATTTGCGGCAGAACCTGATTGGCCAGTTGCAGCAGGATCTCGCCCTGCGGCGTAAAACGCAGCGGCTGACTTTTACGCACAAACAGACGAAAGCCGAGGCGTTGTTCCAGATCGCTGAACTGGTGGGAAAGCGCCGACTGCGTCTGATGCAACGTTGCCGCTGCTGCAGCCAGCGACCCGCTGTTTCGTAACGCCTGTAGCGTTTTCAGGTGTTTAATTTCGATCATGAATGTCCTTCACCCCGGCATGAACAATTTGCGCTTGAGGTTTATACAGTACCTTCACAATATGGATGTGTAAACATCTGGACGTCTAAACTCGTCATATTTCGACTTGCAGGTGCGTTGGCTGCCTTGCGCGCCCCAGTCACTTACTTCAGTAAGCTCCTGGGGACACGCTACGTTGCCGCCTTCCTGCCAGCCGAACTATTTAGAGTTTTACATTCAGAATCAAATAATTAAAGGAAGAAGACATGACAATACAAAACCACACCCTCGGTTTTCCTCGCGTCGGCCTGCGTCGCGAGCTGAAAAAAGCGCAAGAAAGTTACTGGGCGGGGAATTCTTCTCGCGAAGAACTGCTGGCGGTAGGGAGCGAGCTGCGCGCCCGTCACTGGGATCAACAAAAACAGGCCGGGATCGACCTGCTGCCGGTCGGTGATTTCGCCTGGTACGACCATGTTCTGACCACCAGCCTGCTGCTGGGCAATGTGCCGGCTCGTCATCAGAACAACGACGGCTCTGTCGATATCGACACCCTGTTCCGCATCGGCCGCGGTCGCGCACCGACCGGCGAACCGGCGGCAGCGGCAGAGATGACCAAATGGTTTAACACCAACTACCACTACATGGTGCCGGAATTCAGCAAAGGCCAGCAGTTCAAACTGACCTGGACGCAACTGCTGGATGAAGTGGACGAAGCGTTGGCGCTGGGCCACAAGGTGAAACCCGTACTGCTTGGGCCGGTCACATACCTGTGGCTGGGCAAAGTGAAAGGCGAACAATTCGATCGCTTAAGCCTGCTGAACGATATTTTGCCGGTTTACCAGCAAGTGCTGGCCGAACTGGCGAAACGCGGTATTGAGTGGGTGCAGATAGACGAACCGGCGCTGGTGCTGGAACTACCGCAAGCGTGGCTGGACGCCTTCAAACCGGCGTATGACGCCCTGAACGGCAAAGTAAAACTGTTGCTGACCACCTATTTCGAAGGCGTCACGCCGAACCTGGACACCATTACCGCGTTGCCGGTGCAGGGTCTGCATGTCGATCTGGTACACGGTAAAGACAACGTTGCGCAGCTGCATCAGCGTCTGCCTGCCGACTGGCTGCTCTCTGCCGGTCTGGTGAATGGCCGTAACGTCTGGCGCGCCGATCTGAGTGAAAAATATGCGCAGATTAAGGATGTGGTCGGCAAACGCCCGCTATGGGTTGCCTCTTCCTGCTCGCTGCTGCACAGCCCGATCGATCTGAGTGTTGAGACACGTCTTGATGCCGAAGTGAAAAGCTGGTTCGCCTTCGCCCTGCAAAAATGTGAAGAACTGGCGCTGTTACGTGATGCCCTGAACAGCGGCAACACAGAAAAACTGAATGAATGGAGCGCCCCGATCCAGGCGCGCCGCCACTCTACCCGCGTGCACAACCCGGCGGTGGCAAAACGTCTGGCGGCGATCACCGCGCAGGACAGCCAGCGCGCGCGTCCGTACGCTGAGCGTGCACAAGCGCAGCGCGTGCGTTTCAACCTGCCAGCGTGGCCGACCACGACTATCGGCTCGTTCCCGCAAACCACCGAGATCCGCGGCTTGCGTCTGGATTTTAAACAGGGACGTTTAGATGCGGGCAATTACCGCACCGGCATCGCTGAACACATTAAACAGGCGATTATTGAACAGGAGCGCTTGGGGCTGGATGTGCTGGTACACGGCGAAGCTGAACGTAACGACATGGTGGAATACTTCGGTGAACACCTTGATGGTTTCGTCTTTACGCAAAATGGCTGGGTACAGAGCTACGGCTCTCGCTGCGTGAAGCCGCCGGTAGTGATCGGCGATGTGAGCCGCCCGGAAGCGATTACCGTCGAGTGGGCGAAGTACGCACAATCGCTGACCGACAAACCGGTCAAAGGCATGCTGACCGGTCCGGTCACCATCCTGTGTTGGTCTTTCCCGCGCGAAGATGTCACCCGCGAAACCATCGCCAAACAGATCGCGCTGGCGCTGCGTGATGAAGTGGCCGATCTGGAAGCTGCTGGCATTGGCATCATCCAGATCGACGAACCAGCACTGCGCGAAGGTTTACCGCTGCGCCGCAGCGACTGGGAGGCTTATCTGGCGTGGGGTGTGGAAGCGTTCCGTATTAATGCGGCGGTGGCGAAAGATGACACGCAGATCCACACACATATGTGTTATTGCGAGTTCAACGACATCATGGATTCTATCGCCGCGCTGGATGCGGATGTGATCACCATCGAAACCTCGCGTTCGGATATGGAACTGCTGGAGTCGTTCGAAGAGTTCGAATACCCGAACGAAATCGGACCGGGCGTGTACGACATTCACTCGCCGAACGTGCCGAGCGTGGAGTGGATCGAAGCCCTGCTGCAAAAAGCGGCGCAGCGCATTCCGGCACAGCGTTTGTGGGTGAACCCGGATTGCGGTCTGAAAACCCGCGGCTGGCCGGAAACCCGCGCCGCGCTGGCTAACATGGTGAAAGCCGCGCAGAACCTGCGTCAGCAGTAAACAGCCATGCGCCGCCGGAATGTTCCCCGGCGGCGTTTTTTGAGGTATTACGGCGTTTCGGTTAACAACTCCAGAGAGAGTGTGTAGACGCCGGGTTCAAACACATCGCCATCCTGGCCATAAAAGCTGAATGTTTGCTCCGCGCCAGCCGCCAGCGGGTTATTGGATTTATAAGCATCGTCCGCCGCGCTCCAGGTACTGTCGAGATTGACCCCCAGATTCGGCACAAGGTGTTTCTCCGCGCTGTTACTGGTGCTAACCCATACGATATCGCCATTACTCCCGCGAGAATCCCCCTGCCCACGGATATAATAAGTGCCTGCGGTGGTCGATCCGTTTTTAATAATGATGGTCGCAGCATGATCCATAATAGAATCGCCAGTATAGATATTGCCTGCCCCCAGCGTTCCTTCAGCGTCCATGCCTTTGGTAATGCTCCATGATGTTGGCGCATTCAGCGTCATGGAGGTGGTCGCGCTTCCATGGGATGTCAGTGCCGCAAAACTCTGGTTGCTCATCAGGGTCAGTAAAGTAGTCAGCATTACTTTTTTCATTATCATCATTCCTTTAATTTCATTGTCATTACACAACTTTGGATGCGACAAAGACACAAAAGCTGTGGTGCGGCTTCTCATTCAGGAAAACCGTAAAAATGGGTAGAGCAGTTAACCCTCTATGCCAGCGTGACCTCACGCAGCGGTGTTACGGCGTTTCAGTTAACAACTCGATCGAGAGGTTATAAGTGCCGGGTTCAAATGTATCGCCGGCCTGCCCATAAAAACTGAACGTTTTCTCATCGCCTGCACCCAGCGGGTTGTTCGATTTAAAGGCGGTGTCGGCAGCACTCCAGGTACTGTCGAGCGTGGTGGTAAGATTTGATACAACGTGTTTTTGCGTACTGTCGCTGGCATTGACCCACACAATTGTGCCGTCAGTCTCAAGGGAGTCCCCTTGTCCGCGAATGTAGTACGTGCCCGCAGCCGTCGACTCGTTTTTAATAATGATGGTCGCGGCATGGTTCAGAATGCTGTCGTCGGTATAGGTGTTGCCAGCCCCAAGGATTCCTTCTGCTTCTACGCCTTTGGTGATGCTCCATATTGCTGGTGCGTTAAGGGTCATGCTGGTGGTGGCGCTACCGTGGGATGTCAGCGCGGCAAAACTCTGGCTGCTCATCAGTGCCAGTAAGGTGGTCAGCATTATCTTTTTCATAAATCATTCCTTTAGTTTCATCATCGTTAATTGATCCCGCGCCGCATACCTGGACGTGGGTGGCGTCACCTTTGCAGGTGACAACCTGTTGCGCAGGCTTCCGATCCTGAAGCCAGCGTAATGCGTTGTGCTCGTTGTTCAGGGGACGATGGCAAGCGCGTTGGCCGTAATGACGTACTCATCGGCAACGGCTTGCTGGTTTCCGTCGATGACAATCTGAAAGCTGGCTCGCGTCGCGGAAGTGCTCCTGACAATGCCGCCTCGATCCTTGTTCTCCCCTGACCAGCCTTCACCTGCCAGCCGGATCCGCAATTGGTGCGCAGAATTACGTTTTCCCGTCAGTACATAGCGCCCCGGTGCCGAAGTGCTCTTCTGTGCATTCAGCCAGACCAGATACCCGGAATGTGCCTCCTGAAAAACCATCCGGCCGCGGCCGATAACAGTGCCATCACGCAATTTGGTGTCCTGGGGCGGACGTATGTTCAGCGTGACTTCTGGTATGGTTTCCGCTGCCTGCGCCTCTGCTGCGGGTAAACAGATCGCGGTTGCTATCAGTAACGGGAGTGCGATTTTCTTTTTCATTTCAGATACCTTCATGCTGAATGGCACATTGCGCTAAGGGCATAGATACCCGCCGAGCTTTTTTCTTCAGGCAGACGGTAGTCCGCTATGCACGAGCGTTCATGACCCAGCGAGACCAGGAGTCTTCCCGTTTGTGGAAGCCCGCTCATGTAAACCTCTCCACCATCACCCGTAATGCCTGCTCCGGTATTGGTCTCATTACCCGCAAGCGTGACCAACGCGCCAAAGGGCACCAGACGGTTATTCGCCTGAGTCAGCGTGATGACGGCACGGGCACCTGTCCGGGTTGAGAATTTCGCCGCGATGACTGCACCTGCTGTGGGGACTATCCGGGTGTCCGTTTGCGGGACTTCAACATCAGCGGGTAGGGTATTGGGATCGAGCGTCACTAAATTCGCCTGATAGGGCATCACATAGTCCAGCGTGGTGTATCCACGAAAATCGGTTTTCACTCCGGGGATATCGCCTGCCGATACGCCTGCTGCGCCCGGCGCTTCCACCAGCGCCACGGTTTCTCCCAGCGGCTGGCCCAGCGTGATCCCATGGCGATGAATCACTACGCCGCCAGCCAAGCCCGCATTCATCTGTCGGGAGGATGGGCTATAGCGATAGCCGCCTTTCAATTCACCATAAGCGCCGCGCCAGGTCAGATTAACCAGGCTGCTGTTTCGGTCAGTCGCCGGGTTGCCTGGCGTCATCCGTTCACGTACATCCCAACTCAGACGGCGATCAAAACTGTCGCCATTCAGTCCCATCTCATGCTGCGCACCGCGTATATCCCCGTTTACCATCTGATAACTGGCCCGTGTGTGGTTTCCCATCCAGCGATCCAGAGGCAGGCTAATCCAGAAACTCACTTCCCGATCCGTTTTACGCCCGGCTGGCTGCGCGCCGCTGTGGTAAACCGGCTCCTGGCGTTGCGTCCAGTTCAATGAGCATGTGGCATCGTGGAAACTTGTGGACCAAGAGACCATCAGCTCATCCCGCGTCCCGCGCTGTTGCCAGTAGCTCTCCCTGGCCCCCGTCAGGCTCACTGAACCCCACTGTCCCAGGGACTGGCTGAGCGTCAGGCTGGAGCGCGTTTTACGGCGCAAATTGTTCTGATTCAGGTATTCGCCAGCGTCATGCGCCCGATCACTGTCCAGCACTGCCGACAATCCGTGAAATCCCGACGATGCGTAGCGGTAGCTGGAAAATGTGAATCCAGTATTCGTCGCTTCAATGTTTTTGCTGTAGCGCACGCGCCAGGCGCTGCCTTGTGCATGCGCTTTTCTGTGCGGCTTTCTCTGTTCCTGAATACCATCCAGCGAAATAGCGCCCAACCTATTGAGTGATACCCCTAACCCCAGCGATGCTGCGCTGTAATGGGCTGCGCCCTGTAAACCACCGTAGGCCGTTATGCCCCATGGCAGCCCATACATCAGTGACGCGCTGACCGCGCCATTTGACGGGCGATAGCGACCGCTCATCAGGTTGTATTTGAAGTAACCTTCACGCAGCGCGATAGCTGGCGTGGTCGAGGGCACAATAAAACTTTGCTGGTGCCCGTCGTTTTCAAAAACTGTCACCTGTAAGTCGCCGCCGTCACCGGCGGAGGGAAGATCTGTCAACGCAAACGGCCCTGGTGCAACGGTGGTGCTGTAAATCACATAACTGCTACGTTTGACTTCAATCCGGGCCTGCGTATGCGCGATCCCCCGAATAACAGGGGCGAACTCTCTTTGGTTATAGGGAACCATTGCTTCATCGGAGCCAAGCATCACTCCCCGAAATGGAATGCTGTCAAAGATGTCGGCCGGGGTATAACGATCCCCCAATGCCAGACGGCTTTTCAGGCCATATAATCCGCGTTCAGCATAGGTCCAGGCTGTCTGCCATTTTCCTGGCGATTGGCCCTCTTTCTGCCAGGTTGTCAGGTTCCGCAAACGCCAGGCACCGAGATTCGCTCCCGGTTCGAGCTGGGCAAATATGGTGCTATTCGTTGAGGATCCACTGCCTGATGACGTCGAACGGGCCGTATTTATGCGGTAATTCATCCGCAGGGCAGGAATGCCATCATCCCAGAGTTCCTGTGGCGCGAGACCTGATACCTTCGGGCGCAGTGCTGCCTGCGGGACACTGAGCAACAATTGCTGCCGATAAAACTGGAATGTTTCTGTCGCCTGCGGAATAGCCGTCAGCGCCGCACATTGCTGTGTTTCGTCATCGGTTGTTTTCTCTGAAGCGCGAGCGGCAAACAGACCAGGGTACTGTTCTGTTTTCACGCCATACTGTGTCAGCAGTGCTTCAGTCAGGCAGGTTTTCAGAAAACGCTTGCCACTTTTATCACGCGCCTGGTGGAATACCATCTCCCTGGAATCCACCACGTCGCCATTTAGCAAAATGTCTACCGGGTAAATTCCAGGTAGCTGGCTTCCTTCGTTAAAAACCGAAATATCAACGTTTCTTCCTTCTTCGCCACCTAACAGTGCGGGATCAAATGACCAGCTTTCTGCCGCCGCATTCACTGATGAACATGTGCAGGCAGCTATCCCAAAAGAGAATAATGGCAGAATATAATATTGTTTTACTGTCATATAAATGTGAGTTAAACAACGTTGAATATTATTGTTTTATAAACAGTAATGTGGCCCTAAATATATCTTCTGCCCTTCGATAAACGCAAAATCAAAGAGGATAAAAACGCGCATCGTTGTCATAGAGCAAGAGTGGTATCAATAAATTAGCACCTGCATATTAATTTCACATATTCATATGCATAATAAATGCGCTTGCTTCTACGCCGTGTCGCATTAAATAACATGGTTATTCTGCGTTGGTTTGCCAGGTCTGGCTTTCACCGCCGTAATCGTTCACGATCTTCCATTCAATCCTTTTACTTCTTGTCGCGGAAGGCAGTGTGAAATCACGCGAAGAGAAGGGCGCAACGTACTTGATATCCTGTACGGTAATGTCATTAATTTTTAGCGTACTGATATTAATGTAAAACGGTGAGTTATTCGTTGCGGTCAACTTATTACCGTGCTGTTGCCATTGCAGGCGATTTTCTGCATCGTCAGGATGGCCTTTTAACGCGCCTGGCCGAATGAGCAGTTTGATGCAATTATTTATAGTGAGTTGAACGTTCAGTGATACTTTATCGGCCTTTTCTTTTGCCCACTCGTCTCCCGCTTTAGGGGGAATTCCCTTAACACATAACCACTGTAAAGTTTCACGGTCGGCCCTGAAATTACCGCCGGTGCGCACAATACGTAATCGGCTGGACTGCTGTCCGTCCAGGCGCATCAGCGGGGGCGTTACAACAAACGGTGCTTTATTCTTCCTGTTTTCCTCCAGCGCCTGAGACTGAATCAGAATGGGGTAATCCTGCGGATTGGTTACCGTCAGGGTTGTACCGTTAGACGCAGGATCATAAATCAAACGAGAGGCGCCAAGCCGGACTGAAAACGTTTGGGTCGACGTTGCAGAATGGGAGGATGCGGCTGAGGCGATGTCAGGGAAAAAGCAAATAGATACGGCTAAAAGTGACAATGCTGAAATATTTTTTTTCACGTGACTACCCTGTATGAAAATATAAGAAAAAACGCTAATAAATAGTTGCGCAGAAGAAATCATTTTTTACGGAACTTAGCCCGGGTTTTGTTATGTCCAACACCACTCTGTGGTGCTAGTCTGTGCAGTTATTTAGTGCCGTCAAAAAATATGAGTCATTCCTTTTTTAATATGCGCTAAGCATAATCTTATTAAAGGCGCTTGCCTGTAATAAGGTGTATCTAAAGTATTGCATGGAAGAGAAGAACAGGTAAACCAGCCAGGTTCAATGTCTGGTCGCCACAAAAATGTAAAATCATTTTTTTTTGCTGGTGTTTTTTTATGCTGAAATTATAAAAGACATTAAAATACATGCTATTAAAAGATGCTATCGTTGAGTGTTTTCGGGGGAGCAATTTCTTATTTCTGATAGGGTAATGGAATTTTCTTGATCCCATCAAACTTTTTCTTAATGAAAAACGAAGATTTCATATAAATCAGTTTCCCTTCATTCAGTGTTAATACGGTCAGAAATTCCTGAAATTCTCGTATTAGCATTTTATTTTTAATATTGCTGGCCGGGGAATTTCCCCGGCACGGATATTATTTTTTACTGTACTGGGCAAACCATGTCAGCATGCGTTGCCAGCCATCTTTTGCCGACTCTTCATGATAACTCGGGCGGTAGTCGGCATTAAAGGCATGGCCCGCTTCCGGGTAAATCACAATCTCGGCAGTGGCATTGGCTGCCCGCAGCGCCTGGCGCATAGTTTCCACGCTTTCGAGCGGAATGCCGGTATCCTGCGCACCGTATAAACCCAGTACCGGCGCGGTCAGATCGGTTGCGACATCTACCGGGTGGCGCGGCGAGTTGAGAGATTTCTCTCCCACCAGCTTACCGTACCAGGCTACCGCGGCTTTCAACTGCGGGTTATGCGCCGCATACAGCCAGGCGATACGGCCGCCCCAGCAAAAACCGGTGATCAACAACTGATGCGCATTGCCGCCATTGCGCGCCGCCCAACTGGCGACGTGGTCGAGATCGGCCAGCACCTGGGCATCCGGCACCTTGCTGACCAGCCCGCTCAGTAGCGTCTGGATATCGGCGAAATCATTCGGATCGCCCTGGCGGAAGTAGAGTTCAGGCGCAATGGCGAGATAACCTTCCAGCGCCAGGCGGCGGCAGAGATCGCGGATATGTTCATGTACGCCGAAAATTTCCTGTACCACAATGACAATCGGCAACGGGCCATCGGCATTTTTGGGGCGGGCATGAAACGCAGGCATATTGTCACCCTGCGTTGGAATGGAGGTTTCGCCTGCGATTAGGGCGTCCTCCGGTGTGTGAACGATGGTGGAAGCGTGAGGCGAAGCCGCAGGTGCAAAGCCCGGCTGTTTGTTGGTTGTCATGGCATTCTCCATACCCTTTTATTAGCGCTCCAATAACTATAGACGGAAGGTCTGGCGCGCGCGCAAATCCCCGTTTCATCGACTATCTTTGCTGCTGCGTAGTGAGATACAGCATGTTAATGTGATATGAATCACTAATTTATGGAAATGATATGCAAACATTTTCGTTCATGGTGACGTCAATCACGAAAACGGACAGGCGCCTTCTGTAAAGTGGCTTTTTGCCTCTCCTGATAAAACCAACCACAGAGGAGTCTGTTATGTCCAGGTCTGATGTTTTTCATCTCGGTCTCACCAAAAACGATTTACAAGGGGCTACGCTGGCGATCGTCCCTGGCGATCCGGAGCGTGTGGAAAAGATCGCCGCGCTGATGGATAAGCCGGTCAAGCTGGCATCTCACCGCGAATTTACCAGCTGGCGTGCCGAACTGGATGGCAAACCAGTTATTGTGTGTTCCACCGGTATTGGCGGTCCGTCAACCTCTATCGCCGTAGAAGAACTGGCGCAGCTTGGCATCCGCACTTTTCTGCGTGTCGGCACGACCGGGGCGATTCAGCCGTATATCAATGTTGGCGATGTACTGATTACCACCGCCTCCGTGCGCCTTGATGGCGCCAGCCTGCATTTTGCGCCGATGGAATACCCGGCGGTAGCTGACTTTGCCTGCACCACGGCGCTGGTCGCAGCGGCGGATGCGATTGGCGCAACCAAACACATTGGCGTAACGGCATCTTCCGACACCTTTTACCCTGGCCAGGAACGTTATGACACATTCTCCGGGCGTGTGGTGAAAAGCTTTAAAGGCTCAATGGAAGAGTGGCAATCAATGGGTGTGATGAATTATGAAATGGAATCCGCGACGCTGCTGACCATGTGTTCAAGCCAGGGGCTGCGCGCCGGGATGGTGGCTGGGGTGATTGTGAATCGTACCCAGCAGGAGATCCCGAACGCAGAAACGATGAAACAGACCGAAAGCCACGCCGTGAAAATCGTGGTGGAAGCCGCGCGTCGCCTGCTGTAATTCCTCTCTCCCGGTGCCCGGTAATGCTGCATTTACCGGGCCTGACAAATCCCTTTCCGTTTCTGCGTAGCGCCTCGCAGGAAAAGCCCTTCCCAACTGGACGTTTATACAGCACAATTCCCGCTTGTACGGATAAGGTCTGGAGGAGGCGTGGTGGACACTTCAATCATCGTCATGGCAGCGCTGGCGCTGGCAGGATTACTGGTCGGCTGGCTGGCTGCAAGCTGGCGCGGAGCGCAGCAGCAGGCGGAATTGCTTGCCGAGCAACGTGATGTGTTTAGTGAACTGAGCGCCGCCCGCCAGCAGTTAGTTCAGAGTGAACACTGGCGTGAAGAGTGCGAACTGCTCAATAACGAGCTGCGCAGCCTGCAACATATTAACAGCTCGCTGGAAGCCGATCTTCGTGAAGTCACCACCCGTCTGGAATCCACCCAGTTGCATGCGGAAGAGAAGCTACGCCAGATGCACAGTAGCGAGCAGCGTCTCAGCGAACAATTTGAAAACCTTGCGAACCGCATTTTTGAGCAGAGCAACCGGCGGGTGGATGAACAGAACCGCCAGAGCCTGAACGGCCTGCTAACGCCGCTGCGCGAGCAGCTCGACGGTTTTCGCCGTCAGGTGCAGGAGAGCTTTGGCCAGGAAGCGCGCGAACGCCATACGCTGGCGCATGAAATCCGCAATCTGCAACAGTTGAACGCCCAGATGGCGCAGGAGGCCATCAACCTGACGCGCGCATTGAAAGGCGATAATAAAACGCAGGGCAACTGGGGCGAAGTGGTGCTGACCCGCGTGCTGGAAGCCTCCGGTCTGCGCGAAGGGTACGAGTATGAAACCCAGGTCAGCCTGGAAAACGACAGCCGCGCGCGTATGCAGCCGGATGTGATCGTGCGCTTACCGCAGGGCAAGGATGTGGTGATTGATGCCAAAATGACGCTGGTAGCCTACGAGCGCTACTTCAACGCCGAGGATGAATTTACCCGCGAAGGCGCATTGCAGGAGCATATTGCCTCGGTACGTAATCATATTCGCCTGCTGGGGCGCAAAGATTATCAGCAGCTTCCCGGCCTGCGTAGCCTCGACTACGTTCTGATGTTTATTCCGGTGGAACCGGCATTCCTGATTGCCCTCGACAGACAGCCCGAACTGATAACGGAAGCGCTGAAGAATAACATTATGCTGGTCAGCCCGACCACGCTGCTGGTGGCGCTGCGCACCATCGCCAACCTTTGGCGCTATGAGCATCAAAGTCGCAACGCACAGCAGATTGCAGAAAGGGCGAGTCGACTGTATGACAAAATGCGCCTGTTCGTTGATGACATGTCGTCCATCGGCCAGAGCCTGGATAAAGCACAGGATAATTACCGTCAGGCGATGAAAAAACTCACCGCCGGGCGCGGCAACGTGCTGGCACAGGCGGAGGCATTTCGCGGCCTTGGCGTTGAGATCAAGCGTGAGATTAATCCAGAATTAACGGCTGAAGCGCAGGCGCAGGATGAAGAGTTTCGCCTGCGAGCAGGGCAGGAAGCGTTAAACGAATATAATGAAGACAATCAGTTAGACGATGCAACGCAGGATGAGGAACCTGACCAGAAGGCGTCATCGGCCGGTTGAATCGTAGGGCAATTGCGTCCAATCTGATACACTTCACAAACAAATTCTTAAATAGCAGGCACTAAGATGGCGGAAGATTCAAAAGAGACAACACACTTTGGTTTTCAGACCGTCGCCAAAGAAAACAAAGCCGACATGGTGGCGCATGTTTTCCATTCGGTCGCGTCAAAATATGACGTTATGAACGATTTGATGTCGATGGGCATTCACCGTTTATGGAAGCGTTTTACCATTGATTGCAGCGGCGTACGCCGTGGGCAGAAAGTTCTCGATCTGGCTGGCGGCACTGGCGATTTGACCGCTAAATTCTCGCGTCTGGTGGGTGAAACCGGGCAGGTTGTGCTGGCTGATATCAACGACTCAATGCTGAAAATGGGGCGCGAAAAGCTGCGCAACATCGGCATTATCGGTAACGTCGAGTATGTACAGGCAAACGCAGAAGCGTTGCCGTTCCCGGATAATACCTTCGACTGCATTACCATCTCTTTCGGCTTGCGCAACGTAACGGAAAAAGAGCAAGCGCTGCGCTCCATGTTCCGCGTGTTGAAACCGGGCGGGCGTCTTCTGGTGCTGGAGTTTTCCAAACCGATTATTGAGCCGCTAAGCAAAGTGTACGACGCGTACTCTTTTCATGTTCTGCCGCGCATTGGCCAACTGGTGGCAAGCGATGCCGACAGCTACCGCTATCTGGCGGAATCCATTCGTATGCATCCCGATCAGGAGACCCTGAAAGCGATGATGCAGGACGCGGGTTTTGAAAACGTTGATTACTACAATCTGACCGCCGGTATTGTTGCTCTGCACCGTGGCTACAAATTCTGACAGGAGTGCGTATGCCCTTTAAGCCGATGGTGGCCGCCGGAATCGAACGTGCGTTGAATACCTTTCTCTACCGCGAGAGCGCGCTGATATCAGCGCGTCAGCGTCTGTATGGCAAAGTTTTACGCGTTGTTTTGCAGGAGTTTTCCTCGCCGTTTGTGCTGGTGTTCAGCGAACAGCAGATCGATGTCCTGAGCGAATGGGAAGGCGAGGCCGACTGTTCGGTTATCACCCAGTTGAGGGTGTTGCCGAAACTGCGCGATCGCCAGCAACTGACCGCGCTTATCCGCAGCGGCGAGCTGGAAGTACAGGGGGATATTCAGGTCGTGCAAAACCTGGTGGCGCTTGCCGATCTCGCTGAGTTCGATCCCGCTGAGGTGCTTGCTCCCTGGACGGGCGATATTGCCGCCGAGGGGATCAGTAAATTCCTGCGCGGTGGCGCGCGCATACTACGCCACGGCGTTCAGCGCCAACAACGCTACGTCGCTGAAGTGTTAACCGAAGAGTGGCGCGTCGCGCCGGGCGCTCTGGAAGTGGCCTGGTTTGCAGAAGAGACGGCGGCCGTGGAACGTGCGACGGAAGCATTAGCTCAGCGCCTGGATAAACTGGAGGGCAAATGACGCCAGGTGAACTGCGGCGGCTCTATTTCATCATCCAGACTTTCTTGAGTTACGGGCTTGATGAGCTCATTCCCAGAATGCGTATCACCCTGCCGCTGCGGATCTGGCGCAGGATGCTGTTCTGGATGCCTAACCGGCACAAGGATAAAGCACTTGGAGAACGGCTGCGTCTTGCGTTGCAGGAACTGGGACCGGTGTGGATCAAATTCGGTCAAATGCTCTCTACCCGCCGCGATCTTTTCCCGCCGCTGATTGCCGATCAACTGGCAATGCTACAGGATCGTGTCGCGCCGTTTGACGGGCATCTTGCCAAACAACAGATCGAAAAAGCGATGGGCGATCTGCCTGTTGAAACCTGGTTTGACGACTTCGAGATTGAACCGCTGGCGTCTGCATCGATTGCTCAGGTTCATACCGCGCGGCTGAAAGAGAGTGGCAAAGAGGTGGTGATCAAGGTGATCCGCCCGGATATTCTGCCGGTGATCAAAGCCGATCTTAAGCTTATTTACCGCCTGGCGGCGTGGGTTCCGCGCCTGCTGCCGGACGGCCGTCGTTTACGTCCGCGTGAAGTCGTGCGGGAATATGAAAAAACGCTGATCGATGAGCTGGATTTGTTGCGTGAAGCCGCCAACGCGATCCAGTTACGGCGTAATTTCGAAAACAGCCCGATGCTGTACGTGCCGGAAATCTACTCCGACTACTGTAGCCAGAATATGCTGGTAATGGAGCGCATTTACGGTATTCCGGTCTCGGATGTTGTGGCGCTGGAAAAGAACGGCACCAACCTGAAATTGCTGGCTGAGCGCGGCGTGCAGGTCTTCTTCACCCAGGTTTTTCGCGACAGTTTTTTCCATGCCGACATGCATCCTGGCAATATTTTTGTCAGCTACGATCATCCGGAAGACCCCCAGTATATCGGCATCGATTGCGGCATTGTGGGTTCGCTCAACAAAGAGGACAAACGCTACCTGGCGGAGAACTTTATCGCCTTCTTCAACCGCGATTACCGCAAAGTGGCGGAACTGCATGTCGACTCCGGCTGGGTGCCGCCGGACACCAATGTCGAAGAGTTTGAATTCGCCATTCGTACGGTGTGCGAGCCGATATTTGAGAAGCCGCTGGCGGAAATCTCCTTTGGCCACGTGCTGCTTAATCTCTTTAACACCGCTCGTCGCTTCAATATGGAAGTGCAGCCGCAACTGGTGCTGCTGCAAAAAACCTTGCTCTACATTGAAGGTGTCGGCCGTCAGCTCTATCCGCAACTCGATTTGTGGAAAACGGCGAAACCTTTTCTCGAAACGTGGATCAAAGATCAGGTGGGTATTCCTGCGCTGGTCCGGGCGTTAAAAGAGAAAGGACCGTTCTGGATAGAGAAAATGCCGGAGCTTCCTGAACTGATCTACAACGGTTTGCAGCAAGGTAAACATTTGCAGCAGAGCGTTGATAAGATTGCCAGCGAACTACAGGTTAACCATGTACGTCAGGGGCAATCCCGTTATCTGTTTGGTATTGGTGCAACATTGTTGCTTAGTGGGACGCTACTGTTGATCAATCGGCCCGACTGGGGGCTTGCTCCCTTGTGGGTTGTCGCTGGCGGTGTTGTTGTCTGGCTGGCAGGTTGGTACAAGACGCGCTAAGCCATTGGTGCATATCGGGGGCCTGAAGCACAGAAGCTGCCAACAAAGAGGCAGCGTAATGGATAATGTGTATACTGAGGCCTGTTTTTAACATCATCTGTTACAGAGGATTATGTATGGGTGGTATCAGCATTTGGCAGTTGTTGATTATTGTCGTTATCGTCGTGCTGCTGTTCGGAACGAAAAAACTCGGTTCGATTGGCTCCGATCTTGGGGCTTCCATCAAAGGCTTTAAAAAAGCCATCAGCGATGATGATAAAGAGGAAAAGCAGGATAAATCGGCACAAGATGCAGATTTCACCGCGAAATCCCTCTCTGACGATGCAAAATCCAACGACGCTAAAAAAGACGAAAAACGTCACGACAAAGAGCAGGTGTAATTCGTGTTCGATATAGGTTTTGGCGAACTGTTACTCGTTTTTATCATCGGCCTCGTTGTGCTGGGGCCGCAGCGTCTGCCTGTGGCAGTGCGTACTATTGTGGGCTGGGTCCGCGCATTACGCTCGCTGGCGACAACGGTGCAGAATGAATTGACGCAGGAGCTGAAGCTTCAGGAGTTCCAGGAAAGCCTGAAAAAGGTTGAGAAAGCGAGTCTGGAAAACCTGACGCCGGAATTAAAAGAGTCAATGGACGAACTGCGCCAGGCGGCGGAATCGATGAAGCGCTCATACAGCGTTCACGATGCGGAAAAAGCGAGCGATGAAGCAAATACCATCCATAACCCGGTGGTGAAAGAGAGCGAAGCGCAGCGCGAAGGCGTTACGCCGTCTACCGCTGAGCATCAGGCTAGCGCGCCGCAGCAAGCTCCCGAAGCCGATGAAGAGAAAAAATCGCCGATGGTAAACCCCGCGGTAAAAGACACGGCTCCGGTTTCCGACTCCTCACCTTCTTCAAGTGAAAAATCCTGAACATGGCTGTAGACGATACCCAACCGCTTATTGCACATCTTATTGAGCTGCGTAAGCGTCTGCTGAACTGCATTATCGCCGTAATGGTGATTTTCCTCGCGCTGGTTTACTTCGCGAATGATATTTATCAGCTCGTTTCCGCGCCGCTCATCAAACAGATGCCGGTCGGGGCGACAATGATCGCCACGGATGTTGCCTCACCGTTTTTTACTCCGATCAAGCTGACCTTTATGGTGTCGCTGATCCTCTCGGCGCCGGTCGTTCTGTATCAGGTATGGGCATTTGTTGCTCCGGCGTTGTATAAGCATGAGCGCCGCCTGGTCGTGCCGTTGCTGATCTCCAGCTCGTTGTTGTTCTATATCGGCATGGCATTCGCCTATTTTGTGGTGTTTCCGCTGGCGTTTGGCTTCCTGACGCATACCGCGCCGGAAGGGGTGCAGGTTTCTACTGATATCGCCAGCTATCTCAGCTTCGTCATGGCGCTGTTTATGGCTTTTGGCGTCTCGT
>Ga0268256_1001131_pt1 | contig 17289 bp, 13 predicted proteins | sample AgamicAtAmrz_FD_200247 | JGI IMG/M metagenome (GOLD analysis project Ga0268256, IMG submission 200247) | Agave microbial communities from Guanajuato, Mexico - At.Am.rz (v2) (version 3) | ecosystem: Host-associated > Plants > Roots > Rhizosphere | place: Guanajato, Mexico | collected 2012-06-07
TGAGCCCACAAAAACAAATTCATCCGGGAAACTCATCAGGCGCGCGGCTTCACGATGCGTAATTGGACGATGTTGCTCTGGGTGTAGATAACGCCCCTTCTCAGGCTTGAAGAACTCAGTGCGGATCGTTACAGAAGGCCGCTCCCACCACAAACGGCCAAACAAATCCGTGCCACCCGAGGTTTTTTTAATCCAGCAGGCAGGGGTAATGTCAGGTCTATTTTTTTGCAAATCGAACCGGTTTCCCCCTACCGGGACAGCACGGTAGCGTTCCTGCGAAAGGGCGGTTGGATTTCGCCCAAAGTGGAGATCTAATGGGGGTGGGAGATCACGCACCTCAGTCCCAACCGGTTCAGGCAAATCACCTATAAAATCTCTTACTGTCAGCCAAGCTGGCAGATCCGCCCCTTTATCAGGATTCTGGTGCGACTGCACAGGCGGGAATGCTGGGACGCTATTCAGTAGGAATCGCTCTTTTTTAATTCCAATTGCAATAGCACGTTTGCGCGTCTGCGGAGCACCGTAGTCGGCCGTATTAAGGACAGAAGGATTCAGAAGCAGAAAACCCATGTTTTCAGCACGAGCACAGATGTCCTGAAACTCATCACTGGATAAGAGGCCCGGAACATTTTCCATCACAAATACAGAAGCAGAAGACCTCTCAATGATATCCATATACGGCTCCCAGAGCGCCCGTCGATGGTCCCCTTCTCGGTTCTTGTTGAGCAGGCTGAATCCCTGGCATGGCGGGCCGCCGATAACGATATCAGCCTCAGGAATGCTGTTTTCAGCAATCCACTCTTCGATGTTCGCTACAATGCCATGCTCGCCAAAGTTGGCATTGTATGTGCTGATAGCCGCCTTATCATTGTCCAGAGCCAGGACACTTTCAAAATGAGCGCCATTTTTCCCCTTCATGAAGCCGCAAGATAAACCGCCAGCGCCACAAAACAGATCAATGACCTTTAATTTATTGATTTTACTCATTAAAATATAATCCTAGTTCAAGCTTAAATCTCAAAGACTAAGTGTATCATAAAGCTAACCTGTATGTATTCACAGTGATAAGGTGAGACGCGTAAACAATGCTTGGAAGTTTATAGCTAATATCATATCCCTTAATATCGATGAAAAGCATTTCGGCTCTCGCTCATAATGAACTTCTCGATGTTTCAGGCCGTCTGCATCGTGCAAATAGCAGACAATGTAAGCAAAGTTAAAGGATCGTACTAACCTTATGAAGGCTATCTATGTCTGTGTACAAATATATTTTCAAGCAACTGAGCCCCTAATCTTGCAGCTTGAATTAACTAGAGAATTAAAAATCAAATATACATTTCACCCCCAATCATCACGTTCAATATTTGGATCGTCACCACCGTTTAAGATTATGTATTTAGCATATCCTATATCTTTTGAAAATTGCTCATTATATAAATAATTCCATAGTAAACGTACAATTGCATCTGTCGTTGGACGCATATCTCCATTAGGTTCCAACAGATGTTCAATAATGAGTTTCAAACTAACATCAATAGTATTTAAATTATTTATAAAACTAGAGGAATACTCCTTTTTAACTCTCAAGTTGGTTACGTCATTTATACCTTTTGGATCATAAGGCTTTTCTCCAAAGATTAAATCATAAAAATAAACACCCACAGCCCAAGAATCATAGTTCTTAGTGTCTTCACCTTTTTCAATAAAATCAGGAGGCATTGATATAAAAGAAGAAAGAAGTCTCCGGTTATTATCGTCAAATACAATTTTCTCATCAACATTTCTTTCAATTTCTGGTTCTAAATGACTCCAACTGTAAACATTTTTTTGGCAACTCCCCATGTCCAGAATTATGACCTTAGGGTTATTTGGTTGGTAATCATTGCTAGCCATCTGAGGTTCAGGAAGTAACAAGATATTGTTGGGATGTAGATCTCGATGCGAATAACCAGAAAGATTAAAATAGTTTAAAGCTGAGGAAACCCTATACACTAAATAACATTTCTCGTCTGTAGACATTTTAGTGGAATTAATTTCACTTAACAATTCTCCTTCCATATACTTATACCCAAAATAGCTTATAAACCCATACCCACACTCTTTGTATGTTATTGTGATTTTAGGAAGAGGATAGCTTTCTTCGGGACCATGAAATGCTCTTGGGTCAAGTTCATATCCTTCACCACCGTAAAAAGAGTTAAGCTTATTGATATATAAAACAGAGTACTCTAGCTTAAATCGTTCCAGTTCAATATTGTTTCGAGGGCAAATTAAAAACTTCACCACGACTAAATTTGAGTCATTTTTGTATAATGCACTCAATGCACTCCCATTGTTCAATGTTTTTACAAAAATATAATTCTCAATTTTATCCAGTCCAAATTGCTTGATAAAGTCATAAAACCTAGACATTTGTCACCCTTTCGACGTGATAATTTTCCACAAACAACATTAATTCTCCTTTAAAACCCATGGGAACATCTTTTATATTATCAACTATAATGTAATTCTTATTTGATAACAAATCAGTTATTTCACTTGCTTCATAAGGATAATTTAACTCACGCATGATATCGTAGAAATCATCAACACATTCACTAAAGATAATACTATATTTTTCTTCACAAGGAATAGTTATACGATAGAGACCACCGGTTGCAGTTATAAACTTTGAAGCCATATCTTTAGAAAGAGAACAGAAAATAGTTTGTGATCTTGCTTTAACCCCAAAATGAGAATAAAACCATTCATCAACAATCTCATGGATATAAGGGTCGGTATCTTTTGGTTTTCTCGCCACTTCTAAGTAAATATTTTTAACCAATCCATTTTCAAAAAATTCCGAAGTTCCTCTATACATACCACCCTCAATATTGGTCCTAGTTTATAACGAATAAATTACCTGATTTCACGTTAGATTATACTTGTTTTATTGGCTTTGTTGAATCAATCGAACTCTTGCTGAATTGAAGGATCAGATCAAACATCCCCCAGACAATACAGACAGTTCCGTTGCATTATCCGGTCTACACCATCGCCAGCAAGCGGGCTAAGCCGGTTAATGTCAGCTTCAAAGCCCCCTACTGAGAGGATTTGCACATCTGGTGCTTGATTCTACCGGGCTGAAGATCTTTGGTGAAGATGAATAGAAAGTCAAAACCAACTGCAAAGAGCACCCCCATATCTGGCGAAAGCTACATCTTGCAATTTATAGCAAAACACATGAAATCATCTGCGCAGACCTGCCACTAAACAACGTAACGGACTAAGAAGCCTTTCTGGATCTTATTCGGCAGACTCACATAAAAATCAGGCCAGCAGCGGCGGACGGAGCTTACGATACCCGACTATGTCACGATGAACTGCGGCGTAAGAAAATCAGCGCCCTTAACCATCCCCTCGCATTCGCGCCTCCAGTTCATTCAAGAATGGGGAACGCCCCAGACGCATAGGGCCGAAGCGACCATCAACAAAACCGGAGTACAGCATATGCACCTCGTCCCGTGCGCGAGTCAGCCCCACATAGAAAAGACGGCGGCTTTCACGTAGCTTCTCTGGCGTCTCATTACGCCACGGCAAATTCCCCAGATCTAGGCCGACCATGATGACCACGTCATATTCGCAACCTTTGGCTGAGTGAAGTGTCAGCAAATTGAGGTGCGCGGGTGAACCGTCACGACCACCTAGGCTCGTGATATCCAGCATCGCTAACGCACCGCCTTCGGCAAGTGCAGCAGTCATGCGATCTATTTGCTCACCCTGATCAGAAAGCGTCGGTTCAGCTGCCAGCAGGGAATCAACGAGACCATTGCGCAACGACGCGACAAAATCGCACGCAGGATATTGGTCGGCACGAAGTGCCCAAAGCAGCCTGGTTAACTCTTGCCCTTTACGCCGGGCGCATACATCATCCAGCCTTGCCCGATGAAATGCCAGATAACGGTCTATCAATCCGCGCAGTTGAGGGCGCCCGATACGCCAACCGCCAGCACACCATGCCGCGCAATCCTCCACCCAGCTAGTCAAGGCAACTTTGCGATAAGGTGCTGCGGTATCCACACGAATGTAATCCAAACCGCCAGCTGTCACCGCATCGGCCACAATATCGCCAGCACGGTAGTCCTTGTACAGAATGGCGATGTCACCCAGCGTTCGACCCGGCTTTGCAGCCAACGCAGCAGGAATAATCTGCTCGACAGCATGGACAGCCTGATCCACCAAGCCATCTGGACACAACTGGAACGCAATGGTTGTCTGGCGGTTCGGGTCGTTTGCGCGATAGCCTCGAACTTCACCCAACACCATCTCCGATGCATTGACGATGCCCGCTCCTGATCTATAGTTCAACTGGAGCCGGACTGTCTCAACATCTCTCCTGTCTGCTAGTTCTAGGAGTAACGCACCATCGGCACCAGTGAAACCGTAAATCGATTGGTCTGCATCACCCACAGCAAACAAGCGTACACCTCCCTCGAAAGCCAGGCGTTTAACCATACGGTGGAGCGCCACACCCAAATCCTGATATTCATCCACAGCAAGGATCGGAAATTTCGCCTGTACTAGAGGCAAAACCCAATCATGCTCAATGATAAGACGCTGGCCAAATATCACCATATCGTCGTAGTCTATTAGCCCTTGCTGCCGCAATTCTGCTTCGTAGGCCTCAGCCCATGCAGCGAGCTCCTCCTCTGCACGCCAGGCTACGCTGTTGCGATTCAACACCGAACGGCGATGCCGACCGAGATCAATAGCCTTATAGGGATGGTTTGCGCCAAAGAGACGGTCACCAGATTGTCGAAGTAACCGTTCGCTCTCGCGCTGAGACGCTACTGACAGCGGAAATGGGATTGGCAGATCGGCCAGTCGTCCATAGGGCATCAACAGATGGCGCAAGCAGAACCCATGAACGGTTCCAATAAAGAGATTCGGTGCCTCTCTTAGGCCTAGAGCTTCGAGACGACGGGTTAGCTCGCGTGCGCATTCTTGGCTATATGTGATACATGCCGCACCACGTGGAGCCTGGACATCCTCGGCCAGGATTCGGGCCAGCTTCAGCACAAGCGTCTTGGTCTTACCACTACCTGGCCCGGCGAGTACCACGCAGTGCCCACGGGATTGATATGCGGCTAACTGGCCCGGATTCCCGGCCAGCTCGGCAGCCTGAGCCAAATAGGCTGCACTGACACTACGCGACGGCATCGCGGATATGCTCCAGTGCTTCACGAATGTAATCCGGACAAACATCCTCCGACACAGAAGGTGCCAGCGCCTGGGCGAACCGCCCTTTGCCAATTCGCTCAATTAGTTTCAACAACCGGGCTATATCAAGCTGGTCCGTGTCATCCACCCATGCCTGTATCCGATCCAAGGTGACTTGCGCCAGAGATAGTTCCCGCTCAATGACCGACTGCATGGCTTCGGCCAGTCCACCGGTAAACAGCTCAGGCTCCAGGGTGATCTCATTGACAAAGCATCCATACTCCCCTGCACGAGCAATCACTTCATCGGTATCCATATCATCATGGTCAACATCTCCCTCAAGCACGCCTAAGATATTGATAAGTCTCCTACGAACCAGCGGCTCTCCAACCGCCATAGGATCGCGATCTGTCAAAATCACATGCGGAATATTAAGTCCCCGTGGCCCCAGGAGCTTCACATACGGAGTGAAATTTGTTCCACCGATCGAGCACACCGTGATCCCAAGCATATCGAGGGGAATATTAAGAGCATCAGCGAAGGCTGGGACAAGAAAGCGTTCGGCATCTCCTTCCACCAAGATCACCCCACGTGAAAAGAATATTTCGCCGCGGGTGACGTCGATATAGCGTTGCAAATCATCTTCGTCCCGCCGCGTAAACGGTGCGTTCGCCGTTGAAACAGCAATCGTCTTCTCGTCCTCTGCGTCATAACGCAGAAGAACGATAGATCTGACAGGCGTCACGCTGGCAATATGAGGGGAATGGGTGGTCAGGATAGTTGTCAGCGGCGTCCCTTCATCACCATTCTCACCGTCAGTACCCAGGAAGTAACGATAGACTAGGCGCTGTACGTGCGGATGCAGGTGCGCTTCCGGCTCCTCGACGACGAAAAAAGTATGGTCTCGTTCTCCGTCATCAACAAGACGATCAAGTTCGAGGCTTTTCAGGGCCAGAAAAATTAGATTAGCCGTCCCCAGACTGGCATCGCCAATGCCACGAATGCCACTGTCGAGCAGCAAGCGCAGGCTACGTAGCAACGCATCAACGCGAGTCGGTGCAAGTCCGAGCGATACCGGAACGGCATGTTGCTCACCTGCTATAGCAATCAACCGTTCGCTAATTCGTTCGGCTGTCGCTGCCACCTCATCATGATCAGCCAGTTCCCGCTGAGCCTCATCAACCTGAGTTTGAATCTCCTCACGAGTCTCGTCGTCCAGAGATGCGGATAGTTCTTCAATAAGCGGTCTTAAGGGTGAATTACGCCAGCTTGAAAGATCCTTCTCGGCATCACGCAACGCGCCTTGAACATCGATAGGCAACATACGGCGAAACGGACCACCAATATGCATTTCAGGATCAGCGCCACCAAAGATCACATACTCATAATCTTTTAACGATTCAGGAGCTCGATTTAACTCGGTTTTGGGCTGAAAGCGGTAGGTAAGACGGGCCACCATCGGGGGCCCCGGATTTAGGACACAGTCATTCAGATGAGCCATCAATCGGGGATCGTCAGTGAAATCAGCAAGATCCACTGAAATTTCGATGGTCTCCCCCAATTTGTCTTCGCCCAATCCATCCCAAAAATGTTCAAAACCCAGTTGACGGTCACGCTCAGACAACCCTGGGTCAAGAATCAGCTGCAGACCGCGAATAAAATTGCTCTTGCCAACCTTGTTTTCACCAACAATAACAATACTCTCACCCGTTTCAACATCAACGTCGGAGAAGTTGGCGAAATTAATTAACCGGATTCGGGAAATCCGCATTACTACCTCCCTATCTTTTTAATTATCTTCCAAAATAAGAGTAGCACTCAAACCGCAGGAGACTGCTTGCCACGACCAACTCTGCTGAGGGATACGGTTCCGATCAAAACGGTTCTTAGTCATTGCCACATTTTTTTGCTGTTCAAATCTATGTGCTCAAAGCAGATATCGGCTCATCGTAACAGAGAGCTAAACCATACCTATGATCCATCTCACAAAGTGGCTGTTTGTCGTCACAGCCTTGCTCAGTGGCTGCGCGACAACCGCCTTCCCTCCCTTGCCTTTCCCGATCAAGGAGGCTTCTCCGGTTCCTAAAAATGCTGAAGCAGCGTTTATTCCCGTCGTACGATATGGGCGTTACACCTTTGTAAAGCTGGCATCTGATGCAGCGCTGCCAATAGTCCCCTACATATTATTAAGATTGGTCGATTACGGGCAGATGCAACAACACAAGAGCACCTGGCAAAGCGGCTTGCTGAAGGTTACTCGAAAATGCAAGCACTACGTTGTCTCAAGCGTTATATCTCGCGTGAAGTCTATACGCTGCTGCGAAATCAGAATCGACATATCAACAGTACTAAAATAACGACTTGGCTCTTAGAAGGGCGTCCAAGATAGTCAGTACACAAGCCATAAGTGGCAGCGTTCCTGAAATCACAGGGCCTGGACGGCAGTATGAGCCGTCGTTGTAACTATCACGACACGCAGTTGCAGAAAGTTTTTTCCAGCTCTTGAAACGTGAACGGATAAACAAAAAGACCTACGGAACGCGGAAAATCCCACAGTGATATATTTGATTACATCGAAATGTTTTATAAAAGTAAGCGTCGACATGGTTCTAGTGCTCAGATGCCACCGAAGGAATATGAAAATCAACATTATCAATGAAGTAGAAGTGTCTAGATTATGCGTGGGGATTCAAATATAGAATTTAAAAGATGTATAAGATATGAAAGCATTGCTTATTACTACATTGGTCATAGGATTTATTTCAGTGAATGCCGCATCTGTCGCTCAGGAAATTAACCACGCAGATGGGAAAGAAAAGATGGGTATAGTCTCAGCCAGCAATGCCTATACGCTTGATGATTTATCGAATACGCTTTCCCGTAAAGTTGATGAGCAAGTGGCAACGTCATTCAAAATTCTGTCGACAACGGGGGATAACAGGCTACATGAGGTTGCTGAAATATATAAGTAAATCACTAGCATCCCGAACAGGATGTGCCACAGCCCTCTTATAGTGAGCGTCGATTTATGTTCAGAAAAGAAGACATCATCGATGAGATAACCCAATGGATCGATTCAAACTTGCATAAACCGCTGAAGATAGAGGATGTTGCTGCGCGGGCAGGATACTCCAGGTGACATTTTCATGCGGATTAATAATTTGGTAAAATCAATGCCACATTCTGGATAAAATAATTCCCAATAGCGAAAAAAGACTAATTAGAATAGTTAAATTCATTATTATCATTGATTGTAAGAATAATCATGAGTCCCAACTGAGAGAACATTAATGTTTTCCAATTATTTTATCTCAGTAAAAAATTCACCCTCCCCCCCCAAAAAAAGGAATAAAATCCTTAAAAAACACAACAGAAAAAATAAAGGAATGAAAACTTCAAAAGTTTTAATTATCGATTTAGTTCAAATTACTTTAACATTCTTCCCCTCACCTACCAGTGAGGGAAAGATATATTTACCAACATATATTTAAAACAAAAAAAACAATACTGCCATGAACAATAAAAAATTAATCACGAGCAATCCAATCATATGGAATCAACGCTGCACCACGCCATTCCTCAACTAAATGGATGTTCTCCAGACTATTCCAAACTTCTTCATTAGCATGGTCCAGTACAATAAACTGGAATATACCTTTAGTTGAAGATATAAATTTATTTAAAACTTTAAATACTTTACGAACAGCGATAATATCCTCGTTTTGCCATTCTGGCTCATTATTTTCATTGTCTATGACTCCTGCTTGCCTTACAGGAAAATATACTTGACTTGGCTGGTCATAAATGAGCAAGCTTGGTACAGGATGCTGAGAATTTCTCGTAAACACCCATTGCAAAGCTAATGTTGTAGCAATATGGTAAGCTAACCAGTTTGCCCCACTACCAGTTTCCCAAAGATAATCATCTCGCTGCCCCCTACTAACTTTTACAGTTAACTCATTAATAATTAACCTGACAGGTGAGTCGGGCCACTCCCCATCTAGATGGGGTAACAGTTTCCCAGTTGCTCGTTGAATTTTATCAAGCACTATCTCAAGCTTACGTGAAATTTCTTTCTCCGATACTATTTTTAATAATTTATTCTGCTCTGACTGTAATTCTTTAATTTCACTTATCAATTTAGTTAACACATCTGTATTTTGATATAAGCGTAAAGCTTCTTCCAATCTACCAATAAAACGGGAGATCAATTCACCTTGAGTATTATATTTTTTTACTTCCTCTGACTGTTTCTCTAGCGCTCGTATTTCTTGCCTTATAGACGTTAATTCTTTCGTAAACTCATTTAATTGTGACCGAAGATGTAAATTTTCTTTATCCAAAGAATGGTTAGCCTGTGGATAGGAACGTAACTGCAATTCAATACCTTCAAGTGCGAGACAAAGCTGCCTAATTTTTTCTGAGCTTCGTACCTCACTTAACGGCTCAATTGTTTTAGCTTTAGAATATTGTTCACGAATCCATGTGGATAAACTAAGACGTTCTCTTTTTACTTCAAGAGCTTTTTTATACAAATCACTACTATCGTTAAGTCTTTCAATTTCTATAAGCTGGCTTCTAATCTTATTAATTTGTGTAATATTATTTGTTTCTCTTTCTCTCAATTTCTTTAATTCAGTGATAACGTATTGTGTTGATTTTAAAGAAGGCTGAGAAACATGAATATCCTTTTCAAGGATTGACTTCAAAAGTTTTAAAGTTGCAGGCCACTCGTCAGGAATAGACTGTTCTACGGGTAAAAGCCCGTATTCAATAGCAAGTGACAACCAAATCCGACTTTCTCGTTGCCAAGCATCTCCTGAGGCTTTACGTGTTTTAAGTTCTGTTTCTTTACGACGTAATTGGCGAGTAACTCTATCTAATTCATGTCTTGCCTGAAGAACCAAGGGGCTAATAGCCCCCAATACATACGGAAATATAGTCTTAAGCTTTTCTCTATGCTCTGTAGTGTCTGCTTTAAAGAATAAAACATCTGGATTTGCAATTATATTTTGTGGCTGAAAAATAAATGCCATTAAGTCACGGAAACTTGGACGACTGCGAAAATTATCATGTCCAGTTGGTTCAAATGCTAAATCTGATAAACCTGCCAAACGATCCAAGATTCCTTTCACATGAGTCATTGTACTATTTTTCTGAGGAGCTAATGAAGGTATAATTATTCCATCACCTTCGTCTATGTACATTTCACTAGTCCCTTGCTGATTACCAGGTTCTTTACGTGCCAGCAATTTTGGACCTTCAGCCGTATCTATCAGTATACCAAACCATGAACATGATTCTCGAATGACACCAACTGGAATGGCACACTTATCAGAACACAGACAATAATCAATAATAGGGATAACAGCCGACTTACCTGTTTTTGATGCACCGCTGATAATATTAACTTTTCCGGGTTCAAATTTTACAATGCGTGGTTGTTGATTTGTTTTAGGCCAAAGTATCAATTTTCTTATTTGGAAATACATCAGAAATCCACCATCAATGTTTTCGCAATTTGTTGTTCCGAAACTTCAGAGAACCAAAATGCTAATTTATCACAGCAAGCATGAATTTTTTTCAACTCGTCAGAGAGCAATGGTAAATCAACCTCTGATCCATCACATCTAACAATTAATGTGGCTGTTTTAACGTCAATTTCTATTAATCCAGCGACTTCAGCAACACTTAAAGATTCAAATGTTAGTGATCGCAACTGAAGCGCTCTTTCATGAATAGTAAATATCGCTTCCTTTTTTTTCTGTATTTTCCCTGCAAAGAGATGTATACCTGATGCCTTTTGGGTGCTACAAATAAGTGTAACAGTAGCTTTATGTAAAATAAGCGGTAACACAAGAAAACTGATAGTAATAGTTGGAGACTCCTTCTTGTATTGTTGATAATACCGGCAAAATGCCCATAATAAAAAGGCTCCCAAAGCACTATTTTGTACTAATGCTGCATCATTCAGCTCGGGCGTTCTCAGTTCGATTCGCACTATTCATCCTTATCGAGAAGCTCTAAATAATTCGGATGCCATCCTAAACGGAGGTCGTCTGCTAGAAGATTGAAACCTCCATTAGTAAAATACTCAGGGACTATCTGATTATCGAAGGATACTTTTGTAGCAGAACAACGGCTATAAATAACTTTACCTCTGCTTATTTCAGGCTTATCGGAGTGGCAAACCTCAATATCATCACATATTGCATCGTACTGTCTTAATAATGAATTATGCCATTCAGAAATATTTTGCTCAAAAATTAGTCCATTTTCGGCCCACATGGTTATGTTAGCGTCCGTCTTTAATAGGTCACTGACAGCCCTAAGCTGACGATCTTGACGAATTTCTATCAATTTTAGCTGTTTTATAAACGTGGGGGCTCGCTTAAGCAATGCTTCAGCATCAGAATTATTAATTTTGGTGCTGAGTGGCTGAAGGTATCCAGGAATATTATTTTTCTGTACAAAATTTATAAACACCCTTCTAAATTCCTGCACAGATATAACTGCATTTTGTTTATTACGAATAAGTCCGTCTGCTTTTTCTTTTGCCATTCCTATCGCATACTGGCAAGTTAGTTCAATTAGTTCTTCTGCAATTGTAGGTTTTAAACACTTACGAATTGCATCAAGCGGATCTATTCTATCATTCTCTATATTTAAATTTGTAATTATTGTTTTTTGTTCTTCTTGTGTAGCATTAAGAAACCGAGCGATATATTTCATACATGCAGGTTCTGATTTTAATTTTTTTAGCTCACTCTGTAAAAAAATTATCAGTTTATTAATATCGTCATCATTTTTGGAATTATGAAATAGCGAACAAATTTTGCCTATACGTTTTGCAGGTGTAACATAGTAGCGAAAAGTTACTTTGCTATGACAAATATTATTTACTGGCAATATGTCGATCCAGTTAGAAATCGTCTTCCAGAAATCCTCCGACCAGTCTGATAACGGGTTATGTGCTAAAGCACTTTTAGTCTGCTCCAATATAATCCGGCCATCAGGATAATGCACGGCTACGTCATCAAGATACTCGAGCGAGACACATGCATCATCAGAACAGTTGAGGAGATGGTAGCAGAGGCGAACAGGTTGAAGCGCGAATCCCAAATATTGGCCAGGTGCGCTGGACTTTGGTTGAGAGGATTTTCCTATACTCATTCGACTTGCTACCTTGGAGTTCTGGTTCAGGTTCAGGATATAATCTGAACAACATGAAAATTATGGATAATTTTGAAGAAAGTATAAAAAACACGCAAGCATAATTTCATACTAAATCTAATGTTGAACGCGACATCGTGAAGAACATCACGACGAATCATATCTGCATATCATGCATTATGCGGTTTGCTTTATAGCCTCCTTAGCAACCGTCACAATGCTTAGAAGGAGCAATCTAGCTCCTTTTATATTAGCCTGTAACTAAACGATTACCTTTCTTTCAACATGCTTTCAATACATTCCCCGTACCACTGCATCATCTTCCTTCTTCCTTCCAGATACAACGCATGGTTATACGTCCCGCGCGTCGCATTCTTATCAAAGTGAGCCAGCTGGGTTTCAACCCACGCCGTGATGAACCCTTCCTCATGCAAAATCGTACTCATCGTGTGGCGGAAACCATGCCCCGTTAACTTCCCCTTATATCCAATCCGCTTGAATACATTATTAATACTCGCTTCGCTCATCGTTTTACGGAGATCATTCATCCCAAGAAACACCAGCGGATATCGCCCAGACACCACTTTGAGTTGCTGTACGATCTCCAGCGCATGGGTAGATAGGGAACAAGATGAGGCCGTTTCATCTTCATACGCTCTGCAGGAATTTCCCACACCGCTTTTTCAAGATCGAACTCACCCCAGAAAGAACCTCGAAGCTCGCCGGTACGAAGTCCCGCAAGGATCAGCAGACGAGCGGCAAGAACAACCAGCGGGCTTCCTCTATAGCTGGATAGGGCTTTAAAGAAGTCTGGTAACTCTTCAACAGCCTGGAAGGGGTTATACTTCGATTCATGCCCTGACATCGCGCTGGTTAGATCCGCTGCAGGATTGTATTCGGCACGACCAGTAACGATGGCGTAACGAAAGACTTCGCTGCAGCGCTGGCGAACCTTCTTAGCCTTTTCTATCGCGCCACGGCTTTCCATTCGACGCAGCACATTAAGCAGAACCAGCGGTTTGATTTCATTCACCGGCTGCTGGCCATCGGCTCACCTTCGTTCCGTGCCATTCAAGCGCCACAGCCTGAAATGTATTATTGAGCTGTATATCCCGAACCAGCTTATTTTCTTTCCTGGCAAACTATGGATCGATACCCTCGGCCAGCTTTTTCTTTGCTTCATCGCGTAGTGCCCTAGCTTGTGCAAGGGAAACTGTCGGATAGACACCAAAAACCATACGCTTCTCGTTTCCATTGAAGCGATACTTCATCCGCCAATATCTGGAACCAGAAGGAACAACCTCAAGATACAAACCAGCACCATCTGCCAGCTTATAGGCTTTCTCTAAGGGCTTAGCAGTGTCTATCTGTGCCGATTATGGAATCGAACATACGAACTGCGCATTTCGAAAGCGAGCCAATTCCAAAATGAGTACAAGCATGAGTATATGAAAAATATACATTCAAATAAACGATATATATCAACTAAATAAAACATAATTTAAGGTTTAACGTCTAAATAAGCTTTGTTGCCTCATGAGGTTTCTCTGAATCTCATTAAGACGCAAAAATCTCTAAAATCCACGCAACTGCGTGGATTTTTTATTACATAAGGTATGACTTAACCCCGTAGCCACGAACCTCCAGCTTCTTACTGGTACTGCTATTAGTACTGCATCCCTGCAAACCCGACCACACTATTCCGTCAGCATTGACCTTAACCGGTTGATCCAGGACTCCGTATCGTTCAGCAACGCACAACTGAGATTTTCAATGGTCATGTGTTGCGCCATTGATGCGCGGCGTAGCAGGCTGTAAGCATCGTCCTCCTCCAGCCGTAGCGCGGACATTACCCGCAGCTGCGCGGAAAACAGAAATCTGCGCGCACGAAGTCTCTCCTCCTGCCGCCGGAGTTGCGCTTCGAGTTGGTTGATGTGTGCGGCATGATAGAGCGCCAGGGTAAATGCGGTCATCACCCCATCAAAGCGCACCGGTTTGCGCAGATAGCTGTCGATCTTCTGTTCGGCAATCCACTGTAACCGCGATGGCGTTTCAATGGCGGTGAGCGCAATCTTTGGCAGCGCGGGCCAGGGAAGCGGATTGGTGGGGTGAAACAGCGTGGAGTTATCGCCATCGAACACCAGCAGCTGCTGGTCAGCCAGCTGGTTCTCATCCGGAAACACCGCACAGAACAGACCTTCTATCCCGATGCGGCTAAACTGCTGCGCCAGATGGTGGTTATCACGGTCGGAACAGCCGATCACACACACCTTTAATCCGCGCATCTGCACGTTTTTTCGGCTCATTCGCCACCTCCGCGCGGCGTGAGGCTCGCAAGATCCACCCAGGCCAGCCAGGGATCGGGTTCTACCGGCGCATCAGCCTGCCAGAAACTCTCCAGTCTCCCGTTGTGGCAACGCGCCAGATGCGGGGTCAGCCAGCAGTGATTATTCCCGGCGTTGAGGCGGATCCGCCCAGCTGGCGAATCCATTTCATCCAGCAATACCGCATTGCGTACACCTTCAACGTCATCATTGCCGTGGCGCGCAATGGCTCTCGCCAGCAAATGTCCGGCCAGCCAGGCACTCTCGCTGTCCACTGATGGCGAAACATGCTCACCAAAGCGTTGATGATAGCTGCTGAGAAAACGCCGGTTGGCGGTGTTGTCTATCGACTGAAACCAGCTGGCAGAAACCAGATATCCCTCTAACGCCTCTGCGCCAATCAACTGAACTTCCGGTTCACATAAGGTCAGGCTTAGCTTCAGTACCTCGTTTAACCACGGCTGCTGCTGGCAGGCCTGATGCCAGGCGCGGTAAAAACTGTAAGCGCTTTTACCGACCAGGGTATTCAGGAGGACTTTCGGGCGGCAGGCGATAATATCCGCGATTATCGTCTCCACATTTTCTTCGCCCATCGGCAGTAATTTGCTTTGCAGCACGCTGCCGCCTGCGGGGATCACGGCTTCACGGGTGATGCGATCCATCTCCCAGGACCAGACATAGTTCGAACCGATGTGATAGATCTCCGCCGCCTGCTGCTGTAAAAGCCAGCTCAGCATCGGCAAAATATGCTGATTAGGGGTGGCACCCAGGTAAATCACGCTATTGCTGCTCTCAAACCCCTCATAGCGCGCGGAATGCCACAGCAGTGCGTTGGCACCCTCGATCAACGGCAGAATGGTCTTTCGCGCCGCGGACGTGTAGCAGCCGATCACATGACGCACGCCGTGGTGATAGAGTAAGTCGTGACAATATTCATAGTAGAGATCCAGCGAACCCTGCGGATCGCGGATCACAGGCGCAAGGGTAAACGGATGGGCGGGATTAGCGTTTATCTCCTCGATTGCCAGCAGGATGCCATTAAGCATCTCGCGCCCGATTACCGCATAATCGCCTGAAACAGAATAGAGAATACCAACCGGAATAACGCGTTTAGGCAGCGGCTGAATGGCAGACATAGTAGCTCCTGAAACAACGCGACCCACCACAGGCCGCGTTTTTGGGTCATCGCGGTGGTTGAGCAATCAGCGCAGTGTAGTAATGCGGCTGACGCATCAGCACCAGGTCTTTACGTCTTACAACATGGTCGGGGTAATGCGTAGCGGCTGAACCCGTGGAGATATCCAGCAGCGCCAGCCCTTTCTCACCGAGAGCTTTCGCTTCCTGACGCGGAAAAGCAAACGTGTCCGGGCCAAAAATCCCGCTCAGACCAAAGCTTTCTCCTTCAGCGGCTGGCCAGTTAGCAAACGCCAGCCAGACATTATTCTCACCCGCGCGAACGCGCGGCAGCAGCCAGTGGTAAGGATCGGCACCGCGCGGAATCGGCCAGACATGGGGGATCGCCGTGCCCGCGTGCGCCATGGGAACGGGGGAATGAAGCTGCGCCGGACAGGCGATGATGTCACAGCCTTCCAGCGCCAGAATCCGTGCGGCTTCCGGCACCAGCAAATCTTCGCCCAGCAAAATACCGACGCGCCCGCACGGCAGATCGCATGTCACCCACTGATTGCCTGCGCTGGCCCACTGCCGATCCTGGTCGCTGACATGGATCTGCCGATAGTGCGCACTCAATCCGCTACTGCTCACCAGTACCGCGCTGTTAAAGTACTGCTCCCCTTCCCGCTCGGCGAATCCCGCGAGCAGCGCGATATCCAGTTCCATCGCCAGTGCGATCAGCGTCTGTACCGGCGTATCATCCAGCGTTAGCGCGAAGCGGCTACCGTCACCGCCGGTCAGCGCCCGCTCCGGCAAGACCAGCAGTTCTGCGCCGCCCGCTTTCGCCTGTTCGGCCTGGTGCCGAATCTGTTTCAGATTGGCATTTACATCGTTTTGCGGGCGAAATTGCGCCACCGCAATCCGGGACGCTTTGCCATCGGGCAGTGGATGACGTCCATACAAGCCAAAAAAGTCCTTTGGATTCCAGAAGAACGTATTGGTCATCAAACGCTGATACAGTTCAGGCCGACGCTTATTCAGTTGCGGGTTTTCCTCCGGAAGGGGTAATTCAGCGCTGAGTATCCGATCGCCGCTGTCGCAACTGGCCAGCAAACGCCCCTGGCTATCCACAATGCAACTGCCGCCGCTGAACTGCACGCCCCGCTCCCATCCCCAGCGGTTACTTTCAATCAGCGCACAGCCATTCTCCCAGGCGCGCGTAAGCCAGTAAGGCGCAGGTGTACGTTCAGCCAGCCAGTTGCTGATGTGGCAGATAATGTGCGCGCCGCCCAGCGCGGCCAGCCGGGCGGTTTCAATAAAGTGAATATCCATACAGACCAACATCGCGATATTGCCGATCTCCGTCTGAAAGACCTGATGACCGCTATCACCATTCGCCGCCCATTTCGGTTCCGAAATATAGGGGTGGGTTTTACGGTGAACGCCGATTACGCCCTGCGGCCCGACCAGAATGGCGCTG
>Ga0268256_1001135_pt1 | contig 17261 bp, 17 predicted proteins | sample AgamicAtAmrz_FD_200247 | JGI IMG/M metagenome (GOLD analysis project Ga0268256, IMG submission 200247) | Agave microbial communities from Guanajuato, Mexico - At.Am.rz (v2) (version 3) | ecosystem: Host-associated > Plants > Roots > Rhizosphere | place: Guanajato, Mexico | collected 2012-06-07
TGGGTGGGGCTCGCCGGCAGCGAGCTGCTCGAGGAGCTGCCGCTGGTCGAGCCACTGGTCGACCCGCCTGTGGAGCCGCTCGTGGACGTCGAGCCGCCGCTGTCGCCGCCGCCACCGCCGCACGCGGCAAGCGCCGACACGAGCACGACGGTTGCCGCAACCTGCGTCCAGTCCTTGAGTTTCTTTGCAATCTGCATGGTGTGCATCGTTCGTCCTCGCCGTTACTGAATGTCGGAGCCGCTCACGCCCGCGGGCAGCGCGGGCGGCAGCCACGCGCGGCCGCTGAAAGCGCCCATGTGGCCGCCGGACTGCACGACGAGGCTGCTCTGATCGACCGCGACCGGCCCGCGAGCGCCGCCGCGCGCCGCGCGCGCTGCTTTCACACCCGCGACATACTGCGGAAAGTAACTACCGAGCATTTCATTCAGATCGGGCATTTGCGGGCCGTTCCACGCAATGCCGAACACGCTGCCGTCGGCCGCGAGATACTCGCGCACCACCGTGCCGTTGCCGAGCGTGGTTTGACGAACCGTGTACGCGGTCGTGGTGGAAGCCGAAGCGGAAGACGCGGCACCCGATGCCGAGCGCAACACGGCGCTGGAAGGATGCATGGTGCGCGACGAGACCGATGCGTCTGCGGGCGGCGTCATGGGCGCGCCGCCAAGTGCCGCGTGTGCGGACTGCACCGCTGAAAACGAACCGGGTAATACAAAGGGCAACACAAGCGCCGTGACCCGACCGGCGCGGCGTACGTGACTCCACATATCGACATTCCTCCCTGGCTGCCGCGCGGCGCGCACTGCGTGCTGACCGGCTGCATGTAGGCAAATCATAGGACACGAAGCGGGCCGCAAATTCGACTAAAGCCTCGTTTTGCAAGCCCTGGTGATAGGCGTTCACCTTCTGCCGCGCCCCTCGCTGACCTTGCAGTATGCCTGCATTTGCGTCGATAGACAGCACTTCCGCCCGGGAGCGCGACTTGCTACGAAGACTGATTCGGCCGCGCGCAGCAAGCGCGCGGACCGCTCAGAAACCGAGGCTTGCGAGCAGATCGTCGACCTGCGATTGATCCTGCATCACATCCGTCTTTCCTTCCGGATTGATCTGCGGACCGTTCAGCAGATGCTCGGGGCTGCCGGTGGGCGATGTTTCCGCCACCAGCGCCGCGGCGTGTGCCGCGAACTGCTCACGCCGCTCGAGCGCGATGTTCTCAACCAGCACGCCAAGCAATTGCTGCTCGATCAGATACACGACGTCGGTGATTTTCTTGATCACCTGGCCGGTCAGATCCTGGAAATCCTGCGCCAGCATGATCTCCATGAGCTGCGAATTGGTCGCGGTGGTCGCCTCGGGCACGCCGCGCAGAAACTCGCGCGTGTCGTTCATCAGCGCGCGCACTTCCGCGCGCTCGATCGGCGCTGCGTACCATTGCTCCCAACGCGCGTCGAGGTCGCCGGCGTCTTTCTGCAACTGCTCCTGAATGGGCTTCGCGATGTCGATCGAGGACAGCACGCGCTCGGCGGCCTGCTCGGTCATGTTCGCGATGTACTTCAGACGGTCGCGTGCATCGGGTACGGCTTCCGCCGCGCGCTCGACGTGCTTGTCGAGCCCGAGCTCGCGCATCGAATCACGCAGCGTGCGTGTCAGTTGTCCAATACGGGCGAGAATGCGGTCTGACGCGAAGTCGCCGCTCTCGTTGACCGCTTCGGTGCTAGGCGCTTCGGTCGGCAGGTTCACATCAGCTCCCGGTTTTGGCCATCTTCTCGAGAATCTTGTTGAGCTTCTCGTCCAGCGTCGCAGCCGTGAACGGCTTGACGACATAACCGCTCGCGCCCGCCTGAGCCGCCGCGATGATGTTTTCCTTCTTGGACTCGGCCGTCACCATCAGCACCGGCAGGTGCTTGAGGTTCGCGTCGGCGCGGATTTCCTTGAGCATGGCGAGACCGTCGAGGTTCGGCATGTTCCAGTCGGAGATCACGAAGTCATATGCACCGCCGCGCAGACGCGACAGACCGGCCTGGCCGTCTTCGGCTTCGTCGACGTTGCCGTAGCCCAGCTCTTTCAGAAGGTTGCGAACGATCCGGCGCATCGTCGGAAAGTCGTCCACCACCAGAAACTTCATTGCCTTATCCATTTGATTCCCTTTACTTGATTCACGGTGCGGCGTATGACCGCTTCAATCCCAACGGCGCATCATACGCGCTGAACCCGATCGCCCATCGACGCAAGACGCGCCATCACGCGCCGGCTCATGTCCGGCAGCGACGCGATTTCGTCGGCCGCGCCGAGCGCAATCGCCTCGCGCGGCATGCCGAACACGATACAGCTCGCTTCGTCCTGCGCAAGGGTGTAAGCCCCTGCCTTCTTCATTTCCAGCAGACCCGCGGCGCCGTCGCGCCCCATGCCGGTCAGGATCACTCCGACCGCGTTCTTGCCCGCGTGCTGCGCGGCCGAGCGAAACAACACGTCCACCGAAGGACGATGCCGGTTCACCGGCGGATCGTCCGACAGATGCGCGATGTAATTCGCGCCGCTGCGGGCAAGCAGCAGGTGAGCGTGACCGGGCGCGATATACGCATGTCCCGGCAGCACGCGTTCGCCGTGCTCAGCTTCTTTAACGGTAATTCGGCACAAACCATTGAGGCGTTGCGCAAAAGATTTTGTGAAACCGGGCGGCATGTGCTGCGCGATGAGCACGGCAGGCGCGTCCGGCGGCAGCGGCACGAGCACTTCGCGGATCGCTTCGGTGCCGCCCGTCGACGCGCCGACAATGATCAGCTTCTCGGTACTCAGCAGCGGATTGTTGAAGAGCGGCGCCGCGCCGGCCGGCGCATGCGCGCCGCCTGCGGGCGCATGCTGCACGGGCGCGGCCTGGCGCACGCGCGCGCGCGCCGCGGCGCGAATCTTGTCCGCGAGCTTTTCCGAGTAATCGAGCATGCCGTCACGAATGCCGACCTTCGGCTTGGTGACGAAGTCCACGGCGCCCAGTTCCAGTGCACGCAGCGTGATTTCGTTGCCGCGCTCGGTCAGCGACGACACCATCACGACCGGCATCGGCCGCAGGCGCATCAGCTTCTCGAGAAAGTCGAGGCCGTCCATGCGCGGCATTTCGACGTCGAGCGTCAACACGTCCGGGTTGTGCTGCTTGATGAGCTCACGCGCGACGAGCGGATCGGGCGCGGTCGCGACGACGGTCATGTCCGGCTGGCCGTTGATGATCTCCGTCATCAGGCTGCGGATCAGCGCCGAATCGTCGACACACAATACTTTGATCTTTTGCACAGCGCTCACGCCTCCTCTGCGGTTCTGGCGTTGTTTGAATTGATGGGACGCGCGGTGGAGTTGAACAGTTCGACGCGCGACTTCGCGGCGCCCGAGGTCGCGCCGCCTGCCGCGCCACCCGCACCGCCTGTCGAGCCGAATAGCTCCACCTTCGGCTTCGCCGCGCCCGTGGAGTAACCGAACAGTTCCACCTTCGGCCGCGCGGCCGCCGGAGCCGCGAACAGCTCGACCCGTTTTCTGGCGGCTGCAAGCCGCTCGGCGCGCGCTTCGGCGCTCTGGCGCACCAGCGCCTGTTCGCGCTCGGCGACGCCCGGGTCCTGCTGCAAGCGCAGCTTCTTTACCATCACCTGACCCGTGCGCGGCATGAACGCGACCTTGCGCGGGTGCGAGCCCTGCAAATCTTCAGCGACGATGCGGATCTTTTCGAGCGCGAGATAACGGCGCACGAATTCCGAGTTGCGATCGCCAATGTTGATGGTCGTCATGCCCGCAAGCACCGCGCCGCCGCCGAACACCTTCGCCTCGAAACGGTCGCGCCGGCCGCCGGCCTTGATCAGTTCGTTGATCAGCACTTCCATCGCGTAGGCGCCGTAGCGCATCGAATCGGATGCGGGCTGGCCGACTTCCGCGCCGTCGTCGGGCAGCATGAAGTGATTCATGCCGCCGATGCCCGCCGTGCGGTCCTGAATGCAGGCCGCGACGCACGAGCCGAGCACGGTGACGAGCACCATGTCTTCATGGGTGGTGTAGAACTCGTTGGGCAACAGCTTCACGCCGGGGCGTTGGAAGTGGTTGTCGTAGTAGAGATTGGTTGCAATAGGCAAGGCACTGCTCATACCGTCACCCCGCTCGTCGGCGTGCTGCTCGCAGTTGCCGCTGCACGTGCCGGCGCGCGTGCGCCGGCGGCGTCGCGCGTCAGTTCGTAGACCGTCTGGCCGCGCAGCCTGAACGCCTGCGTGACGTACGTGAAGTTCTCCGAGTGGCCGGCGAACAGCAGGCCGCCCGACTTCATGAGCGGCTCGAAGCGCCCAAGTACCTGCGCTTGCGTCGGCTTGTCGAAATAGATCATGACGTTGCGGCAGAAGATCGCGTCGAACTGCGTGCGCAACTGGTAATCGCGGTCGGTCAGGTTCAGTTGCTCGAAGCGCACCATCGCGCGCACTTGCGGCCGCACCTTGACCATGCCTGCATGCGGGCCGGTGCCTTTCAGGAAAAAGCGCTTGAGCCGTTCCTGCGACAGGTGCTTGACCTGATCGAACTGATACATGCCCGCTTCGGCCTTGGCGAGCACCTGCGTGTCGATGTCGGTGGCAAGCACCGTGGCCTGACGCGCGGCGCTTTCGCCGAGCGCTTCGATCAGCGTCATTGCAATCGAGTACGGCTCTTCGCCGGTCGAAGCCGCCGAGCACCAGACAGAAACCGGCTGGGCGCGGCGCGCCACGAAGTCGGCGAGAATCGGAAAGTGGTGCGCCTCGCGAAAGAACGCGGTCAGGTTCGTGGTGAGCGCATTGGTGAACGCTTCCCATTCGGCAGGATCGTTCTCCGCTTCGAGCAGATCCAGATACTGCCTGAACGAATCGAGGCCACGGGCGCGCAGCCGGCGCGCAAGGCGGCTATACGCCATGTCGCGCTTGTGATCGGAAAGGGAAATGCCGGCGCTGCGGTGAATCAGTTCGCGAATGCGGGTGAAATCCGCGGAAGTGAATTCGAAATCACGTCCCTGTTCGCCAGACCTGATTGGGTCAGCCCGGTCGGTGCGTTGCTGTGCGCGCGTTGCCATCATGAAAGTTCCTGCCTGCGATACGAGCCATCACGCCTGCCCGACGACAGCGCCGGCGAGCAGGGGATTGTTTGTACGGGGTCGCGCCCGCCCGCACGTTGCGCCACCATGCAGTCGGCCCGCGACACGCCGTTCGGACGTGCTTCGATGATTCGCGCCACGAGCCGCGAGATACCGAATGACTGCATGTTTCATCGTCATGTTTAAAAGGTTTCCCAGTCCGCGTCCGAGCCTGCCGAGCTCACGCTCGCCGCTGCCGGACGGGCGGCCGGTTCGAATGCCGCGCGCGGCGCCTTTGGTTTCAGTGCCGGTTCGATGCGCCCGGCGCCTGCTTCGTGGTTGCCCGAAGCCGGTGCGGCGCTGCTCGCGGCTGCTGCGTGAGCGCCTGCATGACTTCCTGCATGAGCCGATGCGTTGGTCGTCGCATGCGACGCCGCGTTAGTCCCATTCGCAGCATTAGCCGCGGCGGCGTGAGCGGCCGGCGCGCTGGCTGCTGCCTGCGCGGCGCGCGGCGCGAGCTTCGCAGCGGGCTTGCTGGTGCCGCCGCCCACACGCGCCTTCACTTGCTGCAGAGCCGGCGTGCCCGGCGCGTTGAAACCACGCGCCGCATGGCTTGCGACTTTCCAGCCGCTCAGCACGGCCTGCAACTGACGCGTCTGGTCTTCGAGCGACGCTGCGGCAGCCGCAGCTTCTTCGACGAGCGCGGCGTTCTGCTGCGTCACTTCGTCCATTTGCACGACCGCGCGATTGACCTGCTCGATGCCGCCCGACTGCTCTTCCGAAGCGGCGCTGATCTCGCCCATGATGTCGGTCACGCGGCGCACGGCCTGCACGATTTCGTCCATCGTGGTGCCCGCGCGTCCGACCAGTGCCGAGCCGCTTTGCACCTTGTCGGCCGAGTCGCCGATCAGTTCCTTGATTTCCTTCGCGGCGCTGGCGCTGCGCTGAGCAAGGCTGCGCACTTCGCCCGCCACGACCGCGAAGCCGCGGCCCTGTTCGCCGGCGCGCGCTGCTTCCACTGCCGCGTTCAGCGCGAGAATGTTGGTCTGGAAGGCAATGCCTTCGATCACGCCGATAATGTCAACAACCTTGCTGGAGCTGCTCGCAATGTCCTGCATCGTCGTCACGACCTGACTCACCACGTCGCCGCCGCGCGTCGCGATGTCGGACGCGTTCACTGCAAGCTGGCTCGCCTGGCGAGCGTTCTCGGCGTTCTGCCGCACGGTGCCCGTGAGCTGTTCCATGCTCTGCGCGGTCTGTTGCAGCGAGGCGGCCTGCTCTTCGGTACGCTGCGACAGGTCCGTGTTGCCCATTGCGATTTCGCGCGCGCCGGTGTCGATCGACTCGGTGCTGCTGCGCACCGCCGTGACCATCGACGCCATGCTTTCCTGCATCCGCTTGATGCCCGCAAAGAGGCGGCCGATTTCATTGCGGCTGCGCACCTCGATGGTTTCCGACAGATCGCCCGCGGCAATCCGCTCGAAGCATTCAGTTGCATCCTGCAGCGGCCGAATGATCAGACCGCGCAGTGCGAAGCGCAGGCCGATCACGAGCAGCAGCGCGAGTGCGGCGAAACCAACGATCAGCGTGGTCATCAGCGAGATGTTCGACTGCGCGTCTGCCTGCTGGTCCACTGCCTGCTGCTGCAGACTCTTCACCACGACGGCCGCCACGTTGTCGTAGGCGACGAACATCGGGCTGATCTTCTTGTCGGCAATCGCGTGGTAAGCCGCCAGATCGTTCGCGCGCAATGCCGCGAATTCAGGCTCCACGCCGTCGCGCACGAGGGTGCCGCGCAGCGTGACCAGCTCCTCCAGTTTTGCCTGGTCGACGCCAGCCTTCGGCGCGTCCAGATAGATCTGCCAGTTCTTGTTGCTGAAGCCATAAAGCTCGACGGCGCGATCCAGCACCTTTCTGGCCGTTTCGGTGTCGCCCGCGGCGGTGAGCGCGGTGACACGGTCGAGCGAAATGCGCGAGCGCAGCAGATAGGCCGAAGCGTCGTCGAGCGCGTGAATCGCCACCAGATCGCCGCGCGCAATACGGTCGAGCGAACGGCTCGCGCTGCCGAGCGCCGTCAGCCCAAGCACGCCGACCACCATGGTCAGCGCGACGAGAATGATCCCCACTAGCGTGAGCGATGTGCGAATCGACCACCTGCTTAGCATCTCACTGCTCCCTGTTGCAAACTTTTCTGAACGCCGCAGCCGTTACACGCCGAGCGTTTCGATGAGCGCCATCTCGCGGCTCGTCATGAGCTTTTCGATGTCCATCAAAATCAGCATGCGGCCGTCGACGGTGCCGAGGCCCGTCAGATATTCGGTCGTCAGCGTTGCGCCGAATTCAGGCGCCGGCATGATCTGGTCGACGGCGAGCGTCAACACGTCGGACACGCCGTCCACCACCATGCCCACCACGCGATGCGCGACGTTCAGGATGATCACGACGGTCTGGTGGTCGTACTCGACGCGGCCCAGGTGAAACTTGATGCGCATGTCGACGATCGGCACGATGATGCCGCGCAGATTGATCACGCCCTTGATGAAATCGGGCGCATTGGCGATGCGCGTCACATTGTCGTAGCCGCGGATTTCCTGCACCTTGAGAATGTCGATGCCGTACTCTTCGGCACCGAGCGTGAAGACGAGGAATTCCTGACCGCCGGCGTCGGCCTGCTGCGCGTCGCGGCGACCATTCGTCGCGTTCGCGACGCTCGAATTGATGGATTGAACTTCTGCCACGTTAGCCCCCAAACGGTTGGGATAAATCAGGTTGAATGAATGTTGCTGCGATTGTCGCGGCCATCATGCGAGGCTCATTGCGCCATGCGCGTTGCGCGACTCGCGGTTCAGCGCCGCCACGTCCACGATCAGTGCGACGCTGCCGTCGCCGAGAATGGTCGCGGCGGAAATGCCATGCACCTTGCGGTAATTGGTTTCGAGGTTCTTCACCACGACCTGCTGCTGCCCCACCAGCTCGTCGATCAGCATCGCAAAGCGCCGCCCCTCGGTCTGCATGATGGTGACGATGCCTTGGGTCGGCTCCTGCTTCGCGTCTTCCACGTTGAATATTTCGTGCAACGCGACGAGCGGCAGGTATTCGCCGCGCACGCGCACCACGCGCTCGCCGTTGGCGACCGTGTAGATGTCTTCGGCTTGCGGCTGCAGCGACTCCATCACGAAGTTCAGCGGCAGAATGAAGATCTCGTTGCCGACCTTGACCGACATGCCGTCCAGAATCGCCAGCGTGAGCGGCAGGATGATGCGCGTCGTGCTGCCCTTGCCGGCTTGCGACGTGATTTCGACGTGACCGCCCATCGACTGGATGTTGCGCTTCACCACGTCCATGCCGACGCCGCGGCCCGACACGTCCGTGACCTGCTCCGCCGTCGAGAAGCCCGGCAGGAAGATGAGGTTCCAGACTTCGTCGTCGGTCATGCTTTCGCTGACCTGCATGCCCTGCTTGGCCGCCTTCGCAAGAATCTTGTCGCGGCGCAGGCCGGCGCCGTCGTCGCTCACTTCAATGACGATATTGCCGCCATGGTGTGCCGCCGAGAGAACCAGTTGGCCGGTCGCGTCCTTGCCTGCGGCGCGCCGCGCCTCGACGGTTTCGATGCCGTGGTCGAGACTGTTGCGCACGAGGTGGGTCAGCGGGTCGATGATCCGCTCGATCAGGCTCTTGTCGAGTTCGGTCGCCTGACCGAAGGTGACGAGTTCCACTTCCTTGCCGAGCTTCGCCGCCAGATCGCGCACGAGACGCGGGAAGCGGCTGAACACGTAATCCATCGGCATCATGCGGATCGACATGACAGCTTCCTGCAGATCGCGCGCGTTGCGCTCGAGCTGCGCCATGCCGTTGAAGAGCCGGTCGTGCAGCGCCGGGTCGAACGTGCTGGTGGTTTCCGCGAGCATGGCTTGCGTGATGACCAGTTCGCCGACGAGGTTGATCAGCTGATCGACCTTTTCGACGCCCACGCGAATCGAACTGCCCTCCGCGCCAGCCGCTGCTGCCGCCGGACGCGCGGCTTTGCGGTCGGAGTCGGCCGCTGCCGGTGCCGTCGATGCAGCCGGTGCTGCTGCGGGTGCGGCCGCTTTCGCGGGTGCGCTCGCAGCCGCAGCGGGGGCTGCAGCCACAACAGGAGCCGCGGCCTTCGCAGGCTCGGGGGCGCTCGGCGCCGGTGCGGCAGGCGCTTCGGTATGAGTGGCGGCCGAAGCCGCCGGTGCTGCTTGCGCCGGAGACGGTTGCGCAGCGTCGGACGTTCCAGGTTCGCCTTGCTGAGCACCGTCCGCCGGTGCGGTTCCGCGGCTGATCGAGATCTGACTTTCGTCGATCACGAAGCAGCACACGGCGATGATGTCGTCGGACGTGACATCGGTCTGAAGCCACAGCGTCAGATCGCCGCCGCTCTTGACCTGCCCGACGATGCTGCCCAGGTTGCCCAGCTCTTCGGCAAGCAGTTCCTGGTCCTTCTCATCAACGCCCCGTAGCGTAATTTTCAGATGCGGGCCGGCGGCGTCGTTCGCGTCGCCGGCTGCGCCGGTCTGTGCCGGTTCGCCGTCATTCCATTCGCCCGCCGCCTGCACCGCCTGTTCGACGACGTGCTCCGGCGGGCTGCCTTCTTCTACTGTTGCCATTGCCTCGACGGGCGCGCTCACCGCGGCCTGCGGCGCCTGCGCTGCTTCAGCCGGCGCGGCCGCAGCGGGCGCGGCAACGCCCCGGCTTTCGGCGTGCAACTGCTCGAGCTTCGCGCAGATGGCCTTCGCGACTGCCGCGTCGGGCTCCGCGCTCGCACGGTAGTCGGCGAGCTGGCCGGACAATACGTCCTTGGTCTCGAGGAACGTGTCGATCATGTCCTTGCGCAACACGAGTTCGTTGTTGCGCGCACGGTCGAGCAGCGATTCGAGGATGTGCGTCGTCTCCGTCAGCGCGGTAAAGCCGAACGTGGCTGCGCCGCCCTTGATCGAATGCGCGGCACGGAAAATCGCCGCGAGGTCTTCGGGGTCGGGATGCGCGACGTCCAGATTGAGCAGCAACTGCTCCATCTGCGCGAGCAGTTCGTCCGCTTCGTCGAAGAACGTCTGATAGAACTGAGTGATGTCGAGTGTCATGCCTGGGTCACCGCGAGAGTTCCTGTCTAGGCCTGGGCTACCTTGCCGCAGCGTCGAGAGCTTCTATAACTTGTCTGGGTTGATGCTTTATGCGTGATCTGGCTCGGCCAACGCCGCCACCAGTTCGGTCAGCAGATCGGGGTCGAGCGGCTTTTCGATCCAGCCCGTCGCGCCTGCTTCGCGCGCCGCGGCCTTGAAAGGCTCGCCCGATTCCGTCGTCAGGACGAGGATGGGCGTTTCCTTGTAAGCCGGATTGCCGCGCAACTCCGCGATCAGATCGAGGCCGGTCTTGCCCGGCATGTGCTGATCGGTCAGCACCAGGTCAAAACGCATGGCGAGCGCGTTTTCGAGCCCTTCCGCGCCGTCCGCCGCGAGCGTCACCTCATAGCCGGCCGCCGTCAGCGTCGCGGAAAGAATCTGCCGCATCGATGCCGAATCGTCGATTGCCAGGATGTGCCTGATCATGAAAACCTCGTTGCGCTTACGCTTTGCGCCGCCTGGCTGGCCGCGCCGCCGTGGCGCGGGGACGGCCGGGCGACCGCCTTCCTGTTACTGAGCCGCCGGCGTTGCCGCCGGTACCTTCGGCGCGGCCGTCACGGGCGGCGCCAGTCTTTGCAGCAGCGGCTTCGAGCCGGCTGCGTCGTCCGACAAGGTCGTCGTGGTCGAGTCGTCATGATTGAGCGCCTCCTCCGACTTCCTGTTCAGCACGATGATGCTGATGCGGCGGTTCTCCGGATCCAGCGGGTCCGCCTTGTTCAGGTTCTGCGTCGACGCGAGACCGAGCACGCGCATCACCTTTGCTTCGTCCATGCCCCCTGCGATCAGCTCGCGGCGCGACGCATTGGCGCGGTCCGCGGACAGTTCCCAGTTGCTGTAGCCCTTCTCGCCGCCCGCGTACTGCACGGCGTCGGTGTGTCCCTGCACGATGATGCGGTTCGGCACGTCGTTCAGCGTGTGGCCGATCTCGCGCAGAATGTCGCGCATGTACGGCTCCACCTGATCTTTCGCCGTCGCGAACATCGGCCGCTTCTGCGAGTCGACGATTTCGATGCGCAAGCCCGTCAGCGTCGAGTCGATGCGAATCTGCTGCTTGAACTGGCGCAGCACCGGGTTCGCTTCGATCGCGGCCATCAGCTTCACCTGCAGATCGTGCAGGCGGACCTGCTCGCGACGCTCCAGTTCGCCCTGCAACTGCTTCATCGAATCTTCGTTGCTGTGCGAGACGGTGCGCTCGGCGCGATTGCTCGAACCGTCGGTGGAACGCGTCACGCCCTGAGCGTCGGTCGAGATGTCGCGGCCGCCGCCCTTCAGAATGCTCGAATCTTCCGCGCTGCGGTCGCCGCCCCACAGCGTGATTTTCAACGGCTGGTTGAAGTACTCCGCAATGCCCTTTAACTGCACCGTGGACGCCGAACTCAGCAGCCACATCAGCAGGAAGAACGCCATCATCGCGGTCATGAAGTCCGCATAAGCGAGCTTCCACGCGCCGCCGTGGTGGCCGGACTTCTTCGGTGCGGAGCGCTTGACGACGATCGCGCGGTCTTTGTCCTTGCTCATCGGTTCGGTCCCGGCGCCCTTACTTGGCCTTCACGCGGCGCACGTGCTCTTCGAGCTCGGCGAACGACGGACGCTCGGTCGAGAAGAGCACCTTGCGGCCGAACTCGACGGCGATAGCCGGTGCGTACCCATTCAGGCTCGCGAGAATCGTCACCTTGATGCACTGGAACATCTTGGTGGATTCGGTCACGCGCTGTTCGGCGACGCTCGCGAGCGGCCCGATGAGACCGTACGAAAGCAGAATGCCGAGGAAGGTGCCGACCAGCGCCTGCGCGATCATTTCGCCGAGCACCGCCGGCGGCTTGTCGGCGGACGCCATGGTGTGCACCACGCCCATCACCGCGGCCACGATACCGAAGGCAGGCATTGCGTCACCGACCTTGGTGAGCGCATGCGCGGGCGCTTCGCCTTCCTGGTGATGCGTTTCGATCTCTTCGTCCATCAGGCTTTCGATCTCGAACGCGTTCATGTTGCCGCCCACCATGAGCCGCAGGTAATCGGTCAGAAACTCGATGATGTGGTGATCGGCGAGAATCTTCGGATATTGCGTGAAGATCGGGCTCTTCGACGGGTCGTCGATGTCCGCCTCCAGCGTCAGCGTGCCTTCCTTGCGCGCCTTGGCGAGCAGGACGTAGAGGAGCGCCATCAGCTCCATATAGACGTCCTTGTTGTACTTCGCGCCCTTGAACAGGGTTGGAATGACGCGCAGCGTTGCCTTGATCGTCTTCATCCCGTTGCCGAGGATGAACGCGCCGACGCCTGCGCCGACGATCATCAGCACTTCAACGGGCTGCAACAGCGCGCCGAGATGGCCGCCTTCCAGCGCGTAACCGCCGAAAACGGACAAAAGCGTCACGAGTGTTCCCACGAAAATCAGCACTGCCGAGCCCTCACAAAGATGCGACGGTGACCGTCGTTAAACTGGTTTACGGCAACGCACCAGAAAACTTTGGTGGAAAAGCGGCGGCTCTCGCCGGTGTAAACCAGAGGCGCGCCGAAGCGGCGAGAGAGCGGCTGCGCGCGGCGCGGGCGGCCTGGTGAGCGGGCCTGGTGAGCGGCCTGCTAAGCGGCCTGGTAAGCGGCCTGTAAAGGCCCGCGGTACGGGGCGCAGGCGCAGGCCGCCGCGCGGTGCCGGCAGCGGCAGCCGCGGCGCCAAGGGCTAGGCTGGAAGCGCGAGAAGTCGCTCGCGGGCGCGGGCGTCTGCGACTTTCTTTGTCTTACCGGCGCGCGAAGGCGGCTGGCACAAGCCGCACACGAAGCCATGCTGCGGGTCGTGAGCGTGTGCGACAAAATGCCCGCCGCAGCGACAGCAGGGCGTGATCTGCAGCATCCCCGAGTCGAAGAAGCGCACCAGCGTCCAGGCGCGCGTGAGGCTGAGCACGGGTTCGTCGTCGTGCAACTGGACGTGCTCGAGGTAGAGCCGGTAGCTCTTCACGATCGACTGGATGCCCGCGCAGCGGCCATGGTCGGCCATGAAACGGTAAATGTTGTAGAACAGCGAGGAGTGAAAGTTCGGCTGCCAGGTCATGAACCAGTCGGTCGAAAACGGCAGCATGCCCTTGGGCGGCGACACCCCTTTCAGTTCCTTGTACAGCTTGATGAGCCGGTCGCGCGACAGGCTGGTTTCCGCTTCGAGCAGTTGCAGGCGCGCGCCGAGTTCGATCAGTTCGATGGCCAGGGTGATTTCCTTGACTTCGAGCACCACACTTTTATATGCCATCCTGTTTAGGTCCCCGTCCCGATTGCCTTGCCCAGGCTGCCAGGCGTCATCAGCCGAGTTGCTCCACCGGCTGGCTGGCCATCAGGATCGCGGAATGCGCCTGCGCGACGGCGCTGGACTTGCCCTTGTCCGCGAGCGCGGAGAGCACGGCGTGGTCGTCGAAACGGAAACGGCACAACACCTGATTGGACGCGGCGAGCTTGACGGTCTGCGCCAACGAGAGGTTGGCGAGCACATCGGCTAACTGGTCCGAGATCCCCATGCGAAACATGCCCATCGGCTTGTCTTCGCGCAGCAGGCGCTGCGCGAGCAGGAGATAAGACAGGTTGACTTCTCTGATCTCAGTGAGCATTTCGCTTGTCGCGCTCATGATTCCCCCGGGGTGTATCTGGCTGGTCAGGCCGTTGCGGAAACGTTTGCTCGAACGCGCGCACTCGAACGCACGAATCGGCTCGTCTCTAGTCTTGCGAGCATTGTCTCGAAAGGGGGAGGGAAACAAAATCGGACAGACACCCAGGATGTTTGACGGATTCATCCGTCATTCATGTAGGTCTTTTTCCTACATTGCTGGGTCTGGGAGAGGGAAATCGGCTAGTGCAGGACGCGCGCCGTAGTTGAATATGCACGTTGCATGGTGGACCGCCCTTAGTGTACTAAACGGTGAGTTTTCCTGCCGCGTAGCTCGCACCGTGCAACGGTGAGCGGAATTATATGTCGATTTCACCGCCGCGTAATATTTTGTGTTGGAGGGCGGGCTCGGCGCTTGCTACAACGAAGCGCGGCATTTTCGCACCCTCACCCCAGGCGCGGGTGCCAAAAGGCGCGAGAGGCAGGCGGGGCGGGCGATGGCGCGTGTAACGCTCCATGTTTCGCGCTGTAACAACATTAAGCGTTTGAAAAATAACTCGAATCGGCGCGCGCGATCCCGATAATGAAGCTAAGGGATAACCCGATGCAGGTTCGGAGCACCCCCGGGCGGCGGCTCACCGCGCCCAACCGTCCGTCAGGCATTCGCTCCCCGCTCTATCCGAGCGCTGCTGTGCGAAGCCGTATCCAGAAAGGAGAAACGCATGCGAATCGCACAAATTGCGCCGTTGTATGAAGCAGTCCCGCCGAAACTATACGGTGGCACCGAACGTGTCGTGTCCTACCTGACCGAAGCACTGGTCGCTGAAGGCCATGACGTCACGCTGTTTGCGAGCGGCGACTCGGTGACTTCCGCGAAGCTCGACGCGTGCTGGCCTCGTGCGCTGCGGCTCGACCCGACGATTCGCGACGCACTCGCCCCGCACGTCCTGATGATGGAGAAGGTGCGCCGGGTCGCGCACGAATTCGACGTGCTGCACTTTCACCTCGACTACATGCCGTTCCCGCTGTTCTCGACGATGGACACGCCGTTCGTGACCACGCTGCATGGCCGCCTCGACCTGCCGGAGCTCCAGCCGGTGTTCGACGCGTTCCCCGGCGCGCCCGTCATCTCGATTTCGGACTCGCAGCGCGTGCCGCTGCCGCAGGCGAACTTCCTGAACACGATCTACCACGGTCTGCCGGAGCAACTGCTCACGCCTCAGGCGCACAAAAAGCCCGAGTACCTCGCGTTCCTCGGCCGCATTTGCCCTGAAAAGCGCGTGGACACCGCGATCAAGATTGCTGCGCAAAGCGGTTTACCGCTCAAGATCGCCGCCAAGGTGGACAAGGCCGACCAGGACTATTTCAAGCGCGAGATCGAGCCGCTGCTGTCTCAGGCGCACGTGGAGTTTGTCGGCGAAATCAATGAGGCGCAAAAGCCTGAGTTTCTGTCAGGGGCCAAGGCGCTGCTGTTCCCGATCGACTGGTCCGAGCCGTTCGGCCTCGTGATGATCGAGTCGATGGCCTGCGGCACGCCGGTGATCGCCTTTAACCGCGGCTCGGTGCCGGAAGTGATCGACCACGGCGTGACCGGCTACATTGTCGAGGACGTGCAGGGCGCCGTGGCCGCGCTGCAACGTCTGGACGAGCTGTCGCGCACGGAGATCCGCGCCCAGTTCGAGCGCCGCTTCAGCGCGAGGACAATGGCGCGCAACTACGTGGACGCGTACTCGGCCCTTATCGAGTCTGCACGCCGGCCGATTCTTCGCCAGGTCGCGGTGGGCTGACCGAGCGCGAGCGCCGCAGCTTTTATGATTGCGGCGCTGTAAACCGTCCGGCACCAGTTCTGATACGCGCTGATTCGTCGCATGCGCTTTGAGCTTGATGCACCAAACCGGACGTTTTTTCCATGTGAATCGTTTGCGCGAACAGTAACCCCGACTAATCGCGCTCCTTTTACAGAAAAAGCCGCCTTGCAGAGGCGGCTTTTTAATGCCGGCTTGGATGCGCCTGCTTGTCCGATTAGCACAGTCGAGTAACGCGAGCGGCCGATCGTCCTTCAATCCGCTTTCGCGCTGCCCGCAACCGCTCAGCTTGCGCCAATCAAAAACCGTTCACGGTTCTTGCCGACGATCCACTTGGGCGGTTTGCCGCGGCCGCTCCACGTATTACCCGTTTTCGGGTCCTGGTATTTAGCCGGCAGCGGCGCCTTCTTGGGCGGACGGCCCCGCTTGGCGGCCACTGCAAAGCCGAGGTCCTGGGCAGTCAGGCCGTATTCGGCGATTTTTTGGCGGATGTCGGCTACTACATTGTCGATTTCCGTGCGGCGGGCTTCTTCTGCTTGTGCCTGCAATTTGGCAATCTGTGCCTTGAGGTCTGCATATTGAGACATTCCGGTTCTCCCCTTTAGAACTCATTCGACTCGCAGACTAACTGCAATTTTAAAAATTCGCAATGGATAAGAATACGGATTTAGGAAGGTATCTTCTGATAATTATTAAACATGACTGAATTGCAAAACGGCTTTATCGCGGAATAAACGGTAAAGCCTGCCGACATTGACAATTCTTGACACTCGATTGGCGCCTCTTTCCCTAGAATTGATGCTTACGTGCCCGCGCCCGCACCGGCCGCGCGAGCAGGCTCCGTGCTTTCAAAACATCAACTATTTTTAGGATTACCAATCATGCAGTTGTCAAAGCGCCTTGCTGCCGAGTTGTTCGGCACTTTCTGGCTCGTGCTGGGGGGCTGCGGGAGCGCAGTTCTCGCTGCCAACTTTGCCGGGCCGGTGCACGGCCTGGGCATTGGCTTCGTCGGCGTGTCGCTGGCTTTCGGTCTCACCGTGCTGACCATGGCTTACGCAATCGGCCACATTTCAGGCTGTCATCTGAACCCGGCTGTGAGCGTCGGCCTGACGGTGGCCGGACGCTTTCCCGCTCGCGATCTGCTGCCGTACATCGTCGCGCAGGTGATCGGCGCAGTGCTGGGCGCCGCGGTGCTGGCGCTGATCGCGTCGGGCAAGCCCGGCTTCGAACTGGTCGCGAGCGGCTTTGCCAGCAACGGTTACGGCGAGCGCTCACCGGGTCATTACTCCCTCGCCGCGTCGTTCGTCTGCGAGGTCGTGATGACCGGCTTCTTCCTGTTCGTGATTCTTGGCGCGACAGACAAGCGTGCGCCGGCCGGTTTCGCGCCTGTCGCCATCGGCCTGTGCCTGACGCTGATTCACCTGGTTTCCATTCCGGTCACCAACACCTCGGTGAACCCCGCGCGTTCCACCGGTCCGGCGCTGTTCGTCGGCGGTGCTGCGGTGGACCAGTTGTGGCTGTTCTGGGTCGCGCCGATTGTGGGTGCCGTGATTGCAGGCGTGCTGTATCCGCTGATTGCGGAGAACCGCAGCGGCAGTACGCAGAAGCTGGCGCTCGACTGATTGCGGCTGGTCGGCTGTAGCAGCGTAGTAGTAAGCGAGCCG
>Ga0268256_1001136_pt1 | contig 17257 bp, 28 predicted proteins | sample AgamicAtAmrz_FD_200247 | JGI IMG/M metagenome (GOLD analysis project Ga0268256, IMG submission 200247) | Agave microbial communities from Guanajuato, Mexico - At.Am.rz (v2) (version 3) | ecosystem: Host-associated > Plants > Roots > Rhizosphere | place: Guanajato, Mexico | collected 2012-06-07
AAAGCCCAATCTGATCCACGCTGTTTTCGCTCATCCATTTCCCGTAAACGTTGTAAATCATCTGTGACGAAGCGTGGCCCATCTGCTGGGCAATGAAGTTAGGGTTGGCACCGGCGCTAAGTGACCAGCAGGCATATGTATGTCGGGACTCATAGGCCTTCCGATGGCGAACGCCCGCTTTTCGCAGCATCCTGTTCCATGCCCCGTTTATTGAGCCTGGCGAATACCATTCGCCTCCCTGGCCATTCCGCGACGAAATGCGTGGAGAAAAAACGAAAGTGCAGTCGTCTTCTCTCGTTTTATCCTTTTCCCGCAGGTTAACCACTACTACCTGCTGGCGACTCATTCGAGTAAAAGGCATCTGTTTTTTCAGGGCAGCGATCGCTGGCTGCGTCAGCAGTATTTCCCTCACGCCTGATTCGGTTTTAGGTGGAGTAAAGTGATCACTGACAGCCATATTTCGCGTAACTTTAATTACCCATTTTTCAGTATCAATATCTTCCCACGCTAAGGCGCAAATCTCCCCATGCCTCATACCAGTATAAACAGCAAGCTCCCACAGGTTGGTAATTTGCTCGCACGGAGAAACAGCCATAATCCGCTGAAATTCTTCTCTGGTAAGCGGATCAGGACAGGCTCTGGCCTTTTTCAATGGCGATATTGAGCCCATCGGGTTGATATCGATATACCGGTTATCGAGAGCAAACTTCATCATGCCTCCCAGACATGCCATATATGCGTTAACGGTTGGTACGGTTCGCCCCTTCTTTGCGCTGCGATTCTTCTGGTGCTTTCCCAGAAACTGAAAACCCGTCAGCAATTCTTTTCTGTAGGCCAGTAAGCTCTCATTCGTTACAGAGCGTAGATTAGTTTCAGACCCCATGATCTGGCAGCAAACATTCATATATGACGTATAGCGGTTAAGCGCATTTTTGGTCAGTTCCATGGATTTCAGCGAAAGCCATTTATTCACCATTTCTCCCAGGGTGACATCCATTCGGGCGCCACCAAACTTTATCAGGTTGGGTGAGTTGGGAAACTGCTCGGCATAGTTAAAGCTGCCTGTTTTAATCGCATAGCAGACCGCAGACCGAAGCTCTCCGGCCCGCTTCCTGTTTTTAGGGGTGTCTGGCACCCCCAGGTTTTCTCTGACTCGCTTTCCTTTGTAAATAAACCACAGGCGCAGGCTGCCGCCGTGGCACTCTACGCCAGTCGGATACTTTGTCATGACGCTTCCTTTATGTTGAACGGGAGGCTATTTAAGCAGATTTCTTGCGAGGAATGGCAGCGGGTTGTCTTTCAATCCAGCGATCAATCTCTTCCCTGTTATAAAAGCACGCACTGTTGTCACGCGGTTGGCCGTCTGGCGAGATGTGTCGATACTCCCGGCCCTCCATCCATGAGCACTCACGCGCGCTCTTAATCGTGTTCTTTTTCAAGCCGGTGATTTGCATCAGAACGGCTTCTGACACCCACTTATTAGGGGTGAGAAGGATAACATTTTCCATAGGGGCCTCTTTGGTTGCGATGATGTGGGGGAGGGTGATTAAGGTTTCAGGAATAAAATCCAGTGCGTTTTGTCGCACTTGCCGGTGCGCTGCCAGATAGTCGGTTTCTGATCGGTCAGGGCGATGACCTGGCTAACCGGTATCTGCGTTTCGTTCCATTTGAAGATAAGCGTGCCGCGTGGCCGCAGTACGCGGAATGCTTCAGCGAATCCCGCCCGGATGTCATCTCGCCATGTTTCCTTATTCAGTGCGCCGTACTTCTTTCGCATCCAGCCATTTTCTCCGGCACGGTCGAGGTGCGGCGGATCGAAAACAACCTGAGCGAAAGTATCAGCAGGGAATGGCAAATTGCGGAAATCAGCAATCACATCCGGCGCGATATTGAGAAGCCTGCCGTCACTGAGCGTATGGCTTTCGCTGCGTACATCAGAAAAAACAGCTCTGCTGTCCTGCTTATCCAGCCAGAACATGCGAGAGCCGCAGCACATATCTAAAATGGCTGCCTCACTCATTTCATCTCCTTATCCACCACGCGCACGAAGTAGACCAGCCATTGTCTGGCCGGGTATCTGCCAGGCGGCAGCGCGGTGATTAGTTTGGTGTATTTGTCTAACAGAAGGGTGGTAATGCGGTCGTGCTCGGATTTGGGTTGGCCTTTCTTGGCGCTGATGATTTCCTTTCTGCAACTTCGGGCGACTGACCGTAGGGCGTTTTCAGTCGGCGCGTCCATTAAGCAACTCTCCGCTGCCTCTCTGCCCGCGCCAGCCGTTCTGCATCTTCCCGGCACTCCGGCGAGCAATAGCTGGTGCCTGGCTGCGACTTCTCGCCGCAATCCCCATTGCGGCAAACCGGCGACGGCGGATCCGGCAGATTGCGATTCTTCAGCGCTAAAGTGCGCTCCCACTCTTCACGTTTAAAGGCTTCATCGGCTATATCACACATGGTTAACTCCTGAAATTTGGCAAAAAAAAGCCCCGCAATAGTGAGGCTATTAGTTATGATTAAATAGCTAAAAATACAAATTAACTATTTCTGCTAATATCTAGTCAGGTAAGATAATTTTTGTACCGTTCAATTTCACTTTCGTTGAGTTTTGTGATTTTTTTGTTGATATAAACATCGATTATCATGCCGCAGCCTAAAGAAATTAAAAACAAGATTGCAAGGTATAAAATTGTTGACATGGAAATTATGGTTATAGTGTTTTTATTAGTGGCTTTATCTAACTCCTCTCGCTTTTGCGGATCTAACATATATCCACATACAAACTCTTTGGTTTGAGGTTTAATGGTTTGTATTTTTTTTTATTTTATCCTCATCTTTGCATGTTTCAGGTGTTATTTTCCAAGCGGAATTTCCAGGCGGGTTGACCACTTCATTTGGCCTCATCCATACTAAATCATTGGTTTCTTTTACTGTGTAATCAATCCAATATATCGGGCCTTTAATTAAAATTTGAGAGAAGGAGTAAAAAAAGTATAAAAATAGCAAAATAATAATTGTGCCGATAGTGGTGTAGGATATCTTTTGTTTTTTTTGATATGCTTTAGTGCTTTTTTTATACTTCATATAGCTTACCCTTAAAAGCATAGGGTTGATATTTAATTCATCCACTAAAAATTTTTCTTCAGGGTAAACTTTATGAAGCCATGTCCAGCAAGATTTTACAGCGCCGGCAAGCCATTTGAATAATACACCTCCAATCGCAGTAGCTAAAAAAGTATTTAAATTATCTAAAATCATATATGCCTTCTGGTTGACGTTTGCCACTTGTTTTCAAACTAAAAAATAAGTCATCCAAAAGTGTTTATCAACTTTTTTTGATAGCGTATAAAACTCTTCAAGTATTTCCACTTAAAAACACTATTAAGAAGTGGCCAGCTATATACTGGCCTATAGAGTTATTGCACAGCGTTAGAAAGCTCGTCGCGGCGGATGCTGTAAACGTCGGTAGCCATGTCGAGCTTTTCAGTATCAGCGGCCAGCTTGCGGGCGGCGTATTTGTAGAATTTGTCCAGCTCCTCAACGCTCACGGCTTTGCTGGCCGCTTCGGTGAAGTCCTTCAGCAGCTCCTCTGGCGTTCGGTCCGGTGCCTGGCTGGCTTCCGTTGATGCCGCGTCGGCTGGCTTCTGGTTAATCAGGTTGTTCAAATCCTGCCGGGTGCGGGCCGGGGTAACGTCGCGCTCCACGCGCTCTTTCTGCTCAAACTCGTCCGGCGTGTAAACGCCCAGGATAACATCCGGGCAGTAGAGGCGCGCCCAGCGCTTAACGGCAAGATAGGCCAGCTGTTGCTTCGGATCGCTCCCCCACAGCGTGGAGTTTCTTACCTGAGCCTGAGACAAGAGAAGCTCCAGAACGCGCGGTTCATCTTCGCCCTTTAAGGTGGCCCATACCCGTACGCCACAGCCTTTTTCATCATCCATATTCCAGTTCGGCGCTATGTATTTGTTTCCTTTCTGAGACGTCTTCTCAGCAAATTTTCCAATAACGTTTTCCCAGGGGCCGAACCAGTCATAATGAAGCCGGTCTTTTGTCGGTGCCATTGCGGTAATGACAGCATTAACCAGCTGCGCCTCATAGCCGAGGACGCCATTAATAAGATGCGTTTTCTGCGCGACGGCATAGGGGTTCATTCCCCACTGGGCGGCCTGTAATGCCACAGCCATGCAATCAGCGGGGCTACCTGCCAAGTGAGCCGGAACGGTGGCGCGGCCCTTTGCCATAACATCAGCGAATGCCTGAAGCTTTTGCAGGCCTGACGGGCTGAAGATTGCCGCTTTAGTGTCAGCCTCGTTAACCGGGGCGTGGATAATTTCGTTGCTCATACATTGTCCTTTTTCTTCGCCCAGGCCGGGCGGGTGATTTCTTCAATGCCGCCCCAGCTGTCGGTCGTGCGGCATTCGTGATAGGTGTTCAGGCTGCGGCGGAAAAGCTCAAATCCGGCGGCGGTGTCCTCTTCAGCCAGCTGGAAAACGCGCGTGGGGTAGCGGCCGCAGTCGATGGTTTCGCTGACGGCGATGAAGATAAACATGGGGTATTCACTGAAGTGCCGGTAAAAGCCCTCGCGGTACATGGCATCCTGCATGTGGTAGCGAAATTCTTCGACATGGCGCGGAAAGCGATCCATGTCTGCAACTTTCTTCACATCAACGACGACCGGCTGCCCGTTAAGGAACTTGTCCGGCCGGAATCGGCACAGCTCTCCGGTTTCGTCGTCATTCCAGTAAATCGACGCCTCGCAGTGGCCGTCAGCTTCCAGCAGCCAGCGGGCCGCCGGGTGGGCCAGCGCACTTTCGCGCATCAGCTTTAATTTCCGGCCCTGTTCGGCATCCATAACCGTCATGCCGCTGTGCTCGCAGTCCTTCAGGAACTGCTTTTCCTCTTCCTTGCCCGCCGTGGTGCGCCGGTTAAACTCTGGCGCCACGATGAAGCGCTTGTCGAACTCGTCCGGCTCCAGCAGCAGGCAGTGCAGGGCGGTGCCCATGTCCAGGGCTTTCAGCTTTTCCGTATCGACCGGCGCGCTCTGCCGCCATTTGAAAATCGCCGGATTAATCAGGATATCGTCCAGTTGCGATTTACTGACGCCAGCCCCGGCGTGATAGTCCTCGTTGCTGATATCGAGATAGAGGCCCGGTTCCATCAGTGCTCCTCCATGAAGCCAATCTCAATCAGTTGGTCATGTTCTTCAGCCTGCAGGCGTGCCAGCCGATCAACGAAAGCCGCGTATTCGTCCTGAGCCTGCGCCCCACGCAGAAACATGCGTACCTCAACAGGCATATTCAGCATGTTTGCAAAATCAGTAAGGCACTCCGGGTACTGGTTAGCCAGGCTCAGGGCGATAACGTCAATGCGTGAGACGCGCCTGGCCTTCTGCTGCTCTACTGCGTCCTGCTGGTCTTTCAGGCGATCCTGAGCAAGGTAAGCATTCATGGACGCCCCTCCGCTTTGAGGATTTCCCAGAGGCGCTGCAGCCAGCTTTTTCGCGGTGGCGGAGTGAATGACGCGCTGGTCAGAATGTTGGAACGGTGAAACTGGATGGATTTAAAAGCGTCGAAAGTAGGGCCACCCACGCGGGCAGCCCCAGCAGTTGCTAATTGCATGGGGGACTCCTGAATTTTGGTTAAAAAAAAGCCCCGGGAATGTAGGCCGGGGCGGTGCGTTTTAGATGAAAAAATGCAGATGCAATTTTTAGCAACAACTCACGCGTGTTTTTTTCCACAATTTTGGTGTGGTCTAAATTACTCATGAAAATTTGACTTATTTACCGCTTACGCTTGCTGTTATTTCAAGAGCTGCCATGATTAGCTCTCTTGCAAATTAGCACGGCCAAAATAGGAATATTTATGTGCCGTATAGAATTTAAATGCCCTTACTGTGGGGCAAAAAAATTTATTTTTACGACTAACAGTAAAAAGAAAAATACTAGTCATGGGGCTATTTGCTGCGGCTGTGGAAGGCGGGCAACTCCCCGTTGCGTCCTCCTCAACGACCAGCCTCAACACACTGTTTAATCGATAATATCATGTGGCTTGGTTACGTCTTATTTGTAATAAAACGGGCGTGGTATAACGGTATTACGCCAGCCAACAGGCTGTTGATGCAGGTTCAAGTCCTGCTGCCCGTTCCATTTTTATATTCCTGTTTTAGGATTTTTTTATCTTGTAACTATTGGGCTGTAGCGTAAAATTTCTCTTTTGCAAGGGGGTTTTATGAAAAATGTCGTTCTAAGCATGTTGGCTAAAATTTCAAAAATAGATGCCGAAACTAAACAGCTTACGGCTCGTGTAGAAGCGCAATCGCTACTGATCAGTGCCCTTGTATTGGCTGTCAGCAAACAGGGCGGCGTCACAGAGATGGTTGAAAGCGCGAACAAAGCTATCAACACAGTGATTGAATCCGCTGACTCCGATGATGTTCTCAAATCTGATGCGGCCATCCTGCTAGCAGAGCTTCAAGATTTACTCACCATATCAAGAGCTGTAGACCGGGCCGAGCCTGAAATAAATCACGATGGGCTTACCGAAATTGCAGGTCTTTCCACACCATCTAAAATTAGCCAGTAGAAAATTTCCGCTGCCATAGCTATTTGCATTAGATGAGCGGGATTGATTTACCGTTCATCTTCTGGCGTGCATTCGTGATCTGGCCGTAAGGGTTATTCACCTTGCGGTAGGCTGGATTTTCCATGCTGACGAACTCGACTTCCTTCTCAGTTTTCACTCGCCAGTTCGGCGCCTGGGTAACTGCTTTCAGTACTCGATCGGAGCAGCCAGATAGCGCTGCTTCAACCTTGCGGCCTATCCGTGCGTCTCTCTGCTTTTCAGCCCGGTGCGCAGCGGCGCGCGCCAGATTCTTTTGCTTATTGCGTGGCATGGTTGCCTCCTGTAATTGGCTTAGGTGGTTCAACCGACCCGCCCTGGTGTTGGCGTTCTGTTGGTCAGCTGAACCCCAAAGCCAACTTCACTTTGGTGGGGTGTATCACCCTCAGTTCTGAATGTTAAAGAGCGGGCTATCCGTTTCGTAACTGCCAGCGTCCTGCTGATGGAGTTAGTATCACCATTAGTAATTTTATAGTCAACACTAATGGTGATAAATTATTACGAGCGGTGTTGATATTCTTGAATTTAAAAGAAATTTATTTTTTACAGGCGTTGGCTCTCAGGGGGAGGGGGCTTCAAATCGCAGGCGTAAAAAAACCCGCCGAAGCGGGTCTATCCATACTCATGCTGTGTGGAAAAAGCCAAAGGCTAAAGCAGAACAATCTCTCTTGTAACTACAACTCGTCAATGTGTAGTGCGAGAAATATAGACCATCTGATAAAAAATGCCGGGAATTTATAGCCTTTTTTTAAATACAGTGTCATTAACTAATAATTTTATTTATATAAGTTATTATCTTTTCTTATTCACAATATAGAAGCATTAACTACTCCCCATAACGTATCGCAGGCACAAAAAAGCCCGCTCGATGCGGGCTGGGAAAGGTATAAAAAACCCGGCGCGGTGGCCGGGCGATAATCTATTCTTCAAAAAGGTGATTATATTCCCCCAAAGCCATTAGCTCTGGGTCGTAGACAAATCCTTGGCTCTCTATAACTCTGCGCTTCTTATACATCTCAAATTCCTGTCGAGCCTGTTCTATCGCTTGGTTTTTTATATAATCCGTATACCCCGGAAGGACATCGTAATCATTAAGAGTCAGAAGTCGGTCAAGTTGTTTATGTAACGAAGCCATAGTCATGCTTTTTCCTCGCAGGGCCGTAGACTCTGCATAAAGCAAAAACTGTTCAGAAAGCAGATGAAGTTTATAGATTTCGTCTGGTTTTAGGTAATTTTTCCCGACCTTAATTTCCGCCATTGTGGGAAATGAACCTTTCATGGAATACAGGCCCATGTTTTCTGATGTGTGATTTGCTCTATCCTGTATTAGCTTTGAGCTTGTCAACCCTGTTACTGCGTGGTGAAATTTATCCTGCAACAGAGCATAAAATGATTTTACTTCTCGTGACGATGGGTCGTAATCAGATGAGCTGATTTTGAAACATTCCCTCACCTTTTCGTATACTTGCTTTTCCTCAGATCTAATGGCGCGAACTTTTGCGGCAAGCTCGTTAACCTTTTCTGGAGACTCACGTAGCAAGGATTCATTAATTACATAGCCCTGCTGCATGTATGCCTTTAGGGTTTTGTTGCTCCATTGTCTAAATGCTACGGCTCTTTTCGCATTAACACGAAATCCTACAGATATTATTACATCTAAGTTGTAATGGTTTAATGTCCTGCGAACTGACCTGTTTCCCTCATTTCGAACTACCTCAAATTCCTGGGTAGTTGCCGACTCATCTAATTCAGCGTCACGGTAAACATTTGCTATGTGGTATGAGATGGTATTCTCATCTACCCCAAAGAGCGCCGAAATTTCCTTATTGGTAGCCCACAGGTCTTCGGTTTCTTGGTGATAGCGTAGGTCTATTAACTGCTCTCCCTGTCGATAAACAACGATAGTAAGAACATCATTATTCTCAGGCATGCTGATTTCCTTTTACTACCCTGGAAATGAATAACGACCCGATCTACCGCCGGGTTCGCGCTGTGTGTAATCCATCGGCAACTGCCTATAAATCTTTAGTTCGCAATTCTGCGACCTCACCTCACCCAAACGTCTCTTCCGGCCACCGAGTCTACGTATTCAGACTTTCCTCTTTCGATATAGCCATAAGGCTATCACAGCGGCCACGGTAGAGACTGCAGCTTTAGCAGCAATGACCGTAAACTCAAAGCTGTCCATAGCTTCCTCACCATCCCCACTGATATGGATGTGGTGTTCAACCAAGCTGCCTACTAAACTATCAGGGATAAGAACCATTACGGCGAAAAAAACGACAAAGAAAATGATAACTTTCATCTTGCTTCACACTTAGAGAAGTCTGGTACACCCCGAACATCAATCCGACCATAAGCCATGAGGCCTTTGCCACCTGGAACACGAATTTTTTTTCGGTTAAGCAATGATTTTCTTAAGACTTGAAATTCAGACGATTTGTAAAAAGTAACACATCCCCATGATACGCCGGAGCCATCAGTATTAAGAGGATGTAGTCGGAAGCTTCCACGGCGGACACCGTTAACAAAAACATAGTCGCTCATGGTTTCTGCACTATATAGTCCAAACCATTCGGAATGGTGGTTTTTATAAAGGTGGTATAGATCAATTGCTTCTGCGCGTAACTGATTGAGGACGCTCCCCGTTGGCCTGTCGACAATCCAATAAGTGCCGGGTGGAATTGCAGCCTTTTCTATGTCTGAACAGTTGGGTTTGTTAACAAACCGCTCAATGCCTGACAGAACGTCAAAAGAGCCAACACCATAACAATTTAGCTTTAAGGTTTTACCATCTTTAGAAAGCTTTCCATAATCCATCATGCAAATCTGCACTTTAATGCTCCTGAAATTAGCTGTGTAACCTATATCCTTTAACGTAGCTGCCCAAACCAGCCCTATGTTCACCTCAAGCTGCATGCCAATGATTTGACAAATGCTGGCCTATTTAACCAAACGTTTCTTCCGGCCATTGAGCTTTAACCACCTTACCAATGATGCGGATGCAGTGGTCGCAGTCGATCGTCCTGTATGCCGGATTTAGTGGTACTAAGTAACTTATGCCCGAATCCTTATCGTACTTCTTGAACGTTGCCTCTGAATCGCCGTTGGCAGCTGCCACGCAGAAGTCGCCTGGGTTAACCGTCTCTGCCGGATCGACCAGAATCAGCATGCCTTCCGGGAAGCTCGGGCGCACACCCTGCGGTGCCGTCATAGAGTGACCCTTAACCTCAAGCCAGAAAGCTTTCTCGCTGGCCTTCTTCGTCGTCGGCACCCATGCCTTAGCGTCGCTGGCGGTATAGCTACCTACCTCAGCAAAAGGGCCAGCCTGGACGTGTGCAAAGAGTGGGTACTCATACTGTGGCTTCACAGCTGGCGTACCCTGCAATGATGCGTACATATCTGCAATTTCCGTCGCGATGCTAGGGCTGAAATCTTCTACCGAAACACCAAGTATTTTGGCTAGCCTGGCTGCATGGGTCGGGCCGATAGCATTTGAGCCATTCAGCAGTTGCGCCACACCGCTTTGCCCCATACCCATCCGCTCAGCCAGTGTCTCTTGAGACAGGCCAAGAAATTTCTTTTTGTTTTCAAATATCGCTTTCAGCCGATTGGCATCGGCGATCTGCTCTGGTGTTAAGGGTTTCTTTTTCATACTGCCATTTTATAACCGCGAGGAATAATCACCAATCACCGTTAGTGTTGACTGTTTCATTACTATTGGTGATAATAAGTTCTGTTTTTAAGGAGACAACCATGGAAAAACTGCCTTTGTCAGTATTTGTCTCCCGGAACGGGCAAGAGAAGGCCGCTGAGATTTTCAATGTACGTCAAAGCGCCATCAGTAAAGCTCTTTCATCAGGGAGAAATATCACGGTCACCATCTTTGAAAATGGAAAGGTGATTGCCGAGGAACTTAAGCCGTTCCCCAGCAGCAAGCGTGATATTCAGGCCGCTTAAGCAGAACCGCTCTTTATATAATCTGGCCGCGGGTGTTTCACCCCAAACAACAACGTGAAGGCTTACGGTCTTCGCACGTAATTAACTATTCAACATAGAAATCATACGAAATGGAAAACGCAAGTAACAGCAAGTTGATTAACCAAGTGGAGACTGAACTCCGAGCCCGGCTGACGCACAAGGGCCAGCGCGTTCTCGCTGCTGAAGCCGGATGGCATGAATCGAAGGTGAGTCGCTTAAACCTGCGCGATATGGCGACGGTTTTCGTGCTGCTGGAAAAGGTATGGGAGACAAGCCTGATCGCTGAGGTTGCCAGGCAGGCAGTTGAGGCGGTGATAGGAAAAGAAAAAGCCCCGAACTGCGGGAACAGTTTCGAGGCCTGATGCGAAAAGACTGGATCAATTCACAGGAGTAATTATGAGTTCTTTATCACTGCTTTACAAGGCAAAAGACAAAAATGGCACCGAAACGACTGTTAAAAAAACGTTTCTGGTTCCACTGAGCGAGTTGTACGTCGAGCCGGGCTATAACGTCCGTGAAATCGACCAGGAGCACGTTACTGAATTCCGTGATGCGTTTATCGCTGGCGAGTTCGTGCCGCCGCTGGCGGTGCAGGTAACGGAGCAGGGAGTGAAGGTTATTGACGGCCATCACCGCTATTACGGCGCCATGATGGCTACCGATGCCGGGCATGAAGTCGCCAGGCTGGAATGCAAGGACTTCGTGGGAACCGAAGCCGATCGCATTGCTTTCATGGTTACCAGTTCGCAGGGTAAGGCGCTGGCCCCGCTCGAACGCGCGGCGGCATATCAGCGCCTCAGCAATCAGGGATGGGAAGCTGCGGAGATAGCGAAGAAGGTAAAGCGCTCCGTGGCCGATGTGAATTATCACATGCAACTGCTGGAATGTGGTGACGGCCTGATCGCAATGGTCAAATCCGGCGAGGTGGCCCCGACAACGGCGGTGGCTCTTTCCCAGCAGCACGGTGCCGCAGCGGAATCAGTAGCGCTGGCGCAGATGGATAAAGCCCGCGCGGCCGGAAAGAAGAAGCTGACCAAAAGCGATGCTATGCCGCAGTTCAGCGCGAAGAAAGCGCGACGCCTGGTTGAGCTGCTGTGCGACGCAGAACTGATTGAGGTGGAAGGAAATCCGGCCCTTAGTATTGAGCAAAAATATATCAGCGAGATCAACGATATTATTCGTGCCTACACGTCATCTGACGGGAGGGGCAATGAGTAATGCGCTCGCCAATGTCACACCAATCAGGCCCGACCTGCGGGCCGTGGAGCAACGCGTGGCTGACACAGACGATGGTTATACCCGTCTGGCAAACGAGCTACTGGAGGAGCTTATAGGCGCTAACCTGACGAGGAATCAGGCAAAAGTCGCCTTTGCTGTTTGCCGGAAAACATACGGCTTCAACAAGAAAACGGATCGTATTGCTGACAGCCAGATAAGCCAGTTGACGAAGCTGCCCAGGCAGAAGGTGAATAAAGCTAAAAACGAGCTTATCGCTATGAAAGTGTTGGTAAAAGAAGGGCTTTCTATTGGGCCTAACAAGAACCTTTCAGAATGGTCAGTTCCGGAGTGTCACTATGATGGTGTCACTGTCACCAAAACGGTGACAAAAAGTGTCACCAAAACAGTGACAGGGTTGTCACCAAAACAGGGACACACAAAAGACACTAATACAAAAGACAAGAAAGATAATAAATATACGTCCGAGAATTCTGGCGAATCCTCAGACTCACCTCAGGGTAACCTTCCAGTTATCCGAACTGACGCAGCGATTCAGTCACCGAAGGGGGACAAGTGGGGTAACGCTGACGACCTGAAAGCGGCCGAATGGATTTACAGCCGGGTAACTGTCGTCTCACCGACAGCCAGCAAGCCAAACTGGGCAGGATGGGCCAACGATATACGCCTGATGCGCAGCGCACTGGCAGTCAGCCACCTTGAAATCTGCGAAGTATTCAAATGGGCCAACAGCGATCACTTCTGGCAGACCAATATTCTGTCGCCCGTAAAGCTGCGCGGAAAGTGGGACACGCTGAAAGCACAGATGAGCCAGCCTGGACGAAACAGAGCCAGCCAACCTAACGAGCCAGTCGAGCACTGGAACGACCGTGAAGCATGGGAGAGAGAATTCATATGAGCAATCTGACCCACATCATCGCAAACCGCGATGCTGGTGCGCTGTCCCTTATGGCCGCAAACCAGCCGGAACCAGCCCGCATGGTTAATCCTGACGCCGAGAAGATGGTCGATGCACTGTTTAAAAATCTGAAGCAGGTCTTTCCGGCATCGGTCAACACGACGTTCCGCAACCCGGCTGACGAGGTTTCGGCAAAACGCCAGTGGATCGCCGCTTTTGCTGAAAACGGGATAACCAGCAGGCAGCAACTTTCAGCCGGTATGCAGCACGCCCGCACCAGCGAGTCTGCTTTCTGGCCGTCGCCGGGGCAGTTTATCTCATGGTGTAAAGCTGGTTCGATCCGGGCCGCCGGTCTGCCAGACGGGGACGAACTTTATGAGATGGTGCTGGACTACAGCGCGCGCCGTGGACTGTATGACAGCGCGGAGGCATTCCCATGGAAAAGCAATGCTGCTTACTGGATGGTCACAAAGCTTTATTCGCAGATGCGCTCACAAAACCTGACTGAATCGGAGCTGTTGAAGCGGTGCGAGAAAGAGCTTAAGGCCATGTCGGTTCGCATCGAGGCAGGCGAGCCAATTCCGGCGCCAGTCGTTCAGATTCCGAAATTACATATCCCCGTGGGTAACGAAAAGGGCCTGAATAAAATCGCGGAAATTCGGCAGAAGCTGGGCATGCGGAAGGTGCGCGCATGAGCAACGTAACGCAGCTGCTAATCGAACCGCCATTGCTGAGTACGGCACGAAAGCTGGCGCTGTCTGTCATCAATCTCAGTGAAAAGCAGAATCTGACGCTGGCCCAAGCTCAGGACACCATACACGCAATGGGCATGCTTGCACGCGAAGCTCACGATTACATCGTTGATGCTGAATTCGGACGGAGTAAACCAGAAAGCAAAGGAGGAAGGTGATTTAAAAGAATAGCTATGTGGACGTGTTGTTATCATTTATTACTAATTAGTTTATTTTTGCATAAGTAAAGCTATTCTTTTTATGCAACATAATGATTACATTGTTGTTAAAGTTACTGGCTTCCTGAACATATGAGGGTGTCATGGACAGTAGATTCGTAGCGGTTATTGCTCTTGAAGGTAAAGCTCTTGAATGGGCAGCGTTAAAATCTATTGGTGGCAAATGGCCTGAGCACACACCAGGACGCTGGGATAAAGCAGGTTACTTGATAGAGAATCTGCATATTTATGTCAGCGCGGGAGGACGGAAAAACATGTTCATAGCTTTTATTGATGAACGTTCTCCCTCTGTAGGGTTTGATTTGCCAGAAGCCGTTTTCAGAGCCGTTGTTCAGTCAGTAATGGGTAACATAGTTTTCATACCCGGTTCAGTTTTTCAGGACGATACAAACCAAAATTTATCAGGAGGAAAATATGACAGCTGAAATTATCTCAATTAAGCCTCGTGCGGATCATCTGTCTGAAGTAAGCGCAGGTCTGGCACTGCTAAAAATGTTCCACAAAACCGGCGGCCACAACCATCAAACTATTGAGCTGATTATGGCGAAGATGGAAGATGACCTGGCTAAGGCGCAGGAGACCATCAACCGGAGGTGAGCCGTGCAGGACTTTTGTTTGCACAAATCCACCCTGGGGCAGTTTACCAAACACATCTTCGACCTCGTCTCTTCCGGCAAACGCTGGCGCATCAAAATCACAGAATGGCGTGATCAACGCACTATCCCTCAGAACTCCTTACAACACTTGTGGTACGCAGAGCTGAGCGCTTATCTCATCAGGCGCGGCAAGCCCTTTGCGTCCCCGGCATGGGTCAAGGATGCGATGAAGCACACCTATCTGGGTTACGAAGAGCGCGTGATGGTCGACGTGGTTACAGGTGAAAGAACTCAGGTACAAACGCTGCGGCACACAGCAGACCTCGACACAGGCGACATGCACCACTACCTCACACAGGTGGAAGCATGGGCGCTGAATGTGGGGTGCAGGCTGACGGTTCCGGCTGATAGCGAATACAATCAACTCAGAAAAAGACAGGTCGCATGATGAAGGCAACCGCTAATAAGCCAAAGCGACGGCGCTGTAAAATATGCCGTGAATGGTTCCACTACCAGGATTTCAGAACCTGGTGGTGTTGCCCTGAACATGGAGCGCGATTTGCTCTTCAAAAAAGGGAGGCAGACCGAGAGAAGAAAAGAAAGGACGAAGCGCAGCAGGAAAGACGAAGCATTAAAATCCGCAAGCTCGCAGTACAACCCCTCAGTTACTTCCATAAGCAAGCCCAGGCAGCCTTTAACGAATTCATCCGCACCCGCGATGCCGGGCAGCCCTGTATCAGTTGCGATCGCAACACAGGCGCGAAGATGAATGCCGGTCACTACCGCACGGTAGGCGCCAGTAAAGAAACCCGTTACGACGAAAGCAACTGCCACATCCAGTGCGAGCACTGCAACTCGTATCTCTCCGGCAATATTGGTGAATACAAGCCAAGGCTCATAGCGAAGATTGGGCGGGCTGCTTTCGATCGCCTTATAGGGCCGCACGAGCTGAAGAAGTGGACACGGGAAGAATTGCATGAGCTGGCAACTCACTATCGGCGGAAAACCAGAGAACTGATTAAACAAAGGAGCAAAGCGGCATGAGTCTTGAATCAACTGTAAAATACCATTTCCCGAAAGGCCAGAGTTTCAGCGGTACAGCGCCAAATACCTCTCCGGATACGCTTACAGGTACTGATTACATTGCCGGGATGGGAATGGCAATGGCTCGCGCCCCACTGGGGTACAGCGCATTTATGGGAAAAGTAGGGGTAAGCAAGAACGACGCACGGCGCGCCGTTTCCCTGTTAACTGAATATGCACTTCAAACCTGCGACAAGGTTGCCGCCTTACGCAAACTCAACAGCAAGATTAAACCAGCAGTTATGCAAGTGCTCGCAAGTTATGCTTACCTGGACTATTGCCGCAGCGCGGCCAGCTTGAAGCCGTGCGAGTGCTGCGGTGCTACCGGCTTTATAGCGGCGGAAGTCGTGACGATGAAATCCATGCTTTCCGGTCACGGCCGTCGTGAGGTACGCGAGCAAATTCGGGTGCGTTGTAAAGCATGTGCTGGCAAAGGTGTAATCTCCTCAGCGTGCCGGGATTGCAGCGGACGTGGTCGCGTAGTTATGCGAAAAGAAACCGAAAGGCAGGGTGTTCCGGTAATGGGTGACTGTAAGCGCTGCTGTGGTCGTGGTTATGAACGCATTCCGGCAATAGAAGCATACAGGGCTATCTGCACGATAACTGAAAATATCAGCCTAGCAACATGGGACAGGAGCGGGAAGCCGTTTTACGATCGGCTAATCGGAAAGCTCGAGGTTGAAGAGTCATGGGCTAATACCACATTAGCCAAGTTTATTGTATAGAGTGGTATGAAGTAGCTTGTTATTTTATCGCGAGCTATTTACTTTTCAGTAAGCTGGGGGTATATTTCCTAACAGTTGAAGTTGCGTGCATTGTTAAACGTATTATTTAAAGAAAGCCCTGGCCTGACCGCCGGGGCTTTTTCTTTCTGGGGCTTTTTTGGTGTACTACAATGATAGTCGTGGTGAATCCCCCTTTGCGGCGGGGCGTATCAGTTAACATTCTTCTGAATGATGTCAGTAAACAAGTCACGCAAGCTTCTGAACTGGGGAGTTTACCGGGAGGCACCCGGCACCACATCTATCAACTGAACTGACAATAATACCGAGTTGGGCGGGCGCCTGTCATTTTGCAGGGTTCAATCAGAGCAGTTTTCAGCCCCTACTTTAGTCCAGTTGAAGTTATCTCAGATGCCAGGCACAATGCCCACAGATTAGATGTTTTAATCAATGCTACAAATTGCCTGGAACATTTATCTCTTTTCTGCCACAGATGAGAGAATCAAAAGGCAAAAAAATAACCCCACTTCATTAGTCGTTGGAGACAAATTAGGTGAAGTGGGGGTGCCAATACGGCCAACACCAGGGAATACCCATAAGAATAATCTAGAAAAAGCAAAAATAATAATTTTTTTGATACACAGAGCCCGCTTTTGCGGGCTTTTTTGTGCCTGCGATTTGTACCTTCAAAACCAGCCTTAAGGTTTTCCTCCTACTTTCAAAAAATTAACTATAAGCCGCCATCCTGCTGACGGCCGGAATCAAATGTATGCCGCCAGAAAAGGATCCGGGCTTTTGGGCCAGCGTACTGCTGTGGCTCTACAGCCACAAAACAGAATGGGGATATGCCGGAGTAGCGGGCATGTTTTCACTACTACGCAGTGCTTATGCAAAAAGTCCCTGGAGTAAACGAGTGCTGGATGCTGTTTCATGCAGCGCCCTGGCATTTTTCGCCGCGCCCACGCTTCAGGTTATAGGCGCATTACTCAACTGGAACGTACCGGACGCGGCCGCGCAGGTATTCGCGATCTATATCGGCTATGTCGGCAACGACTACATCAGCGCCAGGCTTCACAGCTGGATAGCCACGAAGACGGGAGGCACGAATGAAAATCAGCAATAACGGCATTGCATTTATCAAGCATGAAGAGGGCGAGCGGCTGC
>Ga0268256_1001139_pt1 | contig 17220 bp, 15 predicted proteins | sample AgamicAtAmrz_FD_200247 | JGI IMG/M metagenome (GOLD analysis project Ga0268256, IMG submission 200247) | Agave microbial communities from Guanajuato, Mexico - At.Am.rz (v2) (version 3) | ecosystem: Host-associated > Plants > Roots > Rhizosphere | place: Guanajato, Mexico | collected 2012-06-07
TTGAGCCTGGTGATCTTCGAGCCCATCGTGTGCACAATCCGCCAGCCGCCAAACAGCGTGCCCAGCGCCATCGCGGACTGACAGGATAACACGACCCATAGGGGCACATGGAACTCCGCTCCTGTATGACCTTGGGAGTAGAGCAGTACGGCGATGATGCCCATCGTCTTCTGGGCGTCGTTTCCGCCGTGGCCAAGGGAATAGAGCGAGGCGGAGGCGAATTGCAGGACGCGGAAGGTGCTGTCGACGGCGAAAGGCGTCTGGCGAACGAATATCCATGTCACGCATAGGACGAGGAAGAGCGCGAGTACGAAGCCAAGCAGTGGCGACATGACGATGGCGCCGGCCGTCTTCAGCAGGCCGGACCAAACAATGGCATCCACGCCGATCTTCGCCACGCCGGCACCGACGAGGCCGCCGACCAGAGCATGCGACGAGCTTGATGGAATTCCGAGTACCCAGGTCACGATATTCCATATGATCGCCCCCATCAGGGCGGCGAAGATGACCTGTGGCGTGACGATGTTAGGATCGATAATGCCGGTGCCGAGGGTTTCGGCGACGTGGAGCCCGAAGAACAGGAAAGCGATGAAATTGAAGAATGCGGCCCATAACACCGCATATTGCGGTCGCAGGACCCTTGTCGAGACGATGGTGGCAATTGAATTGGCGGCATCGTGCAGCCCATTCAAAAAATCGAAGAACAATGCCACCGCGATGAGACCCACCAGCAATGGGAAAGCGAGAGTGGCCTCCATCAGACGTTCTCGATTACGATGCCGCTGATTTCATTGGCGACATCCTCGAAACGGTCGACGACCTTCTCTAATTCACCGAAGATCTCGCTGCCGATGATGTAGGCCATTGGGTTGGTGGCGCCATGCCGGCGAAAAAGATCTTTTAGACCTTGATCGTGTAGTTCATCGGAGCGCCCCTCGACTTTTACGACCTCTTCGGTGAGCGCGCTGAGGCGAGACGAGTTGGCACTCATGCGATCAAGAAGAGGGATTGCCTCGGCTACCAATTTTGCAGCCTCGACGATCACTTTGCCCATTTCCTGCATACCGGGATCAAAACTATCCTGTTCGAATAGCCGGATCGTCTTGACCGTCTTGTGCATCATGTCGATCGCATCGTCCATTGACATGATAAGATCCTTGATGTCGCCACGGTCAAAGGGCGTGATGAAACTGCGCCGAGTGGCAAGCAAAACTTCGCGCGTGATGTCATCGGCCTCATTCTCGAGCTCAATGATACGCTGGCAGTGTTGCTCCGTGTTTTTGCCGGCTAGCAACTCGTTCAGCGCTTCCGCCGCGCTGACGATCGTGCGCGAATGTCGAGAGAAAAGATCAAAAAAACGGTCTTCTCTCGGCATCAGTCTACGAAACCAGTTCACTTTCCGCACTCCAAACAGGCGTTGTCATAAATCCGTCATAAATGACGGAGGGTGACATGGAAAGCCGAAGCGCCCGCAAAACGACGCTCTCCGATAGCGTCATCACAAGATTTGAACTGCTTATAGGGGGTCTGATCGGTTTCCTTGACCGTCGAAGAAATGCAGGCTCCCGGCGGAAGCGGTAACCACGCATTCGGTGTCCATTGCGATCCGGGACCGCCCCGAAACTCGAAAGACGATGGTTTGGCCGTCCGCCAGGGTACCGTAGACGTAGCTCTCCGCCCCGACGAGCTCCACCGCCTGGATACGCACTTTCGCGCTGAAAGCCGCATCGCTCGCGCCGCCGGCAAGGTGAAGATCCTCGGGCCGGATGCCGATCGTCATGTCAGCGCCGCTAAGGCGGCTGTCAGATGAAAGCGCAATTGTGCTGCTTTCGGTAGGTTTCAGAAGATTCATCGAAGGCGAGCCTATGAAGGTCGCAACGAAGGTCGTGGCGGGTCGTTCATAGAGCTCGATGGGTGTGCCGACCTGTTCGATCCGCCCGCTATTCAAGACGACCAGGCGATCGGCCAGCGTCATGGCCTCCATCTGGTCATGGGTGACATAGACGCTCGTGGTCGCGAGAGATCGTTGCAGCCGTCTGATCTCGACACGCATTTGCACCCGCAGCTTGGCATCGAGATTGGAAAGCGGCTCGTCGAACAGGAACGCTGCCGGCTCGCGCACGATGGCACGACCCATTGCTACGCGTTGCCGCTGACCACCGGAGAGTTGACGTGGCCTGCGCTCGAGGAAGGGTTCGATTTCAAGCGATCGTGCCGCTGATTGGATGCGCTGGTTTATTTCGGCTGCCGGGACCTTCCTGTTCTTCAGCCCATATGCCAGATTTTGGCGTACCGTCATGTGCGGATAAAGCGCATAGTTCTGAAAGACCATCGCGATGTCGCGCTCCGAGGGTTCCAGGCGATTGACGATACGGCCGCCAATATTGATTTCGCCTGACGTGATGGCTTCAAGGCCTGCGATCATGCGCAGGAGCGTGGACTTGCCGCAGCCGGAAGGTCCGACCAGGACGACAAGTTCGCCATCGGCGATATCGAGCGACACGCCCTTGATTGCGTCGATGCCGCCGTAGCTTTTACGGACATCCTTGAGAGTGATCCCGGCCATTATTTCTCCGTCTCCACCAGACCTTTGACGAACCAGCGCTGCATCAGCACCACGACGAGGATGGGCGGAATGATCGCCAGGATCGCCGTGACCATCACAAAATTCCACGGTGTCGCCGCATCGGCGAAATCCACCATCTTCCGGAGCCCGATGATGATCGTCGACATCTTCGCGTCATTGGTGACCAGGAGCGGCCACAAATATTGCGTCCAGCCATAGATGAAGAGGATCACGAAAAGGGCTGCGATATTGGTCTTCGACAGCGGCAACAGGATATCGCGCATGAAGCGGAATGGGCCGGCATTGTCGATGCGGGCGGCTTCAAGGAGTTCACCCGGCACCGTCAGGAAGAACTGCCGGAACAGGAATGTCGCGGTCGCTGATGCCATCAGCGGTAAGGTCAGGCCCGCATAGGTGTCGATCATGCCGAGATCCACGATGACCTTGTAGGTCGGCAGGATGCGCACCTCCACCGGCAGCATCAACGTGACGAAGATCATCCAGAAGAACACCATCCGCAACGGAAAGCGGAAGAAGACAATGGCGAAGGCTGAGAGAAAGGAGATTGCGATCTTGCCGGCGGCAATGACGACAGCGACAACAAACGTATTCCAGAGCATCCGTTCAAGGCTGACGCCGACCACGCGTTCGACACCGCCGTTCAGCGCCTCGCCATAGTTCTCGGCGAAATGGCCGCCGGGCAACAGCGAGATCGGCGGCCGCAAAATCTCGGCTGACGTCATCGTCGAGGCAACGAAAGTGTAATAGATCGGGAAGGCGACGATGATGATGCCGATGATCAGCATCAGATGGCCGATGAGATTGGCGACGGGACGCTTTTCGATCATCGGCAAGCCTCACGCATAATGCACACGCTTCTCGACGAAGCGGAATTGGAATGCCGTCAGCGCAATGACAATCACCATGAGGATGACGGACTGAGCCGCGGAAGAGCCGAGGTTGAGATTGACGAAGCCGTCATTGTAGACCTTGTAGACGAGGGTCTCCGTCGCCTTCGCCGGTCCGCCGCCGGTAACGGCATGGATGATGCCGAAGGTGTCGAAGAAGGCGTAGACCGTGTTGACCACCAGGAGAAAGAAGGTCGTCGGCGCAAGCAGCGGAAAGACGATCGTCCAGAAGCGCCGATTGCCGCGGGCGCCGTCGATGGATGCGGCTTCCAGCAACGATTTTGGGATTGCCTGCAGCCCGGCCACGAAGAACAGGAAATTATAGCTGATCTGCTTCCAGGCGGCGGCGATGATGACCAGCACCATGGCCTGATTGCCGTTTAGCAGGGGGTCCCAGGCAAATCCGTTGCGGCGCAGGATGTAGGCCAAGGTGCCCATGGCCGGATTGAACATGAAGAGCCAGAGCATGCCGGCAACCGCGGGTGCGACAGCATAGGGCCAGATCAGCAGCGTGCGATAGAGCGTTTGGCCGCGTACCACCTTATCGGCGGCGGTTGCAAGCGCGAGTGCGACGATCATCGACAACAGCGCCGTCGCGATACTGAAGATCACCGTCACCTGCAGGGAGTGCAGATAAGTCCCGTCAGACAAAATCGCGCGAAAATTCGCAAGCCCCACAAAGCCGCTCTTCAGCCCGAAAGGGTCTTCGCGCTGCGTCGATTGATAAAGCGCTTGGCTTGCCGGCCAGAAGAAGAACACGACCGTCAGGATGATTTGTGGCGCGACGAGGAAATAGGGTAGGACCTTGTTGGGAAAGACAATGCGCTGCACGGCGATCTCCTAGGACGAGAAAACGGCCCGCAGCCTTGTCGGCTGCGGGTCAATCGCATGAGCCCATCAATTGCCAATGGCTTGCTGGATAGCGGCATCGCCACGCTGGACGGCCTTGTCGAGGGCCGTCTTGGCATCTTCCTTGCCGGCCAGCATAGCCTCGAACTCCTCGTTCATGATGTCGCGCACCTGCGGCAGGTTGACGAGGCGCACACCTTTGGAGTTGGCTGTGGGAGCCTTGCCGAGCATTTGCAGGATCGGCGTTTCGCGGCCGGGATTCTTGTCATAGAAGCCGGATTTCTTGGTTTCATCATAGGCGGCCGTCGTTACCGGCAGATAGCCGGAAACCTGATGCAGGCGTGCCTGGATCTTGGTCTGTGACAGGAAATGGAAGAATTCGGCAATGCCCTTGTATTCGGTGTCGCTCTTGCCGGCAAACACCCAGAGGCTGGCGCCGCCAGGAATGGTATTCTGTGGACGGCCTTCGCCTTCATAGTAAGGTAATTGGCCGATGCCGTAATTCATGCCGCTCTTGATGATGTCGCCGAGGCCTCCCGACGATTCCGTCAGAATGCCGCATTCTCCCGAGGTAAAGAGCTGCTTTGCCTCCGACGTGCGGCCGCCATAGCGGAAGGTGCCGTCCTTGGCGAGATCGGCGATCGACTGGAAATGCTGGACGAACAGAGGCGTATTGAACGCTAGCTTGACGTCGGTGCCTCCGAGACCATTTTCGTTGGAGCCATAGCTGATATTGTTCCAGGCAGCGAAATTCTCGGTCTGAATCCAGGTGAGCCAAGTCGAGGTGAAGCCGCAGGCCGATGCCCCGCTCGACTTGATCTTCTTGGCAGCGTCGAAAACCGCCGGCCAGGTTTTCGGCGGGTTCTCGGGGTCGAGCCCGGCCTTCTTGAAGGTATCCTTGTTGTAATAGAGGATCGGCGAAGACGAATTATAGGGGAAGGACAGCATCGTGCCGTCCGGCTTGGAATAGTAGGAAACGATGCCGGGCAGGTAGAGCGACTTGTCGAATTTATAGCCGCCCTTTTTCAGAACTTCAGCCGCCGGCATGATCGCGCCTTCGGCACCCATCATCACGCCGCTGCCGGCGTCGAAGACCTGCAGGATCGCCGGCGCCTGCTTGGCGCGAAACGCCGCAATACCGGCATTCAGCGCTTCCGGATAGGTGCCCTTGAACACGGGTACAATCTTATAGTCCTTCTGGCCCTCGTTGAACTCCTTGGCCAGTTGTTCGACGACTTCGTTGTTGGCGCCCGACATGGCATGCCACCATTGCAGCTCGGTCACTGCAAACGCGTGCGATGTTCCGGCAAATGAAATTGCAGCCGCTACAAGGCAGCTCCACGCGAGGCGATTAGGCATTTTTCCTCCCATTATACTTCTTTCCGTGAAACGGGTTGGTCGATCCTCCTCGATCGGCCGACCCGCTTTGCGCTACACTGCCGCCGGATGTGACGGTCAACTTGCAAGCGCGTTCATCTAAACTAATATCTGCTCAGCTCTTGTCTACCGTGAAGTTCATAAGCCAGCTATCTTTTTGAGATCGTCGATCGCGCCCGGAGCGGCGCCCAGAACCACCGACCCCTTGGTCAGACGTTCACCTTCAGTCGGGAAGGGATGGTACCAACCCCCGGCTTCCTTCACGAGGCAATAGCCGGCCAGGCAATCCCAGGCATGCATATAGGGTTCGTAGTAGCCGACCAATCGGCCAGCCGCCACATAGGCGAGCATCAGGGCGCCTGAGCCGTTACGGATGAAATTGCCCCCGGCTTCGAGAACCTGCTCGACCATTTTCGCGACGAAGGCCGGCGAGACATGGTTGTTGGCGCCGATGCCAGTCACGGCGTTACGGATATTGCGCGATGCATCCAGCTTGAGGCTCTTGCCGTTCAAGGTAGCCCCTTTGCCGTGCGCGGCGACGTAAAGCTCGTCGTGGCATGGTGCGGAAATGACGCCGATCACGGGAATGCCGTCATGCAAGACCGCGATGGAAACGCACCAGTTGGGCATGCCGCTGACGAAGGGACTTGTGCCATCGATCGGATCGACGACCCAGGTGTAGCCAGAGCTGCCCGTTTCCAGGCCATATTCTTCGCCGAGAATGCTATCTTGCGGGTGCGCTTCATGGATGCGGGTGCGGATGAGATTTTCGACCTCGCGGTCAGCGATTGAGACGAGATCCTGCGGGTCGCGCTTGGTTTCGATGATCAGGGTCTCGCGGCGCTTGAAATAGTCGAGAGCGAGCTTGCCGGCCTCACGGGCGATGGTCTCGGCAAGGGCGAGACGTGCTTCGAGATCGGCGAGGGGAACGGAGGTCATGCAATTATGTCCTTAATCGTCTGATGTTTGACGGCAATCAGCCGCCTATGACGGCAATGCCGCGATCCTTGAAAGCGATCGTGACATCGGTGTTGGGAGGAAGGGCGGAATCGACCGTGGCATCGACAACGAAGAGCGATCCGCGATCGGTCTTTACTTCATACTCGACATGATCGCCGAGATAGGCGGAATGAGTGATCTGGCCATGGAACTGGCCGTTGGCAGTTCCCGGCGTCAGAATGATTGCGTTCGGCCGCACGGCGAGCTGAGCGGGGCCGTGTTTGACGGAACGGCTGTTGACCCGGTGGCGAAGTCCCTGGATCGCGATCGTGACGCCATCGTTGTCGGTCTCGACGACATCGCACGGCATGACATTGGCCTCGCCCATGAAATCGGCGATAAAGGCCGAGGCTGGGGCATCGTAGAGCTCGCGCGGTGCACCTTGCTGCGCGATACCGCCATCCTTCATGACGATAATGCGATCGGAAACGGCAAGTGCTTCGTCCTGGTCATGGGTCACATAGACGGCAGTAAAGCCGAGCCGTTGCTGCAATTCGCGAATATCCGTCCGGACGCGCCGGCGCAGCCGGGCATCAAGATTGGAAAGCGGCTCGTCGAGAAGCAGCACCTGAGGTTCGACGACGAGCGCACGCGCCACGGCGACACGCTGCTGCTGGCCACCGGAGAGTTCGGCCGGAAGGCGCGAGCCCATGCCGGCAAGGCCGACAAGGCCAAGCGCATCCTCCGCCTTCTCGCGCGCTGCCTTGCGTTTCATGCCTGAGGATTCCAGTCCATAGGCGACATTGTCGAGCGCCGTCATATGCGGAAACAAGGCATAGCTCTGGAAAACCATCGAGACGTCACGCTCGTTGGCCGGAAGCATGGTGACATCCTTGCCGCCAATCAGAATGCGGCCGGAGGAGGGGTGCTCCAGCCCCGCCAGCATGCGAAGCGTCGTCGTCTTGCCGCAGCCGGAAGGGCCGAGCAGGGTGACGAGCGTACCGGGCTCGATGGTGAGCGAGAGATCGGGAATGGCCGTGAACGCGCCGAAGGTTTTTCGAACATTCTCGAAGACGACGGAACCGGGAGCCTTCGGATTCATGCGGTTTTCTCCTGAGCAAGGGATGCGGGCGCGGTCGGCGGTGGTGTTATTGCGACACGGTTTACGCGCCGCAGCCGCCTTTCTCCGACGAGCAGCTGGAACCCGGCAATGACTGATATCATGACGACGATGAGGGCGGAGGAATAAGCGATTGCGACGCCATACTCGCCGTTTTCGACGAGGCCGACGATATAGGCCGTGGACATGTTGTACTGGGCGCTGACGAGGAAGATAACGGCGCTGATCGAGGTGATGGCTCGCACGAAGGAATAGACCAGCGCCGCGGTGATCGCCGGCCGCAGCAGTGGCAGGATCACCTTCCGAATGGTGCGCAGGCTGTCGGCCCGCAATGTCAGCGATGCCTCATCGAGGCTTTTGTCTAGCTGGCTCATGGCGGCAACGCCACCACGTACACCGACCGGCATGTTACGAAAGACGAAGCAGGCAACGAGAATCAGCGCCGTTCCGGTCATCTCCAGGGGCGGCAGGTTAAAAGCCATGATGTAGCTGATGCCGATGACCGTGCCGGGGATGGCAAAGCTCATCATCAGCGCGAATTCGAACAGGCCGCGACCGACGAATTTCTGGCGCACGATCAGATAGGCCGTCAGCAGGCCGACGGCAGCCGTCAAGGGTGCGGAGATCAGGGCGATCTCCATCGTCGTCCAGAAGGAGTTCCAGGCAACGCCGGTCCAGGCAAGGCCGCCATCGTCGCGCAGGCCGATCGAGAAGGCCTTGACGTAATGTTCCACCGTCAGCGTGTTGTCGAGACCCCAGGTGCGGACAAAGCCGCCGAAGAGGATCATGACGTAGACGACGACGGTAAAGATCATCCAGGGGATGACGAGCGCATGGACGGTGATGGAGAGGCCGCGGGGCAGGGCGCTATGAGCGCCCGAATCTCCCTTGCCTGTCACCGTCGCAAAGCTCTTGCCCTGCAGCCACAGGCGTTGCGCGAGGAAGGCGCTGAGCGTGAAGACGAGCAGGATCATGGCAAGGACTGCCGCGCGCGACGGATCGTTCTGTGCGCCGACGACACTGAAGAAGATCTCCGTCGACAGAACCCCGTGGCTGCCGCCGAGAACCATCGGATTGCCGAAATCGGCCATGCTTTCGATGAAGCCGATCAGGAAGGCGTTTGCGAGGCCCGGTTTCATCAGCGGCAGGGACACCCGCCAGAAGGTGCGCCAGCGATTGGCGCGTAAAGTTTGAGAAGCCTCTTCCATCGACGGGCTGACGCCTTCGACCACGCCGATGAGGACAAGAAAGGAAATCGGCGTGAAGGAGAGAACCTGGGCGATCCAGATACCGGTCAGGCCATAGAGCCAGCGGCTAGGTTCCGTTCCGAAGATTGAGGCCGCGGCTTGTGTCACGACGCCGGCCCGTCCGAACAGCAGGGTCAGCGCGAGACCGACCACGAAGGGCGGCGTGATGATCGGCAGGATTGTGAGAAGCCTCAGTCCCTTCTTGAAGGGAAAGCGGGTGCGGGTGGCCACAAGGGCAAAGCAGAGCCCGAGCAAGGTCGACCCGCTTGCCGTCAGGATCGCAAGCCAAAGAGTGCGCCAGGCGACGCCGCAGCGGTCGCCGCCGACAATGCAGCTGAGGCTCCAGATCGACGGGTCCTGGATGTTCGTCGTGAAGCCGCTGGGATCGAAGGATCCGTCAAACGACTGGAAGGCTCCGACGAACATGCTGCCGACGGGATAGAAGACGAAGATGGCGACAAGGACGATCAGCATGGTAATGGCGCTGACGACGAAGGCATCGCCCTTCATCGCGCCGCGTTCGGCAAGGCCGAAGGAAAAGAACAGGACGAAGACGATACCAAGGATAATGGCGCCGGCACCCATCGCTGGCTGGCCGTCCGCCAGCGCACCGAAGATGGTCTCGCAGATCGACCAACTCCAGCCCGACGACGTGATCGCTAGTCCCTGCAGCGACAAAAAGGCAAAACCCAACGCACCGGCGAGCGCCATCACCGCACCGCGCGGCATCGGTTTGGAGATGAAGCGCGCGATGCCACCGAGCATAAGGAGCCCGGCGGCAATCGCGAGCCACCATCGACCGTAACTGACGATTTGCAAGATTCCCGGCGCTGTGGAGGGATCGCCGAGAAAGCCGCTCAGCCAGCCAAGGCCGAAGAAGCCGCCCTCTATGCGATACCATGGGAGTAGTATCAGGGCGGCAATGCCGAAGATCAGCGCAACATCCAGCCGGCGTTTGCTATTGGTCATGGTCGGATTCGCATCCCGTTCAGCAAAAATCAGAGATGAAGCAGGCCGGATGCACGAGGAGCCGGCCTGCGAGGGCAATCGAAAAAGCCGTCAGTTGGCCTTTGCGCCGATTTCCTTGTCCCATCGGGCAAGCAGGGCCTTACGGATCGTGGGATCGCCGTATTTCTTGAAGTCGTAGTCGATCAGCTTGATCTCCTCGAATTTCGGAGCCTCCTTCGGCACCTCGGCCGACTTGTTGGAGGGAAGCTGGTAGGACTTGGCATCCTTCATATGCGATTGTGCCTCGGCGCTGAGTGCCCAGTCGTACCACTTCTTGGCGTTGTCGAGATTTCTGGCGCCCTTGATGATCGACATGGAGCCGATCTCATAACCCGTGCCCTCGCACGGTGCGACCGCCTTGATGGGAAAGCCTTCGACGGTCTGTGCAACCGCGTCATGCATGAAAACGATGCCGATCGTCGATTCCCCGCGAGCTGCCGCCTTCACCGGCGCGGAGCCCGACTTGGTATATTGCGAGACATTGGCATTGAGCTTCGAAAGATAATCGAAGGCCTTGTCCTCGCCCATGATCTGCACGAGTGTCGCCAAAGTATTGTAGGACGTTCCCGACGAGTTCGGATTGGCAATCTGGATCTCGCCCTTGTAGGAGGGGTCAAGAAGGTCGGCCCAGCATTTAGGCTCCTTCAAGCCCTTCTTCTTCAAGATATCCGTGTTATAGCCCCAGCCAAGCGCTCCCGCATAAACGCCGACCGTGCGGAAATTGGCGCTTTCGGCCTGCTTCTTCGCCCAATCCTGAAGCTGGTCGAAAAGCGGTGATTTATATTCCAGCGTCAGGCCCTCGGCTGCTGCCTGCAAATGCGGGTCGCCGGTTCCCGCCCACCAGATGTCCGTCTTTGGATTGCGCGCCTCGGCGCGGATCTTGGCGTAGGTTTCGCCGGCCGAAAGTCGAACCATATTGACCTTGATATCGCTCTGCTTCTCGAAGAGCCCCTTCATCAGATCGCAGACTTCCGGATCCGCCGAGCAGATCACGTTCAGATCGCCCGCGGCATGCGCCGACCAGGCAATAAGCGAAATTCCCGCGGCAAGGGTTGCCGCGGCCATGTTGACCAATCGCATGATGTCCTCCTGCTTTGCGGCGCCTCCACGCCGAGCGCTTTTTGCAAGCGTGTGCAAATGCTGCATTGGTTATCTCACGCTGTCAACTGCCGCTGTCATAAAAGTTTCATAAAGCCGTCGCGATCGATATATTGCACGCGATTGCAAACTGTGATGGAGTTTCGCTGGAAGAGGAGAGGTGACGTGTCGCAACGAGATTTTGTCAGTGCCGAGGAAGTGGCGCGGCGGGCGGGTGTTTCACGCTCGGCGGTTTCTCGCGCATTCACGCCAGGGGCGAGCGTTTCCGAGGCCACCCGGCAAAAGGTTCTGCGGGCGGCGGAGGAACTTGGATATCAGGTCAATCATCTCGCCCGCGGGCTGATGCGCAATGAAAGCGGCATTGTCTGTCTGATTGTCTCGGAGGTGGCGACACCTTATCGGTCTGCATTGCTGCGCGAGCTGACACAGCAGCTGCAGATCGTCGGCAAGGTCGCCATGCTCGTCAATACCGACCGCTCCGATGGCAGCGTCGATCGCGCGCTTCAGCAGGCGATCCGATATAGGGCGGATGCATCGATCATTCTCTCAGGCCTGCCCGACAAGTCGATCACGCAGCTCTGCCTGAGAAGCGGCCAACGTCTCGTTCTGATCAACAGAGACGACGATCAACCGGGACCCTTGCGGATCAATCTCGACGATCGCGAGGCGGCAGGGCGCGTTGTGACCGCGTTCGTTCGCGCCGGCTGCACTAGGCTGGCGTTCGCGAACTCGGAAGCCGGCACGCCGAGTTTGATGGCGCGTGAGGCCGGTTTCATCGCGGCGGCGAAGGCCCATGGACTTGATGTGATCGTCGAACGATATGGCTGGACCGGCTACGAGGCTGGCAAGGTCGTCGCGCAGCGGCTGCTGACCCGAAGCGAACGACCGGACGCGGTGTTTTGTGCAACCGATCTGCTGGCCTGCGGCCTCATGGACGCGGCGCGGCACCAGTTTTCGCTTTCGATCCCGGATCAGCTCTGCGTCATTGGCTTCGACGATATTGAGCAGGCCTCATGGTCGTCCTATGATTTGACGACCTTTGCTCAGCCCGTGGCGGCAATCGCACGACAGGCTGTGACATGGCTGGGCGAGAGCCGGTCATCGGACAGGCTCGAGGGCCATTCCGTAACATTGCACGCCGAACTGGCGTGGCGAGGCTCGGTTAGAGGAGGATAGGGCGCTGGATAGGCTGATAAGTTGAATGACATGACATCAAAAAAAGACAGCGGCAAGCCAACATCCCCCAAATCAAAGCACCTGCTGCAACAGCTGGCACGCACGCCGGAACAGCTGTTTTCCAGTGCGTTCCGAAACCAATATGGCGCGCTTTGTTTTCGCTACAAGGAGGGCGGTGACGAGATCGAAGTTCTGGTGATTACCTCGCGTGAAAGCGGGCGCTGGATCGTGCCGAAAGGATGGCCGATGAAAGGCAAGGAGCCTCACGAGGCAGCCGCCATCGAAGCATGGGAGGAAGCTGGTGTCCGCGGCAAGGTGAGAAGGGCGCCGATCGGGCGATATACCTATCTGAAGGAACTTGACGACGGCAAAGTCGTGCCATGCGTCGTTGACCTGTTTCAAGTGGAAGTGAAAGAGATCCGGAATGAGTTCAAGGAGCGAGGCCAGCGTCGGATCGATTGGGTCAGCCTCGACGAGGCGGCTAGACGAGTACGTGAAATTGAGCTCAAATCTCTGCTCATCAACTTTAGGCCTCAGCGAAAATAAACGTTGGAAATCAGGAGCTTCAGAATCACAGGCCCTAGCCCACATCTGATCACCCAACATCTGATCACATAGACGTCGGACTGTTCTTGCCCGCAACCAACCTGAACAACTTCTATAGTTCGGGTTCGCGGACACTGCCTCTGCCTCCGCGGCGTGCCTGCCGATCTACAGTCACCTCAATCACTTCATTCTCAGTCTTGGATTGTTTCTCTGGACTGTCTCTCAAGCGTTTCGATGAAATCCGCCAACGGATGAAACGATGGGGTTATTGCAAAGAGAGGTTCAAGAGCGGCAGCGACTGCCCGGCAATTGTCTGCGGAAAGAGACCGAAGGTTCGATGAAACCTTGTTATAGGTGGGTATCCCACGCGAAGCGAAGGAGCGATTGATGACGAATTGTTCCAATTCTCCATCAACTCGTTCCACAAACAATGCCAGTGATCCTCCATCGGCAGCAGCAGCGCTGTCAGAGACCGCTTTGAACATATTATCCTCCATCCGGTGACTGTCACTGCAAGATATCCCATCGATACTTTGGAACCAAATGTGCAAGGCACGCGCGCTGGATTGCTGTCGAGCAGATCATTGCCAGCGGCATTGCGGAACGAGGACGGCAAAAAACTATCCATGAGCACCTCAGCCGATGGAGACGTCGCGCCGATCACGGTATCGCGTGCCCTCCGCAATCCCGAGCAAGTGAGCGCGGAGAAACGCGAGCGCATCCTTCGGGCGGTGAAGCAGACCGGCTATCGCGTCAATCCGTTTGCCCGTGCGCTGAAAAGCGGGCGATCCAATGTTGTGCTCGCTTTTGCATCGAACATGTTCAGTGAGCAGTTCGCGGTTGCCTTGCATTCTTGCGCGGAAGTCCTGGAGGCCGCCGGCTACCTGTTTCTTGTCGGCCAAACCTCCTATTCCTACGAACGCGAAACGGCTGCCATCCGCTCGCTGCAAGCGCTGAAACCCGCTGCCGTGATGTTTACCGGGGCTCATCGAGCTCCAAGCAAACCGCGAGATCCTCCGTGGTCTCGACATCCCGATCATGGAGACATGGGCGCAGCCCCGGGATCCGATCGATATGCTGGTCGGCTTCTCGAATACCGAGGCCGGCAAGCTCGCAGCGGCAACGCTTGCCAAACGAGGGCACAAGAAAGTCGCCTATGTCGGCCGCAAGGGCGGCCGTGGCGCATTGCGCCTGAAGGGCTTTCGGGAAATGGAACTTGATGTGGTCGGGGAACTGCTGGTCGACGACGTCATTGGTCCGTCGGATGGTCGCCGGTGCCTATCGGAACTTCTCGAAAGAGGCACGGCCGCAGAAGCATTATTCTGCGGAAATGACCTTCTGGCGCTCGGCTGCATCGTGGAGGCGCGCCGGCGCCGTATTTCCGTTCCTGAAAGCCTTGCGGTCATCGGTTTCGGGGACAGTGATATCGCTGCTGAGATTCCGCCCGGTCTAACGACAATTGGTATCGACAATGCGGCTCTCGGGCGCTGCGCGGGTGAAATGTTGCTGGCCAGGCTCTCGGGTCAAAAGATGGAGGAGCGCATACGGTGCTCCCCTTGAACTTAATCTCTCGTGGCAGCCTTTGATGCGGTTTAGTGAATTCCATGACAAGGCACTCCCTTCGCCGTGGGTGGCTCGATTTGGCGACCTCAAGCTCGATAATGATATGTTGTTATGAACTCGGCGGCTTGTATACCGGAACCGATAAACGCTAGATACGCCGAGACAAGAAAGGCAGGTTCAAGGAAAGCGCCGACGTCTCACGGTCGCTCTCTGCCGATGCTCGCCATGACACAAAACATGAGGCGAAGCTTGGGCAGGGCGACAACGGTGATCGCAATCCTCGTCGTCCAACTCTTCATGTGAGCAGCGGCGATCTTCCGCTCAAATCGAGTTGCGCGATCAGCTTTGTTCCGGAGGGATAATATTCTACTGAAGCTCGTCGAGGAGGGGCAGCGATGTCGTCATAGGCTTGCTTGACCGCCAAGAGCCCTTCTCCCTGCTCCTTCAGCATCGAATCCTGGACGGCGCGATATAATAGGTTTGGATCTTCCAAAGCCGCGTTTCAACCGCCGGGCTGCATCTTAGATCGTTCATTTGGCTCTTCTTACCTCCACTAGGCCTTGGGGGCGCGACGCGTTGTTGATAAGCCAAAACAAGTGACGGCTGGCCTTCGCGAGATCGCTTTCACCTTTGGCGTCTGACGCTTGCACCACCCTAAAACTACCAGATGCGCCCGCGATCTGTGGAGTCGACACACCTCTCAGGGAACCAGAGCAAGCCCAAGTTCCGGCGTTCAGTCAAAGCAGGCTGGCGCTGATCTGCTCGCGCCGCCAGCTGGCGCGAGCATTCGTTTTTATGCTAGCGAGATTCCGTCGGGCCACGGGTCATCGTACCAGCTCCGCTTCAGTTGCAAGTCCGTTCTAGCGTTTCCGAGATCGCCCCACGGACGATCACTCATGTCCGTCAGACCTTGGCGGTTGCTCCTTCTTCCCGCAGCATCAGGAACTTTCGAGTGACCGCGGCCAGATTGTCGTCAAGCCACTTTGCCATGGCCTCTTCTTCAGCGAGATTGGTCTGAATGGCGGTCATGGCAGCAGTAAAGCCGCCAGCATTCGCAACGGTCAACAAGGACTTGTAGGCGGAGATCTCGAAGTTTTCGAACGCGAAATTAGCAAAGGAATTCTTCAGGATCTCGTCGCCGGCCATCGTGTGACCCATGGCTGTCATCGCGCCGGTGAATGACAGCGCCATGTCCTTGAATGTAGAATGGTCTTCGCCTAGCCCCTCGAGTACCTCTTCGAGACGTGCGATCTGGCCGTCAGTTTCTCGAATATGCTGCTCGAGTTTCGCTGCCACTTCGGGATAGTTTTCGATGCGTGATAACTGCGGCTTCATAATGCTCAAAGCCTGATTTTCCATCGCGTGGGCATTTCTGAGTCCGACAATAAAGACGTCGCGGATTTCGTTGTCTGCCATGATGTCCTCCATTGGTTAGCAGCTTCGAACCAGGAAATGCCGACATTGTTCCTCCAGGAGACTGATCGGCGGAGGACAGTTCAAGGTACGCCTCACGCGCGTGACAGCGTTCAGACCTCAACGCCGCGAAAGATGCTTGAGGCACGTGTGTGCGTCGTGGACGACCGCGCCAGCATCCCTGTCCGAGTCTGCGGCGAGCCAGACCATTAATTCGAAAGCGCCCGGAACATTCCTTCATGCGGTCAGTTAGTTGCGATCACCGAGGAGGGTGTCGCATGTACCACCATGTCAAGAAGCTTATGTATACAGTCCGGGTCGACGAGCCTGACCCGAAATTCGGCAACATGTTGCTTGAGCAATTCGGCGGCGCAAACGGCGAACTCGCCGCGGCAATGCAATATTCCATTCAAGGTCTGAACTGTGAGGATCCTGGTCGGAAAGACCTCCTCATGGATATTGGAACCGAGGAGCTCAGTCATCTTGAGATCGTTGGTACTCTGGCCCGAATGCATTTGAAACCTCTGAAGTCGGTCAGAGAAGAAGCCGAGACCGACCCGCTGATCGCAATTGCCGGCGGCGGCGGGGTAAATCTCTTCAATTCGATGGGAAACCCGTGGACTGCCGATTATCTCAAGATCACCGGAGAATTGGATGTTGATCTGCGCAGCAATATTGCAGCGGAGGCGCGGGCAAAGATTGTCTACGAGCGTCTGATCGATTTTTGCCGCGACCCGGGAACCAAGGATGCGCTGCAATTCCTGATGACAAGAGAAATCACCCATATGCGTGCGTTCTCTCTAGCCCTTGAGAGCATGGGAAAGCCGCCGCTCAGCGTCGGGAAAATCGCGCCGACTGCCGGTCTTGTCGATCAGTTTTTCAATGACTCGACGGGAGAAGGCGATCTCGGGGAAGTGGATACGCGAGGCCCATGGAACGAGGGCGGAGATTGGGAGTTTGTCGAGGCCCCAGCCTTCCAGAACATCAGGAATACTGAGAGCGACGGTCCAGCTATCAAAGCGCGCAGCGCTCTTTCTGAAGGATCGGAAGCGATTCAGGACGTGCTCGTCGATGAGTTGCGTGACCTGCTGCATGCGGAAAAGCAACTTTTGAAAGCCTTGCCGAAGATGCAGAAAGCTGCTCGCAGTTCGCAGCTGCGAACGCTTCTCGAGCAGCACCTCGCGGAAACGGAGATGCAGGTCGATCGCTTGATCGAATGTCTCCGTCTTCTCGGTTCGACTGCACGCGCCAAACCCTGCAAGGGAATGGCCGGTCTGGTCGAAGAAGGTGAGGAGGTGATGGCAGAAGGTAAGAAGAAAGAGGACGCCCCTGCGGATCTGGCCTTGATCGGTGCCGCGTTGCGCGTCGAGCACTACGAAATCGCCGCCTATACGACCGCACGGAATCTCG
>Ga0268256_1001140_pt1 | contig 17204 bp, 15 predicted proteins | sample AgamicAtAmrz_FD_200247 | JGI IMG/M metagenome (GOLD analysis project Ga0268256, IMG submission 200247) | Agave microbial communities from Guanajuato, Mexico - At.Am.rz (v2) (version 3) | ecosystem: Host-associated > Plants > Roots > Rhizosphere | place: Guanajato, Mexico | collected 2012-06-07
CCCAAGGCGCTCAAAGCCCAGCCCGCGGGAATAGCACTGAAAGGCGGCTTCCGGGTTGGCGACCGGTCTCGCAATACGCATATGCATGAAGCGCATTAAAAACTCCTGTAACAGAAAAGCATGCAAGGAAATATAACCTCGCCGCCTTTTTATATTTGTCCGCAGGAGCCTTCAGCGCTAAAAAAACCGCCGTGTCTGTTCATTATCTTATTAATCTCGCGCCGTCATTATTTCCCTTCGCACCTTTCCACCTTTACCTGCAGCAACGCTTGTTTATTTTCTGAACGGCGTAAGGAATCGCGGCGAAGCGCCCGCTTAGCCGCCTTCAGCCGCCAGCTGTTTAATCAGCGCCGTTTCCGTTTCATCAAAGGCCGCGCCGGTTTCGTCCAGCAGGTCGTGAAACCAGCGGGGCGGCGCGCCGGCGTCGACGGTGGCAAGGCCAGGCCACGGCAGCCAGGTCTGGGTGCGCCCTTTTACCAGCCCCCACTGCCAGCAGCCGATACCCTGCGCTTTAAACAGCGGCAGCTGTTCGTGCATTACCGAGGCCGCATGGCGCGCCATCCATTCGGTGCACAGCAAGGGGCGCTTAAACTGTCGCAGGTAAGTAATGGCCTGGTGAAGCTGCGCCAGCGGCACGTAGGCGTGGAACGAAATAATGTCCGAGAGCGCCAGCGCGCGCTGGTCCGTCGGGTGCGAATAGACCGGCAGCGCCGGGTCCTGCCCTGCGGCGATATGCCAGGCGCCGACGGTTAACGGCTGCTGCGGCTTCATCTCCCGCGCCCAGCGGAACGCCAGCACCATCAGGCGATGGCTGCGCCGCTCCAGCGCCGGGTCAAAGGTGGTCTGCCCGGACGGCGTGAAGATCATACGGTTGGTGGGCTCGTTATAAAGGTCCCAGACGATAAGCGTCTTGTGCTGGCCGAAATGGCCGACGATATCTTTGATATAGCGCTCAACCAGCCCCCACAGCGCAGGCTGCATCACGATGTTGCGCCCCGGGCTTGCCGCCGCCTGGCTGTTGTGCACGCCGGGCACCGGCAGCTTTTGCTGGCCGAGGAACGGATGTTCGCCGGAAAAACCGCAGTCGTCCATCAGCGTCAGCATCACGCGGATGTCGTTCTGGTGACAAATTTCAAGGAACTGGCCGATGCGGTCGATAAGCCCGTCGCGATCGTGCTCCCAGACAATAAAAGGCAGGTTGGTGCGCAGACTGTTAAAGCCGATGGCTTTGGCCCACTGCAGCTCCTGGGCGATGCAGGCCGGGTCGAACGTCTCCCGCTGCCACATTTCTGTCCAGTTCACCGCCGTGCGCGGCAGGTAGTTGAACCCGCGCAGCCATCCCTGTTGCGCATGCCAGTTCCACGCTTTTTCTACAGACCACTTACGCATGATGCAGGCCTCCTCAAGAAAGACCTTATTAGCTAATATATTAGCCACTGGATAAATTACCAGCACTCCTGTAAATAAACCAGATCCACAGCACATTATTTTTGTGCTGAATTAAAGCACGTTATTTCAATAAATTAAGCGTCCCGAAACTGCTTCACCGGGGCGCAGTAAAATAACCGTAAGCGGTTAATAGCGAAGCTATTTTAAAAACAGGCGTAATAAGCGGGTGCTACTATTAAAAAGATGCATTTTTGTCGCCGCCCGTAAACTATGAGTCAAAAAACTAAAGTCACTATGCGCCATATTGCGGCCCGCTCCGGCGTGTCGCAATCTACCGTTTCCCTTATTTTAAACGGTTCGCAGAGCGTAAAGCTTTCGGAAGCGACGCGGGAGAAAGTTGCGCGCATCGCCCGGGAAATGGGTTACGTGCATAAAGCGTTGGCCCGCGTCAGCGCCATAGACAAAATTGCGTTTATCTTTAACGGATTAATTAACAGCGAACCGTTCAGCGAAGCCATCTACTCCGCCCAGCAGGCGGCGTGGCAGCATAACAAGCTACTGGCTATTTTTGATATGAAAAACGAGCCGGCGCACTGTGCGGCGCTGGAAGAGGAAATCCGCCGCGGCGGCTATCAGGGGCTGATATTCGCCTCCTGCTTCACCGCGCTGCTGCCGCCCTTGTTCGCCAATCTCTCTATTCCCGTGGTGTTGCTGAACGGCTATTGCCCGGAGCGACCCGATCTTCCCTGTATTTTACCCGCCGATAAAATCGGCGCCTATAAAGCCACCCGCCATTTGCTCCAGCAGGGTTATCAACGCATCGCTATTCTTACCGGGGAAGATCAAACGGCTAACGATCGTATTTACGGCTACCGTCAGGCGTTAATTAACCACGATATTTTCCCGGACGATCGCTATATTCAGGCGACCGGCCCTTCGCCAAAATCCGCTTATCAAAAGACGCTGGATTTACTCGCTTTTTCACCGCCGCCGGAAGCCATTTTCTGCAGCAGCGATTATATTGCCCTGGGCTGTTATCAGGCCATCCTCTCAAAGGGATTGCGCATTCCGCATGATATTGCCGTGATTGGCTACAATAATCAGAGCCTGTCGCCAGAATTAATTCCGGAACTCAGCACGGTGGATTTATCTTATCGGGAGATGGGAAAAATGGCGCTCACCACCCTGTTAACCCTGACCCGACGGCAACCGCTGCTGGATAAAATCATGAAAGTGGAAGGCGAATTAATTGTCCGCCAGTCCTCGCTGCGGCCGCGCCGCCCGGCGTTGTAACGTTCTCACCTGCCAGAAAAAGCTTTTGCGCAAACGGACAGAGACTGATACCCCCACATTAGCTGGCACTTTCTCATTAAAGTTCAGCGGCTTCGGGCTGTAAAGTTATCCAGGAAAATGGAAATTGTACAAGCTTGCGACTACGTTTATGGACATAACCACAGCCATGCCTCAGTTCAGGAGCCGCGACGATGACAGGCACCCCCGACGAAGCCTTACGCCATGACTGCGAACTGCAGAGTATGCGCAAAACTATTGAAAACCGTCTGGATTCGCTGCTGCCGCAGACGGAAGAAAACGATCTGGTGACGCAAGCGATGCGCGACGCGACGCTTGCGCCAGGCAAACGCATCCGCCCTCTTCTGATGCTGCTGGCGGCGCGCGACTTAGGCTGCGCACCCGCCCATCCCGGCCTGCTCGACCTCGCCTGCGCCGTAGAGATGATCCACGCCGCCTCGCTGACGCTTGACGATATCCCCTGTATGGATAACGCCGCGATGCGCCGCGGTCGCCCGACCATCCACCGCAAATTTGGCGAGAACGTGGCGATCCTCGCCGCGGTCGCGCTGCTCAGCAAGGCGTTCGGCGTGGTCTCGTCGGCAGAAGGATTGTCAGACGCCGGACGCGCCCAGGCGGTGAGCGAACTTTCCGCAGCCGTTGGCACTCAGGGGCTGGTGAAAGGGCAGTATCAGGACCTGCGTGAAGGCTGTGAGCCGCGCAGCACCGAGGCGATTCACACCACTAACGATCTCAAAACCGGCGTGCTGTTCAGCGCCTCGTTGCAGTTAGCGGCCATCGCCGCCAACGCCTCCGTCGCGGCGCGCAACCGGCTGCGCAGCTTCGCGCTTGATTTCGGCCAGGCGTTTCAGTTGCTTGACGACCTTATCGACGGCCTCGCCACCACCGGTAAGGACATGAACAAAGATGCAGGGAAATCCACGCTGGTCTCCGTGCTTGGCAACGACCGCGTGCACCAGCGCCTGCGCGAACACCTGCGCCGCGCCGACGAGCATCTGGCGTTTGTTTGCAGCCATGGCGCGGCGACCCAGCAGTTTATGCACAGCTGGTTCAACCAGCAGCTGGCGGTTCACCCTGCCTTTATGACGGCTCCTCCGCTCTGCCAGCGGTAAACTATGCCGCTCAGTCATGATAATAACGACGTAACCCTACCGGAGCAGTCATGAAGGAAGAACTCATCCAACGCAAGAACGATCATCTGGATATCGTTCTTGACCCTTCGCGGGCGACCAACAAAGCGACCACCGGCCTGGAACGCTGGCGCTTTGAACACTGCGCCCTGCCGGAACTCGATCTCGACAGCGTTAATCTTGAAACCATGCTGTTTGGCAAAACGCTGAAGGCGCCGGTGCTGATTAGCTCCATGACCGGCGGCGCGCAGCGGGCGCAGCATATCAACCAGCATCTGGCCCAGGCGGCGCAGACGCTGGGGCTGGCGATGGGCGTCGGCTCGCAGCGCGTGGCGCTGGAAGCGCAGAACGATTTTGGCCTGACGGGCGAGCTGCGCCGCGTCGCGCCGGATATCCCGCTGCTGGCGAACCTCGGGGCAGCGCAAATCGCAGGCCCCGGCGGCGTGGCTTACGCGCGCCGCGCGGTGGAGATGATTGAAGCGGACGCGCTGATTATTCACCTCAACCCGCTTCAGGAAGCCCTGCAAAACGGCGGCGACCGCGACTGGCGCGGGGTGCTGGCGGCCATTCGCCAGACGGTCGACGCGCTTGGCGTGCCGGTGGTGGTAAAAGAGGTCGGCGCCGGGCTTTCGCTGCCGGTCGCCAAACAGCTGGTCGATGTGGGCGTCGCGATGCTGGACGTTGCGGGCGCAGGCGGCACCAGCTGGGCTGCGGTGGAGGGCGAACGCGCCGCCACCCCGCGCCAGCGGGCCATCGCCATGGCGTTTGCCGACTGGGGTATTCCCACTGCGCAGGCGCTGCGCGACCTGCACGACGCGCTGCCCGATACCCCGCTTATCGCCTCCGGCGGTATTACCAACGGCATTGAGGCCGCTAAGGCGCTGCGTCTCGGCGCCCATCTGGTGGGCCAGGCGGCGGCGGTGCTCGGCAGCGCCAACACTTCGGCGCAAGCCGTTATCGACCATTTCGAGGTGCTGATTGAACAGCTGCGGGTAACCTGCTTTTGTACCGGCAGCGCGGACCTGGTGGCGCTGCGCGCCGCGCCGCTGATTGCGGTATCGCGGGACGCATGAGCCATTACGCCGTTATCGCCCCGCCCTTTTACAGCCACGTGAAGGCGCTGGAGGCGCTGGCCGTCGCGCTTGTGGAGCGTGGCCATCGCATTACCTTTATTCATCAGAGCGAGGCGCGCCCCCTGCTGGGCGACCCGCGTCTCGCCTTTTACGCCGTGGGCGAACATACGCACGGCCCCGGCAGCCTGCCGCGATCGCTGCGCCTGCTGGCGCGCCCGAACGGCCTCTCGCTCTTTCGCCTTATCAACAACCTGGCGGGCATTACCGACATGCTCTGCCGGGAGCTGCCCGACGCGCTGAAAACGCTGGAGGTGGACGGACTGATTGTCGACCAGATGGAGCCTGCGGGCGCGCTGGCGGCGGAAGCCGCCGGGCTGCCGTTTGTCTCGGTCGCCTGCGCCCTGCCGGTAAATCGCGAGCCGGGGCTGCCGCTGCCGGTAATGCCTTTTGATTATGCCGCCAGCGAGCGGGCGCGCCGCACCTATCAGGCGAGCGAACGCATCCACGACTGGATGATGCGCCGCCAGAATGCGGTGCTGGCGCGCCATGCCGAAGAGCTGGGCCTTGCGCCGCGGCGCGGGCTGCATGAGTGGCTGTCGCCCCGGGCGCAAATCAGCCAGACGCTGCCGTCGCTCGATTTTCCCCGACAGCGGTTGCCGGCCTGTTTTTACGCCGTTGGGCCGCTGCGCCCGCCCGCCGCGAGCGAACCTTCAGAGGCGCGACGCGCCGCCGCGCCGCTAGTCTTCGCCTCGCTGGGTACGCTTCAGGGCCACCGTTTCGGGCTGTTTAAAAAGATAACCCGCGCCTGTCGGCGGCTTGGCGCAGAACTGGTGATAGCCCATTGCGGCGGGCTGACCGCCGCGCAGGAGGAGAAGCTGCGCGCGCTCGGCGCAAGCCAGGTGGTCGATTTCACCGATCAGCCCGCCATCATTCGCGAAGCGCAGGCCGTTATCACCCACGGCGGCTTTAATACCGTGCTGGATGCGGTGACGGGCAATACGCCTATCCTCGCGCTGCCGATAGCCTTCGATCAACCCGGCGTGGCGGCGCGGGTCGTCTACAGCGGCATTGGCGAGCGCGTTTCCCGCTTCGCCACCCGCGACACGCTTGCCCGCCAGCTGCAAAAGGTGCTGACGGAGCCGCGCTACCGTCAGCGGCTCGCCGAGGTTCGCGAGGATCTGAAGCGCGCAGGCGGCGTGACGCTTGCCGCCACGCTCACCGAAGCGGCACTGGGCGGTACGAAGGAGACGCTATGAAGCCGCAATGGGATGTGATTCTGGTGGGCGCGGGACTGGCGAACGGGCTTATCGCCTGGCGTCTTCACCAGCGCCAGCCGCACCTTAAGGTCTTGCTGCTCGAAGCCGGGCCGCAGGCGGGCGGCAACCACACCTGGTCTTTCCACGAACAGGACCTCACGCCGGAGCAGCTCGCCTGGATCTCGCCGCTGGTGGCGCACCGCTGGCAGGGTTACGACGTGCGCTTTCCTGCCCGTGAGCGCACTCTGCCGGGCGGCTACCTGACTATCACTTCCGACCATTTCGCCCATCAGCTTCGCCAGAAGCTTCACGCGGCGCTGCGCTGCAACGTATCGGTTATTCGCGTGGCGCCCGACGAAGTGGCGCTGGATAACGGCGAGCGGCTCACCGCCCGCGCGGTTATCGACGGCCGCGGCCCGCTGCTGGATGACCATATCGCTTGCGGTTACCAGGCGTTTATCGGCCAGCAGTGGCGGCTCTCAGCGCCCCACGGCCTTGAGCGCCCCATCCTGATGGACGCCACGGTCGACCAGCAGCAGGGTTATCGCTTCGTCTATACCCTGCCGCTTTCGCCTGACACGCTGTTGATTGAAGACACGTACTACACCGACCACCCGGAGATAAACCAGGCGCAGGCGCGGGCCAATATTCACGCCTATGCCGCCGCCCAGGGCTGGCGGCTGGAGAGCCTGCAACGGGAGGAGCGCGGCTGCCTGCCCATTACGCTTGCCGGCAACCCTCGCGCTTTCTGGCGCAGCAAAGCGGGCCAGCCCTGCAGCGGCCTGCGCGCCGGGCTGTTTCACGCCACGACGGGCTATTCATTGCCGCAGTCGGCGCAGCTTGCCGACCTGCTCGCCTGGCAAACCGATTTTTCGCACCCCTCGCTTTACGCGCTTATCGCCAGCCACGCGCAGAAGCAGTGGCGGCGGCAACGCTTCTTTCGCCTGCTTAACCGCATGCTGTTTCTCGCCGGGCGGCCTGAGCAACGCTGGCGGGTGATGGCGCGTTTTTATGGCCTGAGCGACGGGCTTATTGCCCGCTTTTACGCCGGGCGGCTCACGCCCGCCGATATGGCGCGCCTTCTCAGCGGCAAACCGCCGGTGCCCGTCGGCGAGGCGATGCTGGCGATACTTAAACAACCGCTGCGGCAACGAGGACGATGAGGACGATAATGGAAAAGACAATTGTGATAGGCGCCGGTTTTGGCGGCCTGGCGTTAGCCATCCGGCTACAGGCGGCGGGCATCCCCACGCTGTTACTGGAGCAGCGCGACAAGCCCGGCGGACGCGCCTACGTCTACGAAGACCAGGGATTCAAATTCGACGCCGGCCCGACGGTCATCACCGACCCGAGCGCGATAGAAGAGCTCTTCACGCTGGCGGGCAAAAAGATGGCCGATTATGTTGAGTTGCTGCCGGTCACGCCCTTTTATCGCCTCTGCTGGGAGTCGGGCAAGGTGCTGGATTACGACAACGACCAGCAGAAGCTTGAGGCGCAAATTACGCGCTTTAACCCAAAGGATGTGGAAGGTTACCGCCAGTTTCTCGCCTATTCGCAGGCGGTGTTTAAAGAGGGCTACCTGAAGCTTGGCACGGTGCCGTTTCTCTCGTTTCGCGACATGATGAAAGCGGGCCCGCAGCTGGCGCGGCTTCAGGCCTGGCGCAGCGTGTACAGCGTGGTATCGAAGTTTATCGAAGATGACTATTTACGCCAGGCGTTCTCGTTTCATTCGCTGCTGGTGGGCGGCAACCCCTTCGCCACCTCCTCTATCTACACGCTTATCCACGCGCTGGAGCGGGAATGGGGCGTCTGGTTCGCCCGCGGCGGCACCGGCGCGCTGGTGCAGGGGCTGGTGCGCCTGTTTGAAGATCTCGGCGGCGAGCTGGTGCTGAACGCGAAGGTAAAACGCATCGAGGCTGCCGGTTCGCGGGTGACTGGCGTGACGCTGGAGGATGGCCGCACCTTTCCGGCCTCAGCCGTCGCGTCTAACGCTGACGTTATCAATACCTACCAGAAGCTGCTCGGCCACCACCCCGCCGGGGCGCAGCGCGCCAACAAGCTTAAGCGCAAGCGGATGAGCAACTCGCTGTTCGTGCTCTATTTCGGCCTCAATAAACAGCATACCCAGCTTGCGCACCACACCGTCTGTTTCGGCCCGCGTTATAAGGCGCTGATTCATGAAATTTTTAACAGCGACCGGCTGGCCGATGATTTCTCGCTTTATCTGCACGCCCCCTGCGTAACTGACCCTTCTCTCGCGCCGCCCGGCTGCGGCAGCTATTACGTGCTGGCGCCGGTGCCGCACCTGGGCCGCGCCGACATCGACTGGGCGGTGGAAGGCCCGCGCCTGCGCGAGCGTATTTTCGATTACCTGGAGCAGCGCTACATGCCAGGCCTGCGCGACCAGCTGGTGACGCACCGCATCTTTACGCCGTTTGATTTTCGCGACCAGCTCGACGCCCATGTAGGCTCCGCCTTTTCCATCGAGCCGCTGCTGACCCAGAGCGCCTGGTTTCGCCCGCACAACCGCGACGCGCACTTCGCTAACCTTTACCTCGTTGGCGCAGGCACCCATCCAGGCGCTGGCGTGCCCGGCGTAATCGGCTCGGCGAAAGCCACGGCGGGGCTCATGCTGGAGGCGCTGGCGAAATGAATCAACCGCTATTAAACCACGCCACCCAGACCATGGCGGCGGGCTCAAAAAGCTTTAACACGGCGGCGAAGCTGTTCGACGCCGAAACCCGCCGCAGCGTGCTGATGCTCTATACCTGGTGCCGCCACTGCGATGACGTGATAGACGACCAGACGCTGGGGTTCGCCTCAGGCGCCGTCGCAGAGGCGAGCATTGAACAGCGCCTGGCGGAACTCCAGCGCCTGACCCGTCGCGCTTACCGGGGCGAGCGGATGAGCGACCCGGCCTTCGCCGCCTTTCAGGAGGTGGCGCTTGCTCACGCCATTCCCGAGCGGCAGGCGCTGGACCACATCGAAGGCTTCGCCATGGACGTGCGCGGCGAGCGTTACGAAACGATTGAAGACACGCTGCGCTACTGCTACCACGTGGCGGGCGTCGTGGGGCTGATGATGGCGCGGGTGATGGGCGTGCGCGACGAGGCGGCGCTGGACCAGGCCTGCGACCTGGGGCTGGCGTTCCAGCTTACCAACATTGCGCGCGATATTGTGGAGGACGCCCGGAACGGGCGCTGCTACCTGCCCGCCCGCTGGCTGCACGACGCGGGGCTGACGCAGCAGAATTTCGCCGCGCCGGAGAACCGGCAACGGCTTGCCTTGATTGCCCGCCGTCTGGTGGAAGAAGCGGAGCCTTATTACCGCTCGGCGAAAGCGGGCCTGGGCGCGCTGCCGCTGCGCTCGGCGTGGGCCATCGCCACCGCCCGCAGCGTGTACCGGGAAATTGGCGTGAACGTGGTGAAAGCGGGGCCGCGGGCCTGGGACCGGCGGCAGGGCACCAGCAAAGCCAGAAAACTCACTCTGCTGATTTCGGCGGCAGGTCTTGCGCTCGGCTCTCGCTCTGCGCGACAGGTTTCCCGTCCCGCCGGGCTCTGGCGGCGTCCGCTTTAGGTTTGCGTCCGTGACGGCGGCGCAGCTCCGCCTGCAACGCTTCCGGCTTCGCCGCGTAGAGAAAACCGAAGGAGACGCACCCCTCTTTGCCATTCACCGCGTGGTGCAGCCGGTGCGCCTGGTAAAGCCGCTTAAGGTAGCCGCGGCGCGGAATGTAGTTAAACGGCCAGCGGCGGTGCACCAGCCCGTCGTGCACGAGGAAATAGAATAACCCGTAGAGCGTCATGCCTGCGCCAAGCCATTGCAGCGGCCACCAGCCCGCTGTTCCCAGCGCGATCAGCACGATAGCGAGCAGCGCGAACACCACCGCGTAGAGATCGTTGACCTCAAACCAGCCGTGGCGCGGCTCGTGGTGCGAACGGTGCCAGCCCCATCCCCAGCCGTGCATGATGTATTTATGGGCAAGCGTCGCCACTATCTCCATCAGGCAAAATGTCGTGATGACGATAAGCGTATTCCACAGCACAAGCATACTTTCTCCCGTTCAGTGCGCCAGAGGCAGTCCCTGCATGGAGGGTAGTTCATCCCGCCAATTAAGCCACTTTTCCGCGCGGCTTCCTTAAGGCTACACTGGCGAAAACCCCTTACCGGAACGCATTATGGGCTTACTTTCCAGCCAGCACGGCGGCAACACCCGCGAGGCGGCAGCGCTTTACGGCGTTGATGAAGCGGAGCTGCTCGACTTCAGCGCCAATATCAACCCGCTCGGCATGCCCGGCTCGCTGCGACAGGCGATTGTCGATAACCTTGCGCTGGCGGAGCGCTACCCGGACGTGGAGTACCAGGCGCTGCATGCGCGGCTGGCGGCTCACCACCGCATTCCTCTCTCGTGGGTGCTGGCGGGCAACGGCGAGACGGAGCTGATATTCGCGCTCGCGGCATGGCTTGCGCCTCGCCGGGCGCTGCTGGTGACGCCCGGGTTTGCTGAATATCGCCGCGCCCTGGAAAAAATGGGCTGCGATATTATCGATTATCCGCTGACGGAAGCGAACGGCTGGCAAATTGACGAAGCGTTTTTTGAGGCGCTGACGCCCGACCTCGACTGCCTGTTTCTCTGCACGCCCAATAACCCCACCGGCCTGTTGCCCGATGACGCGCTGATCAAGGCGATTGTGAAGCGTTGCGGTGAGCGCGGCATCACGCTGATTGTCGATGAAGCGTTTCTGGATTTCGTACCGCAGGCGCCGGGGCTTATCCCCGTGCTGGCGGAATGTCCTCACGTCTGGGTGCTGCGCTCGCTGACTAAGTTCTTCGCCATTCCCGGCCTGCGGCTCGGTTATCTGGCCTGCGCCGACGAGCAGGCGGTCGCCGCCCTTCGCGCCCGCCGCGAACCCTGGAGCATCAACGCTTTCGCCGCGCTGGCGGGCGAAGTGCTGTTTGCAGATAGCGAATACCTCGCCGCCACTTTTGCATGGCTCAACCGCGAGCGTCCCTGGCTTTATGCAGAACTGGCGAAGCTTGCAGGGATAACGGTCTGGCCGGGCGCGGCCAACTACCTCTTTTTACGCTGCGACGCGCCCGGGCTGGACTTACAGGCCGCGCTGCTGGCAAAGCGCATTTTAATCCGCAGCTGCGCCAACTACCCGGGGCTCGACGCCCGCTACTATCGCGTCGCCGTGAAATCCCGTGAGGCCAACGCGGCGCTGATCGCGGCGCTTAAGCAAGTGTTGGCAGGCTAACCCGGCAACACAATGTTGCTGCCGGCGAGCGTGCCCATGTTGTCGTATACCGCGCAGGCGGCGTCCACCAGGTGCATCGCCAGTGCCGCGCCGCTGCCTTCGCCAAGGCGCATATCCATATTGAGATAAGGCGTGAGCTTAAGCTCATCAAGCGCGATTTGCGCCCCTTTTTCCGCCGACAGATGGGAGGGAATTAAGTAGTCATGCAGCGCGGGCGCAATGCGGCAGGCGGCGAGCGCCGAGGCATACGAGAGAAAACCGTCCAGCACCACCGGCAGCCCGCACGAGGCTGCGCCGAGCATGACGCCCGCCATGCCGAGCAGGTCAAACCCACCCACTTTCGCCAGCACCTCCACGCCGTCGCGCGCGTCCGGCTGGTTGACTGCAATCGCCCGGCGCACCACCTCGACTTTATGATGCAGCCTCTCCTGCGGGTAGTTAGCGCCAATGCCCACTACGGTCTCCGGGTCGCGGTTCGCCAGTACGCTGATGATAGCGGCGGCGGGCGTGGTGTTGCCCATGCCGAGCTCCCCCACGCCGAACAACCGCACGCCCTGCGCCGCCAGTTCGCGAGCGTGGTTTGCGCTCGCCAGCAGCAACTGTTCCGCCACCTCACGCCGCATCGCCGGGCCGCGGGCGATATTGCCGGTGCCGCGCGCCACCTTAAGCGAGGCGATGCCCGCCAGCGGCTCGCAGTCGATGCCAATATCCACCACGTGCACTTTCGCGCCGACATTCGCCGCAAGTACGCAGACGCCAGTGTGGTTTTGCATCATGTTCAGCGCCTGAATGGCGGTGATCGCCTGCGGCGACACGGTTATCTGCTCTTCGTAAACGCCGTGGTCGGCGCACATCACCACAATCGCTTTTTGCGACACATCGGGACGCCCCCCAAAGCCTGGCATCGCCGCCAGCTGCACCGCCAAATCCTCAAGCCGCCCAAGGCTGCCGGTGGGCTTCAGCAGGCCGTCGATATGCCGCCGGGCGCGCAGGGCGGCCTCGTGGTCGGGAGCGGGAATGGCGTTAATCAGTGAATCGAGAGTTTGCATAAATCTGCCCGTCGCGCCGGCTCACAGCAGCGCCAGTAAAAAGAAAAGTTCGCCCAGCTCAATAGCCGCGCCGAGGGTGTCGCCCGTCTGTCCGCCCAGCGTGCGGTTAAGCGCAAGGCCAAGCAGATAAACAATGACAAGCGTCAGCGCAAAGGCGATAAGCCCGGGCCCCTGCAACAGCAGCGCGCAGAGCAGCACGCCGAGCGCAAGCGTAACCCCGCACTGCCTGCCCGTTATCTTGCCGATAAACAGATTGCCGAGCCCCTGCTCCCGGGCGTAGCGCTGGCGATACATCAGCAGCACGCAGGCGCTTCTGCCCGCCGCGCAGGCGCAGGCCAGCGCAGGCAGCATCGCGCCGCCGCGCAGCGCCAGTTCGTTCACCACCAGCACTTTGCCGAGCAGCACGAAAATCAGCCCCAAGCCGCCATGCGTGCCGAGACGGCTGTCGCGCATGATCTCCAGCATCCGTTCGCGGTTGCGGGCGGAAAAGACGCCGTCGCAGGTATCCGCCAGCCCGTCGAGATGGAACCCACCCGTGAGCAAGGCAAGCGCCAGCACGCTGAAGAGCGCCGCCAGCGGCGTGCCGCACAGGTGCTCCAGCATCAGGAACACCAGGCCGCCGATGGCGCCGAGCAGCAATCCCACCAGCGGAAAGAAAAAGACGCCGCGGACATATTGCTCCGCCTCCAGCCCCTGCGACCAGCGCACGGGCACTGGCAAACGACTCATAAAGGCGAGAGTGGCAAAAAATAGACGCATCATTTGATTTTGACTCCAATCCCGGAAACCACCAGCCAGACCTCGTGCGCCGCCTGCGCCAGCCGCTGGTTTACCCTGCCTGCAATATCACGGAAATGGCGCGCCAGCCGGTTTTCCGGCACGATGCCCATCCCCACCTCATTCGTCACCAGAATGACCGGCGCGGGACACCGCTCGCAGGCGTGAATAAGCGCCGTTATCTCACGCTCGATTTCCGCCTCAATGGCTGCGTAATCCCACGTTTCTTCTGCCGTATCGCCGACAAACGCGAACAACACGTTGCTGATAAGCGTGGTAATGCACTCCAGCAGCACCACTTCCTGCGGGTCGTTGCGCGGCGTGATGACGCGGTCCAGCTCGCGCCAGGCCTCCAGCGTGCGCCAGTGAGCCGGGCGGCTTTGCTGGTGATGGCGCACCCGCGCCGCCATCTCCTCATCCATCACCTGCGAGGTGGCGATGTAAAGCACCCGCTCGCCCGCCTGGGCGGCGAGCGTTTCGGCGTGGCGGCTTTTGCCGCTTCGCGCGCCGCCGGTAATCAGCTTCATCATTCTGGCTCCTGATGCTCGCGCATGATCTGATAAATTTTCGTGATATCAATATGCTCGCGCATGGCGCTCGCCAGCCGGTCGAACTGCTGCGACTTCCAGGCGGCGTAGTCCGGCGCGTCGCCGTCAAAAGGCGCAAGCCCTTTACGCCGCCGCAGGCCGTCAAGCAGGGCGCGGATGAAAGCGCCGCTATCGAAAAGGCCGTGCAGGTAGCTGCCCATCACCAGGCCGTCTGCACTTACCGCGCCGTCGCGTTTGTCTTCCCCCAGCCGGGCGAAGGGCTGCGTCGTTTTACCGAGGGTGGTTTCGCCCATATGGATTTCGTAGCCCTGCAGCGCAAGGCCGCTGACGCAAGCCAACATCCCCGGCAGCGTCAGGCTCTCGCCATACACCCGCAGGGTGGTTTTTTCCTGGGCGAAACGGGTGGCGACATCCAGCAGCCCAAGCCCCTGCGCCGCGCCGAGGCCTGACTCCACCTCATCGATAATCTCCCCGCCCAACATCTGGTAGCCACCGCAGATGCCGATGACCGGCACACGCTTTTCATGTTGCGCGATCAGCGCGTCGGCCAGGCCGCTTTCGCGCAGCCATTGCAGGTCGCCAAGGGTATTTTTGCTGCCGGGAAGGATGAGCAAGTCCGCGCCTGCCAGGTCATGAGCGCGGGAGGCATAGCGCACCCGCGCATCCGGCTGCGCCGCCAGCGCGTTGAAATCGGTAAAGTTGGCGATGTGCGGCAACTGCACGACGACAATATTCAGCTCGCGCTTGTCGCTATGCGCATATTTGCCGCGCTGGAGCGCCACGCCATCTTCATCTTCAAGGTCGATATCCAGCCAGGGCATCACGCCCACCACCGGCACGCCGGTCAATGCTTCGATTTGTTCGATTCCGGACGTTAATAACGCCACGTCGCCGCGAAACTTATTGATGATGACGCCTTTCACTCGCCAGCGCTCATGCTCCTGCAAGAGCGCCAGCGTGCCGTAGATGGCGGCGAACACGCCGCCGCGGTCGATATCCGCCACCAGCAGCACCGGGCAGCAGGCCATCTCCGCCATGCCCATATTGACGATATCCCGGTCGCGCAGGTTGATCTCCGCCGGGCTGCCCGCCCCTTCCAGCACTATCGCGTTATAGTCCGCCGCCAGCGACTGATAGACCTCGCGCACCCGGGCGCGCAGCTCGGTTTTAAAATGGTGATAGCTCACGGCGTCCATGTTTTTCGCCACTCGTCCCATCAGCACCACCTGCGCCTGGCGGTCGCTGGTGGGCTTGAGCAGCACCGGGTTCATGCGCACGTCCGGCGCGATGTTCGCCGCTTCCGCCTGGAAAATCTGCGCGCGCCCCATCTCTCTGCCGTCCGGCGTGATGCCGGAATTGAGCGACATATTTTGCGCTTTAAAGGGCGCCACCTTCAGGCCGTCCTGGTAAAAAATCCGGCACAGCCCGGCGGCCAGCACGCTTTTGCCGACGTCTGAGGCGGTGCCCTGCAACATGATGGCGAGGCTCATCGCGCCTCCCGGGTAACATTACGCATGCTTGCGCTCCTTAATGACGTTACGCGCCGCTGAAGGTCAGGCGCAGCAGGGCGAACAGCAGCAGCGCCAGCGTCGAGGCGATAAGCATTAACCACACCGAGCGGGAGATATCCTCCACCGCAACCTCGCGCCGGGCGTCGCCTATCCACGGTTTTTCCACCCATTCGCCGAAGTAGCGGTTCGGCCCGCCGAGGCGAATGCCGAGCGCCCCGGCGACCGTGGCTTCGGGCCAGGCGCAGTTAGGGCTGCTGTGCTGGTAACGGTCGCGCCAGCCGATGCGCAGCGCGGCGGCCGGGTTAAGGCGGCAAAGGGCGGCGCAGGTGAGCAATAACCAGCTTATCCGCGCCGGGAAAAAGTTCGCCGCGTCGTCCATGCGGGCGGAGACCATGCCGATATGCCGATATTTTTCATTCTTATAACCCACCATTGAATCGAGCGTGTTTACCGCTTTGTAGGCCATCATCAGCGGCGCGCCGCCGAGCAGCAGGAAAAAGAGCGGCGCGATAACGCCGTCGACGCTGTTTTCCGCCACCGTCTCCACCACGGCGCGGGTGATGTGCGGCGCGTCGAGTTGCGAGGTGTCGCGCCCGACGATGCGTGAAAGCTGCTGGCGGCTGCGCGCAAGCGAGCCTGAACGCAGCGCCCGTTCTACGCCGCGCGCTTCATCGGCAAGGCAGCGTGCGGCAAGGGAGGTGTAAATCATCCAGACCTCCAGCAGCCAGCCGAGCCACGGGTGGACGGCCTGCGCCGCTTTTACCGCGCCGAACGCCGCGGCGAAAGTTACGCCCACCACCACCAGCCACAGCAGCGCGCCGCCTGCCCGAAGCTCTCGCGGCGAATGGCAACGGGCGCGAATGCGGTTTTGTGTAAAGGAGATGAGCGCGCCCATCCAGCGTACCGGGTGAGGCCAGCGCGGCGGGTCGCCAAGCAGCAGATCGAGAGCAAACGCGATAAACCAGGCAAGCAGCGTCACTGGCGCGCACCTGATAACGGAAAAAAACAGAGGCGGTATACTGCTGACAACATCGGCCTTCCTTATTGGCGGGGCGTCAGCCGCAAAAAGACAACTTTCGCCGCCAGGATGAGAAGCAAAAATCTTGCCTCAGCAATGCGCCGGTATACCAATCTTTTTTCAGAAAAAACAATAAAAACCCACTTTCAGGTGATGAACGCTCACGCGGCGGAATAGACGGGCGCGCCTGCCGGCCTGGCTTACGGCGCCTGGCCTTTGGCCCGGCCCTGCCGCTGGCGGTGTCAGAACGCGGGCAAAATGAAGAGGTTCGACTGGCAGGCGGCAAACGGTGAAAATCCGCAGTGTTGTCAACGCGGTGAGCGAAGCCTTCGCGCCGCACGCGCCGCCTTTTCCTGTCGATCAGATGAAAGCTTCGCCCCTGTCAATTTCCTAAAACGCGGCCGTAACGGCCGCTTCCGGCCCTTTACGGCGCATTTTGACGCTTTTTCGCGTGATATGAATCACATTACTTACCCCCGTTCTGCGGCTGGTTAACCGCTTGTCCGGCTATACGACCATTCAGTCTGGCTATATTGCCGCTTAAGGATTTCTTACCCCGCCATTCCGGTCGTTTTGTCATCATAGACAGCATGGCAAAAGCCTCGCTTTTTTTCTTACCTCCGGTGCGGCAACGGATTTCTGCCGTGAATGTACTTACGTCTGACAAACAGGTTCTTCCATGAACGCAAAAACACTTTTTAAGCACTTGCCCTGGCTTGTCCTGGGAATAATTGGTGCGTTCTGCCTCGCTATCGTCGCCCTGCGACGCGGCGAGAGCGTGAGCGCGCTGTGGATTGTGGTGGCTTCGGTCTCCGTCTACCTGGTGGCTTACCGCTACTACAGCCTCTATATCGCCAGCAAGGTGATGAAGCTCGACCCGACGCGCT
>Ga0268256_1001155_pt1 | contig 17041 bp, 24 predicted proteins | sample AgamicAtAmrz_FD_200247 | JGI IMG/M metagenome (GOLD analysis project Ga0268256, IMG submission 200247) | Agave microbial communities from Guanajuato, Mexico - At.Am.rz (v2) (version 3) | ecosystem: Host-associated > Plants > Roots > Rhizosphere | place: Guanajato, Mexico | collected 2012-06-07
TCTCGCCAAGGTCGCCCAAGGGAGTCCGCGCTACCAAGCATCTGGTCATGGCGGCACCTGGGATGTGGTTGAGATCGCCACCGGCGCCGTGCAAGGCTTCGCCTACAGCTACAAAGCGGCGATGCGCTTTGTCGATGCTTGCGAGGCCGGGGCGGCAAGCAAGACAGGCACGCGGCAATGAGCAAGCGCAAACCCCACAACATGCGGGCACGCCTAGAGCGGACGTGCCGGGCCCTGGTCTCGGCCAACCACGCTGCCGTGGTGAACATCGACCCCAGCGGCCAGCAGGTGCTGATCAACTGGAAGAACCTCAAGCAGATCCGCGTGCGCCAGGTCGTCGACGCCGTCTGCGACATCCCGCACCGCTGGACCATCTACTTGAGCGTGCTTTGCCGGACAGAGTTCGGCGAGCGCTACCACAAATCGATTGAGGTCGCGCCCCAAGGCAACTACCGCGCCGATCACCTCACCGATGTGATCGAAGCCACCTACACCGAGTTGCGCGCCACCGCCAATCCAAACCACCTGGTGGCCTCCGGCTGGATCGCCATTCCCTTCGACACAACGCTCGACGAAGCAGAGGCCGCCAAGATCTTTGCAGCTGTCGGTGCCTGGAATCAGCAGAAAGCAGCATGAAACGCATAACCGCGCGCGCCCGGCACGGCCGGCGCCAGCAGCACATCAATCTGCCGCCCAGCGGCTTGGGAGGTATTGACCATGGCAATGGACCAGGCGGGACGCGACAGGCGCCGGCGCGAGAAGGCCGAGCGCCTGCAGGAAGAAGACCTGCGCTTGAAGGTTCGACCAGGGACTAAACAGGCCCTGCTGGAGCTGATGGAGTGGGCCGGTATCGAGGAACAGGGCGAGGCGATGACGCTGATGATTCATCACATTGAAGCGCTCGGGCATCACGCACTGTTCAGGATCGCGCGCCACGAAATCGAAGGTCACAAAGATGTGGCGCGGACTGAATCACTGCGTCTTTCGGCCAGGAAGCGAACCGGCCAGCACCTGCGGGCAATATGCGGCTGGGCAGATGCCAATTACAGCCAGGTGATCGAGGCGCTGATTCACGGCATCCACGCCTTGGGCTGCCTGCACGCGGCGAAGTTTCTCACCCCGCCGCGGCACGAAATCAGCATCTCGCCGCGTCTGGCCCTAGCCTTCGATCGGAAGAGCATGCTGATGATTCAGCAGGATCCCGGAGACGAGATCATAGGCGGCATCTGTCGCGATTGATCAGGCCCTGACCACGTTTGAGCTCTTATTGCGGTGTTTATTGTGCTTTATCCAGCCATTACTAATCCAAATGTCGAAAATATCAACTTTTTCTCTTCCGTTAACATCCTCATAGAAGATCGTAAGCATCCCGGTGCCCGGATGGTCGTGAGGAAAAATATATTCTTCCTCACTATGGCTTCCTGCTTTGAGGGTACCTAACTCGAATTTACTCAAAAACGGCAAATCGCCTGTGAATTCACAAATCACTTTGTAAGCAACGTTTCGGTTATTAGTGATGCGAAACCGATTCTTGACTTGCCCATCAGTGCCGCTTTTCACCACTGGACCGACTTCAAAGTCAGCCGACACAGCGCGCTCAGCCTCCTCCATCTGAAGTATCACCGCCTTTCGAGCTGCATCGATTTGCTCAACCGCGGCCTGAGCCATTATCGACTGTTGAGCGACTGAATTTTTTAGTTCTTCAGCCTGCAATCGTAGGGCGTCAGTGCTAAGTTTGAGCTCGCGCCCCTGCTGAAGGAACCCCAGAACGAGCCATAGAAACGCGATTGGCCCGAAGGCTCCTGCCAGGAAATCTCCAAGCTCATTCAAGCCCAACTTAAGGAAATCGCCCCAATGCTCAGCCACCCACCATCCCATCAGCGTTAGGTAAAGAGCCGTTACGAGCCCTCCCCAAAACTCAAGTTTTTTCATATCGGCACCCATCGGGAAATAACAAATACTACCTGCCCCCAATCCATTTGCCACCATGCCGCCACCAGCACGGAGGGCGGCGCATGCATGGAGAAAGCCATGAAAGACCAAGAACGCTCCGAACTTGCCGCCCGCGTCGCTGAGGACCTGGCCAAGCACCAATACACTCAGCTGGTAAATGAGAACGGGGTCGAGGTTTGGCGCTGCCAGCAGCCTGGCACCAGGGTCTACCACTTCGATATCTGCGTCACCGCCTACGGCATGTCGATGTTCGGCGATATCGACGGTCTGCTATGGCATGTCGGCGCCGACTACGGCATCAACTTCCTGCGCCACCAAAGCGACGGGTATCTGCACGAAAAACTGGAGAGTACCTGCAAGCGCGAGGTCATCGACTTCGACAGCATTCGCGATACGGTTTGCAGTTGCATCGTTGGCCGTATTGATGAGCAGTTTGATGCTGATCAGATCCCTGAGGAGATCAGCGGCATCCCGGACCAAGGAGCCACGCTCGATCAAGCAGAGCTGCTGGTTGGATGGTTGCGCGATCAGGAAGAAGCCGGTGACCTGCGACTACCGTTCAGTGAACTGGCCGATGTCATCGAGGAGGTTGAGACATTTGCCGAAGGCCGGGATACCGAACTGGTCCTTGCCTACGATTTCCTCCAGAGCAACGAGTCGCTGCTCGGCGGAAGCGACCTCTGGGAGACCAAGATCAGCAAGCCATGCCCCAACCTGATGGCGCGGCTGTTTTATGTTCGCCACGCAGCCAACGCCATCATGGCGATCAAAGAGCAGGCCGCTGCCGCCTGACCCTCCGGCGCCGCCCGCCAGAGAGCCTACACCCTAGATCCAGCGACAGATAGATCTCGAATGAAGATGCTTGCGTAGTTCCTTAGCCTGGCTTCGGCCACATCAAAACTGCACCACTCCGCGCCGTGCACATCCATCTGCGCGTACGAGTGAGGCTCTTGCCGTGTCACATTCAATCGCGCAGCCACTGGGATTTCCGAACCTTCCGCCCACGCGAATTGGATCAAAACATCAAACGCCCCTTCTTTATAGATGAGGTTTCTTGGGTCCAGTAAGTCAAAAACAAAGTCACTCATAACTGTCTTTCCGAAATGCGAGCAAGCGCTCGGGGATAGATCAATACCTCACTTCAACGAATCACGCCACCCCACGCGCTGCCCGCCAGCGCCTTCCCCTATTCAACGATAACGCCTCCCCGGCGAGGGCGGCGCCTGCCCTGGAGAGAACGTTGAAGACTTTCGGTAACATCACCGCGAACGAAGGTCTACTGTATCCCGCCGTGGTGCCAGAAGATCGGCTCTGGATAGACCAGAACGGGCACACCGAGTCGACTTCGGCACGTTAATCCGGAGCCAATGATCTTCCTAAGTAATTTCACCAACATCTTTTTTAATCTCACACCAAGTGACATGAAGCTTGATTCTAAGCAAATCCTTAAAATTATTGATACTTTTAATTGCCGGCTGCGCGTCATCACCAGAATTCATAGCTAAAATTATTTTTGAAGTCTCATTTTCCGTATTTCTTAAAATTTTGGAGTCCTCTTCCTCCCCCGTTAACAGCAATTCGAACTTCGCCCCCAAAGCCATTAGCTTCAGATACCCTTCATAGTGCGCTTTCGAGGTGCGGAAATTCGGATCCTTTTGCGTCTTTACAGCCATATCAAGCATTACTATTAAGTATTCAGACGCACACACCCTCAAATCAGTCATCCACTGACTTCGAAAGTTACTCAAATTTGCTTTAATTTGAGTCTTCTGAACCCTCATAGTTAACCATGCAGCAATAAGCGCAACAACCACACCAGCAATTGATGGTGAAAGACTAGCCCAATCAGTATCGGAATCCGTATGAATATACAAAGGCTCCGCCTTTGAACCGACACTAGCCTGATATTTATTGTCGTTACTTAGGCGGTTCCCGCCATAACTAATCCCTTGCGTGCTCAACTCGAATTTTTCAAACAATTCCATAGCGCCCCCTTTTTTGCGAAGGATGATACAGCAAATAGCCATCATTTATTGACCAGCTGCAGCAGCCTCGAAGCTGACAGTCGCCTGACACCCGCTGGGCTGCCCCCCCCGATACCCAAATCCCACTTCAACGAAACACGCCACCCCGGCGAGGGCGGCGCCTGCACGCAAGGACCACAACATGACCGAACAACAGCACGACGAGAGCAAGCTCGAGCGGGTCATCCGCAAGATCAAGCGCTGCCTGGCCCTATCCAAAAGCTCGAACGAAAACGAGGCTGCAACGGCAATGCGCCAGGCACAAGCGCTGATGCGCGAGTACCGCCTCACCGAGCTGGATGTCCGCCTGAGCGATGTGGACGAAGTCCAGTCGGAGAAAACCAGGGCGAACCGCCGGCCAACCTGGGATCGGCACCTAAGCGGCATCGTGGCCAGGGTATTCGGGTGCCGACCGCTCTCGTATAAGCACTGGTGCGAGTCGTCCGGGCGAATGGTTGAGCGGGCCCTATTCGTAGGCGTGATGCCTGCGCCGCAGATCGCGATGTATGCCTACGAGGCCTTGCTCACCAAGCTGACGCAGGCTCGCCGCGACTACGTGGCCTCGGTCAAGAGTGGTAAGCGCCGCAGCGCCTACTCCCCCGAGACAGCCGGCGATCACTTCGCAATCGCGTGGGTTTCAGTGGTGCACGGCAAGATCCATGAGCTCGTGCCGCAGGGAGAAGAAGATCCAGCCATCGAGCAGCGCACTAGTGGGCGCGACCTGGTGCAGGTGGAAAGTGAGGACAAAGCGCTGATCGAGCAGTACCTGAATGGCCGCGAGATTGGCAAGCAGCGAAAGTCTGGGCATGTAGAGCTCGACATGGCCGCTCAGATTGCAGGAATGCTCGCAGGGCAGCGCGTCCAGCTCAATCCAGCCATGGCGCACGGTGGCCAAGAACAGTTCAGGCTGGGAAGCTCATGACGATGAACCCCTACCAGATCACTGGGCCGGCGCAGATCGGCTTCAGTGGCGGCCGCAGTTCCGGGTACATGCTGTACCACATCCTCGAAGCGCACGACGGCCAGCTGCCCGAAGGGGTTCACGTGACCTTCCAGAACACCGGCAAAGAGCGGAATGAAACGCTCGACTTCATCCGCGAGTGCCAGCGCCACTGGAACGTGCCCATCACCTGGTTGGAATTCGACGGAGTGTATGGCCGGGGCCTGAGCTGGAAAGTCGTCAGCCACGAGACGGCCAGTCGAAACGGCGAGCCTTTCGACCTGATGCTGCAGTACTACGCTGACTACCGGCGCGAGGAAAAGGGCGAGCCGCCCCTCCTGCCGAACCCGGTCAACCGGATGTGCACGGATCGAATGAAAATCAAGGCCAGCACCTGGTATATGCGTGATGTGGTGGGCCTTGACACCTGGGACGCGATCATTGGTATCCGTGCGGACGAGCCGCGGCGGTACCACCGCATGATGGCGGCGAACGAGAAAGGCGGTAACCGGTGGGAGAATGTGACGCCCATGTATCACGCCGGCGTACTGAAGTCCGACGTTAACAGCTTCTGGGCGCGCCAGCTGTTCGACCTGGGCATCGACTCCGACCTCGGCAACTGCGATCTCTGCTTCCTAAAGTCACCCGAGAAGATCATCAGGGCCATCATCGAAAACCCAGAGGCCGCTCGATGGTGGATCGAGGCGGAAGAGCGCACCGGCCAGGTGTTCCGCCGTGATCGCCCGAATTACAAAGCCCTGGCCTGGATGGCCGACCAGCTCGGCCGCCAGATGCCGCTGGACCTGGACTTCGCTGAAGACGAAGACCTCATCGACTGCATGTGCGGCGACTGAGCCGCTATGGATATCCCCATGCCCACAGAAAACCGATCCACAATGGTCAGCGTGCCGCCATTCATTGGCCTGGAGCCGCTGGTTGGACTTTACTACCCAGCCCTATGCCGCCGTTGCGGTTGGGTTGGCAGCTCCGAAGAGTTGACCGAAGACGATGCGCAGTGCACCCGCGATGTTGGAGACCGCCTGTGCCTGGGCGACTGCGACGAACTCGGCCGGGATGATCTGCTTGGTATCATTCAGGCGATGGCCAAGTCAGCCCAGAACCAGGGCGAGCCGGCGGGCGAAGTCGTGGCATTCGGCAAGGGTCTGCATGAGATTGCTTGGGCTGCGGGGCGCATGCCAAGGCTCGGTGCCAAGCTCTACACCCACCCAGCGCCAGCCGATCCTAGTGAGGTTGAGCGACTACCCACTCCCCCTATCGCTAACTTTCAGGGCAGCTGATCGGGGTCGAGGCCCATAGGATTAAGAGGGTCCGCCAGAACCTCTCCGGCAAACGTCCCATCAGAGGCCATCAACCCGCTCTCTGGTGGATTGAGTGTCGCAGCATGAAGCATCCACTTTTCGAAAGCTTCTCGGTGCGCTACTTGCGACGCTAACCAAGCGGCGTCTCTGAATCGTCCGTACGCTACCTGGGCCATTATTGAAGACGTGATAGCTTCAAGCTCACGCAGCAATTGGTAAGCGATGTATCGCTCATCTGATTGAGGCATTTCGGTTCTCGCAATGTAGCAGGATCCCCCTCCCACGGGGGACACCATATTGACATCAGCGATTCCGATTAGATCAATATTTCTTTCAACCTGCGCGCCAAGAACACATCAGTTTCGGCGCCTGATCCAGCCCCAGAGTGGCGACAGCTCTACCCAGCAGACGCTTTGGATGTGACGGCAGGCAAGCCTTCCGTAGCAATCCGGCGCGCCCGCCCGACACCCCAAGCCATAGCACGGGTCATCGACTCGCCAGGACGGGAGTCAAACGCCTCCTCATGCACCGCCATGCCTTGAGGTCCATAAACGCCGATGAACATTTGTGTTTGCCCTGTGCGGGAAAGCCTCACCTGGACATCAATATATGTTCCGTCGTCGAGTGTTTCGTCATGAGTACGGTGGTGAAGCGCTGGATCTGCCCAATCCCAGAACACATTTCCACGAACTCGCATGCCACCCTCCTTCAATCTAGATATCAGATCCATAGGGAGTTCAAAGTAAGGCACGCGACATAAACTTCAAGTGTCCTTTATCGAAAACAATAACTGATCGACAGTCGGCGTAGATAACTTATACAAAACTAATTTTTTGTATAAGTTATTGAGGACGACTGTTCGTAACCTTCGATTGCTTCGCTTCCGTTCGAAAGTGACTCCGCAAATTCAATCCATTGATTGAAGGCAGCCCGATGCGCCTCGCACATGGCCTGCCAGCCCGGGCCGCCAAGACGGCCATATGCCACCTGATTCATTGTTGATGAAGTAAGCGAATCGAGTTCGCGAAGCAACTTGTATGCGCGGTACCTTCTTTCACGTTCCGGCATGGTCCTGCCCCCCACGATGCACAACAAGGTTTGAGCCTTTCCAAGGCTTCTGCCTGGTAGACCTTCTTGGTCTGCCTTCTTTCCATCAATCCTAACCGTTCCGCCGAATGGCGGCGAGGCGAAGCTATGTCTCAAGCATTTCCATACAGACAACGAGCGCAAGCTCTCCCCGCACGAAACCCAACCCGAACCTACACCCGCATTGGCGCCTGGGCGCTGGATTGATGAGAGGTATGAGCTGTGAGCGAATGGATCAAGTGCAGCGACAGGCTGCCTGAGGAGAATAAAGCGGATTACTTGATCGTCTGCGAGTCCGGCGAAATCGCGCTTTCCGAGTACGTTTACGACGACACCGAAGGGTGGGGATTCTGGTACGACCCGTACGCCACCCATTGGATGCCCCTTCCTTCCCCGCCGAGTGCGCAGCCATGACCGACCTGATCGAAGTGAAGCCCGCAAAGCGCGTCTACATGTCCGGACCGATGACCGGCCTGCCGGACTTCAACTATCCAGCATTCAACGCCGCCGCCGCTGATCTGCGCGCCGCCGGTGTGCACGTCGAGAACCCTGCAGAGAATCCGACGCCGGCTTGCGGCACATGGCTCGGCTTCATGCGGCTCGCCGTCGAGCAGATATCACGCTGCGACCACGTCGTGACGCTACCGGGATGGGAAGAGTCGCGCGGCGCTCGCGTCGAAGTCGAACTGGCGAGAGGGCTGGGGCTGCCCGTGAAGAGCCTGCCCGAGTACCTACGAATCATTGACCTCTGGATCTGACGCCATGACCAACTACCAGTTCTCCCTGATTCTCTCACTGTTGTTCTTCATCGCCGCCAACGGCGCCGGCCCAACTGGCGCAGCGGCCGCCGGCTACCTCATCGGGATCGGCTGCGCCTTTGCCGCCCTGGTCTGGTGCTTCCTGGAGCGCAAGTCATGATCGCCCTCGCCTACATGGCCTACCTGATCGCAAGGGGGCCGCGATGAGCGCCGAAGTCTTCCAGTTTCCGCTTAAGCGTCGAGCCCACAACAACCAGGTTCTGGCCAACCAAGCAGAGCGCAAGAGGCTAGCAGACTGGTTCCGCGAAATCGCCCAGCACATCGAGGGCAACGAGGTTGAGCGCGAGCCGCTGGCGGCCATGATCGTACTCAGCAGTGCAGCCGGTGACGAAGTTCTGCATGCCGGCTACTCAGCCGACGCGACCTCACTCGTCCAGGCAGGTAACGCAGCCCGCCAATGGGCTCACCTGACTTTCCAGCGCAAGGCCGGAAACTTCTTCGACCGCCAACGCTAACCCCTCCCCCAACTACTCAAGCCCGCCGACTGCGCGGGCGAAGGATGACCTATGTCCGCAACCAACCGATTCCACCAGGTCGCCAACGATGCGCTGGTGATGATCAGCGAGAACCTGCAGCCAGGCGCCAAATTGGCGCTGGTGATCTACACGGCAGGCAAGCCAGAGCTGGATATCGTCCTGAAGGACAGTGGCCTCGAAGTCGATGAGGTCGTGAACACGTTGCGCCGGCGCGGAGGCCTCAGCCTCGACGGCGACAACGCTTACAAGCGCGGGATCTGCGACGTCATCATCGGCGCCCTTGCCACGGGCAAACAGAACAACAACCCGCCGCCTGCCGATCACTGGGGCCTGGAGTTCTGGGATATCGGGCGCGCCGAGGGCGCACTGCAGGAAGAACTGGTGCAGGCGGTGCGCCTGCTGCGCAAGGAGCTGGATTCCTGCCAACGCGTAATCCACTACGCCGGAGGCTTCACGCCTGCCTACGTCGACGATGCCCAGGCCGCGATCAAGGTGGCTGACGCGGTGCTCGCGAAAATCCCTGCCTGACCACCAAACTGCCGCCACCGGCGGCGTGGAGACCATAATGAAGAGAGAACTGATCAAGATCAGCGAGTTCCAGCGCCGGAAATGGGGCGAGAACGGAACGCCGCTGTGCGCCCAGGCGATTCGCAATTATCTGCGTAACCGCAAGATTCCAGGCGAGCGGGTTGGAAACATCTGGTACGTGGACTGGGCGGCTTACCAGCGGCTCACCGGCAACAGTCTGGTTGATATGGTGCTGAAAGGAGTGGCGTGATGGTTCCTCGACCCAGGAACAAGGCCAACAGAGGCCTACCCATGAACCTGTACTTTGACGCTCGGAGGGGCACGTATCGCTATCGCCGCCCCACCGACGGCAAGTGGTTCCAGTTCGGCACCGACCGAGGCACGGCAATCGACGCGGCAGCCCAGCTCAACACCACCTTCCTGCGAGGTGGCGACCTAGTGGCCGAGGTCCTTGGCGAAACCACAGTGACGCTGGGGGAGTTCCTGGTCACCTACGAACGCGAGGTGCTGCCACCGCGGGAGCTCGCGAAGGCGACTCTTGACCTGTACGCAGTGCGGTTCAAGCAGATCCGTGCCGAGCTGGCCGAACGGCCCATTGACCAGATCACCATCAGGATGATCGCCGAGTTTCTTGAACCGCTCACGCCTCGCGCCAGCAACCAGGCGCGGGCAATCCTGATTGACCTATTCAACCATGCCGCAGCCAAGGGGCTGTGCCCCGATAACCCCGCCTCGAACACGATCCCGAAGCTGGAAAAGAAGCAGCGTAAGCGGCACACCGTGGAAGGCTTGAAAGCGATACGCGAGAAGTCGCCGCGATGGCTCCAGAACGCGATCGATCTCGCACTGATAACAGCGCAGCGCCGCGGCGATATCCTCGACATGAAGTTCGAGGATGTGCGGGACGGATACCTGTATGTGGTCCAGAGCAAAACCGAGAAGGCTTCGGACTCAGGCTGGCTGAAACTGAAAGTCACCGACCAATTGAGCGAAGTTCTGACCAGATGCCGTGATGACATTCTGTCGCCGTACCTGGTACACCGCCGGCCTGAGCGGAAGAAGAAACGAGAAGGAAAGGATCACTGGACGAAGGTCGATGAGAGATTTCTCACTCGAGCATTCAAGGATGCGAGGGATGCCGCTGGCTGCTATCGCCATCTCAAAGAGGAGGAGATGCCAGGGTTTCATGAGGTGCGTGCCCTCTCCCTTCACTTGTACAAGCGGGCCGGGAAAGACGGTCAGAAGATCGCCGGGCATACCACCGAAGGCATGACCAGAAACTATCAGAAAGGGCACGAAGATGTGGTGTGGTCCGAGGTCGATGCCGACCTGGATATCGGCGAAATCGCCGGATAATTTTGCGCGCATTTTGCGCGGGTTTTGCGCACGACCGCGCATAAAAAAATCCAGTCACCGCTAAGTGACTGGATTTTCTAGGGATTTTTGGTCGGGACGGAGTGATTCGAACACTCGACCCCTTGCACCCCATGCAAGTGCGCTACCGGGCTGCGCTACGCCCCGACTGGGCTTGAAGCATGTTCTCGATACTGCTGAGAACGAAAAGAAATGTACCCTAACCTTTTGATTAATGAAAGCTTTTTTTCAAAAAAATCCATTCATCGCCAAGCAGGTTACTTCTTCAACACCACCAGCACATCCTCCAACTCGGCAATCATCTGTCGAATCAGCTGCTTGTACTGGGTCGTGTCATCCTTGGCCTCATCACTGGACATGCGCAAACGCGCACCGCCGATGGTGAAGCCCTGGTCATACAGCAAGGCGCGGATCTGGCGGATCATCAGCACATCTTGGCGCTGATAATACCGCCGGTTTCCGCGGCGCTTGACCGGGTTGAGCTGCGGGAACTCTTGTTCCCAGTAACGCAGCACGTGCGGTTTTACCGCACAGAGCTCACTGACTTCACCGATGGTGAAGTAGCGTTTGCCCGGAATGGGGGGCAGCTCGTCGTTATGGCTTGGTTCCAGCATAGGCCTCAACCCGGGCTTTCAGTTTCTGCCCTGGACGAAAGGTGACGACGCGCCGTGCGGTAATCGGGATTTCTTCCCCTGTCTTGGGGTTGCGGCCCGGCCGCTGGCGTTTGTCGCGAAGGTCGAAGTTGCCGAATCCGGACAACTTGACCTGCTCGTTCTCCTCAAGCGCGTGACGAATTTCTTCGAAAAACAACTCGACCAGCTCCTTGGCCTCGCGCTTGTTAAGCCCCAGCTCCTCGTACAGCCTTTCGGCCATCTCAGCTTTCGTCAGAGCACCCATGCCGTTATTTCCTTAACGTGGTGTTCAACCTTTGTTCGAGCGAGGTGAGGATATTTTGCAGGGTGGTGTTCACCTCATCGTCGTTAAGAGTGCGCGATGGATGCTGCCAGGTCAAGCCGACCGCGAGGCTTTTTCTATCAGGATCAATACCTTTACCCTGGTAGACATCAAACAGCCTGAGGTCTGTGAGCCATTCCCCTGCATTGTCACGAATTAGTTCAAGCACGGCGCTCGACGCCACGTCACGTCCTGCGATCAACGCCAGGTCACGACGGGTTTCAGGGAACTTGGACAGTTCGCTGAATTTCGGCAGACGACCTTCGACCACCTCACCCAGTACCAGCTCGAAGACGAACACCGGACGCTCCAGGCCGAGGGTCTTGGCCAGCTCCGGGTGGATCGCGCCCAGGTAGCCCACTTCCTTGCCGTCGCGCTCGATGCGGGCGGTTTGGCCAGGGTGCAGGGCTGGGTGCTTGCCTGCGCTGAAGCTGAAGTCGGAGAGCGCGCCGGAGTAGCCCAGCAGGGCTTCGACGTCGGCCTTCATGTCGAAGAAATCGACACTGTCACGGCCATTGGCCCAGCCTTCCGGCAGGCGGCTGCCGGTGATCACGCCGGCGATCATCGGTTGCTGCTTGAGGTCGCCCAACTGGCCGACGAAGCGCAGGCCGCTTTCGAACAGGCGCACGCGGTCTTGCTGGCGGTTGAGGTTGTGCTGCAGCGCCTTGACCAGGCCCGGCCACAGCGAGGCGCGCATCGCGGCCATGTCGCTGGAGATGGGGTTGGCCAGCATCAGCGGCTCGACGCCAGGGGTGAACAGCTCGAACAGCTTGGGATCGATGAAGCTGTAGGTGATGGCTTCCTGGTAGCCGCGGGCGACCAGCAGGCGACGCAGGACCGGCAGCTCGCCGCGCGATTCCGAACGAGCCTTGGGGGCCAGGCGGGCTTGCGGGTAGCGAACCGGCAGATTGTTGTAGCCGTACAGGCGCGCCAGCTCTTCGATCAGGTCGACTTCGAGGCTGATGTCGAAGCGGTGGCTCGGGATCTCGACAGTCCACACCCCTGCCCCATTGGTGCTGGTTTTCAGCTCCAGGGCGTTGAGCAGTTGTTCGATCTGGGCCGGGGCCATGTCCATGCCGAGCATCTGGCTGACGCGTTCGGCGCGCAGGGTGACCGGAGCAACCTTGGGCAGGTGCTGCTCGCTCACGGCTTCGACGATCGGGCCGGCTTCGCCGCCGACGATCTCGAGCACCAGGGCGGTAGCGCGCTCCATGGCTTCGCGGGCCAGTTGCGAGTCGACACCGCGCTCGTAACGGTGCGAGGCATCGGTGTGGAGGCCGTAGGAACGGGCCTTGCCAGCAACGGAAACAGGCTCGAAGAAGGCGCTCTCCAGGAACAGGTCGCGGGTCTTCTCGGTGTTGACACCACTGTGCTCGCCCCCCATGACGCCGGCGATGGCCAGGGCACGGGTGTGGTCGGCGATGACCAGGGTGTCGCTACGCAGGGCAACTTCCTGACCGTCGAGCAGGACGAGCTTCTCACCCTCCTCGGCCATGCGCACACGGATGCCGCCGTTGATTTCGGCGAGGTCGAAGGCGTGCATCGGCTGGCCGAGTTCGAGCATCACGTAGTTGGTGATGTCGACGGCAGCGTCGATGCTGCGTACGTCGCTGCGACGCAGGCGCTCAACCATCCACAGCGGGGTCGGCTTGCTCAGGTCGACGTTGCGGATGACGCGTCCCAAGTAGCGTGGGCAGGCCGCGGGAGCGCTGACGTCCACCGGGCGTACTTCGTCGTGGGCAGGTGCGACGGCCGGGACTACCGGACGGGTAACCGGGACGTCGTACAGGGCGCTGACGTCGCGCGCCAGGCCCGCCACCGACAGGCAGTCGCCGCGGTTGGGGGTCAGGCCGATTTCGATGCTGGCGTCGTCCAGGTTGAGGTACTGGCGAATGTCTTCACCCACCGGCGCGTCGGCTGCCAGCTCCAGCAGGCCGTCGTTCTCTTCGCTGATCTGCAGCTCGGCGGCCGAGCACAGCATGCCGAAGGATTCGACGCCACGCAGCTTGGCCTTCTTGATCTTGAAGTCGCCGGGCAGTTCGGCGCCGATCATGGCGAACGGGATCTTGATCCCCGGGCGCGCATTGGGGGCGCCGCACACCACCTGGAAGGTTTCCTGGCCGTTGCTGACCTGGCAGACGCGCAGCTTGTCGGCGTCCGGGTGCTGCTCGGTGGCGAGGATCTCGCCCACCACGATGCCGCTGAACTGGCCAGCCGCCGGGGTGACGCTGTCGACTTCCAGGCCGGCCATGGACAGGCGGGCGACCAGTTCGTCACGGGAGACTTGCGGGTTTACCCAACCGCGCAGCCACTGTTCACTGAATTTCATGCTGTTCTCCTGAAGATTGCGTCGAGGTGTGGCCTAGCGGAATTGCGCCAGGAACCGCAGGTCGTTGTCGAAGAACAGACGCAAATCGTTGACGCCATAGCGCAGCATGGCCAAGCGCTCGACACCCATGCCGAAGGCGAAGCCGGAGAATTCTTCCGGGTCGATGCCGGACATGCGCAGCACGTTCGGGTGGACCATGCCGCAGCCCATCACTTCCAGCCAGCCGGTCTGCTTGCACACGCGGCAGCCTTTGCCGGAGCACATCACGCACTCCATGTCGACTTCGGCGGACGGCTCGGTGAAGGGGAAGAACGACGGACGGAAACGCACCGCCAGCTCTTTCTCGAAGAACACCCGCAGGAACTCTTCGATGGTGCCCTTGAGGTCGGCGAAGTTAATGTCGCGGTCGACCAGCAGGCCTTCGATCTGGTGGAACATCGGCGAGTGGGTGATATCCGAGTCGCAGCGGTATACGCGGCCCGGGCAGACAATGCGGATCGGCGGCTGGGTGCTTTCCATGGTCCGCACCTGAACGGGCGAAGTGTGGGTGCGCAGCAGCATGTTGGCATTGAAGTAGAAGGTGTCGTGCATCGCCCGGGCCGGGTGGTGGCCGGGGATGTTGAGCGCTTCGAAGTTGTGGTAGTCGTCTTCGACCTCAGGGCCTTCGGCGATGCCGTAGCCGATGTGGGTGAAGAACTGCTCGATGCGCTCGAGGGTACGGGTGATCGGGTGCAGGCCACCGGTGGCCTGGCCACGGCCTGGCAGGGTGACATCAATGCATTCGGCAGCCAGGCGAGCGTTCAGCTCAGCCTCTTCGAAGGCGGCCTTGCGTGCGTTGAGCACGTCAGTGACGCGTTCCTTGGCGTCGTTGATCAGCGCACCGACCTTGGGGCGCTCTTCGGCTGGCAGGTTGCCCAGGGTCTTCATCACCTGGGTCAGCTCGCCCTTCTTGCCGAGAAATTGGACCCGGATCTGTTCCAGGGTATTGATGTCTTCAGCGCGCTCCACGGCCTCGAGGGCTTGGGAGACCAGCGCGTCCAGGTTTTCCATGTACAGACTCCAGATACGAAAATAGGGGAAGAGCTTTGAAGGCTCTTCCCCTATCGATGACGTTTTACACCCGCCGACACAGAGCGCCAGCGGATGATTGTCGCGGGTACTTAAGCCAGGACGGCTTTAGCTTTCTCGACAATCGCAGCAAACGCCGCTTTTTCGTTCACTGCCAGGTCGGCCAGAACCTTGCGGTCGATTTCGATCGACGCCTTTTTCAGGCCAGCAATCAGACGGCTGTAGGACAGGCCGTTGGTGCGGGCACCGGCGTTGATACGAGCGATCCACAGAGCGCGGAACTGACGCTTCTTCTGGCGACGGTCGCGGTAGGCGTATTGGCCTGCCTTGATGACCGCTTGCTTGGCGACGCGGAATACGCGCGAGCGTGCACCGTAGTAGCCTTTAGCCAGTTTCAGAATTTTCTTGTGACGCTTACGAGCGATGACGCCACGCTTTACACGAGCCATGAGTAACTTCCTCTATCTTTGACCGAAATTAACGTACGCGCAGCATGCGCTCGACTTTTGCCACGTCAGACGGGTGCAGCAAGCTGGCACCGCGCAGTTGACGCTTACGCTTGGTCGACATTTTGGTCAGGATGTGGCTCTTGAAAGCGTGCTTGTGCTTGAAGCCGGAAGCTGTTTTCAGGAAACGCTTCGCAGCACCGCTCTTGGTTTTCATTTTTGGCATGTTGGAACTCCGCATTCGATAAAATTACACAATAATCATCAGGCCTGCCGTGCCCGGGAGATTACTTCTTCTTTTTGGGAGCGATGACCATCATAAGCTGGCGTCCTTCCATCTTAGGATGCTGTTCGACGGTCCCGTATTCGACGAGGTCGGTTTCGACCCGCTTCAACAGTTCCATACCCAGCTCCTGGTGGGCCATCTCACGGCCGCGGAATCTCAGAGAGATCTTGGCCTTGTCCCCATCGGTAAGGAAACGTACCAGGTTGCGTAGTTTTACCTGGTAATCCCCTTCTTCCGTCCCTGGACGAAACTTGATTTCTTTAATCTGGATCTGCTTCTGGTTCTTCTTCGCTTCGTTGGCCTGCTTCTTCTTCTCGAAGAGGTGCTTGCCGTAGTCCATCACCTTGCAAACAGGTGGGACAGCGTCAGCGGAGATTTCCACCAGATCCAGCTTCGCTTCATCAGCGATACGAAGCGCTTCATCAATCGAGACGATGCCAATCTGCTCGCCATCAGCGCCAATTAACCGAACCTCGCGTGCCGAGATATTCTCGTTGATCGGTGCCTTAGGTGCAGTTCGTTTATCGTTTCTCATTTCACGCTTAATAATCATTACTCCGATTCTTGGCGACCACGCCGGGAAACCGCATGCGACAGAAGCTCAGCGAATTGCGCGACGGGCATGGAGCCCAGGTCTGCGCCTTCGCGAGTACGCACAGCGACGGTTTGCGTTTCGACTTCGCGGTCCCCTATAACCAAAAGGTACGGGACCCTCAGCAACGTATGCTCGCGGATTTTAAAGCCGATCTTCTCATTTCTCAAGTCGGACTTGGCACGGAAACCGCTTCCATTCAGCGTTTTTTCCACCTCGAGGGCGAAATCGGCCTGCTTGTCGGTGATATTCATGATCACCGCCTGGGTCGGCGCCAGCCACGCGGGGAACACACCGGCGTAGTGCTCGATCAGCATGCCGATGAAACGCTCGAAAGAACCGAGGATGGCGCGGTGCAGCATTACTGGACGCTTACGAGCATTATCTTCGGCGATATAGCTGGCATCCAGACGTTCCGGAAGATTCGGATCGTACTGCAGCGTACCGCACTGCCAGTTACGACCGAGGCAGTCGCGCAGGGTGAACTCGATCTTCGGACCATAGAACGCGCCCTCACCCGGCTGGTATTCCCAGGCCAGACCGGATTCGTTCAAGGCGTCGGCCAGCGCACCTTCAGCGCGGTCCCACAGCTCTTCGGAACCGACACGCTTGGCCGGACGAGTGGACAGCTTCATGGCGACGTCGGTGAAACCGAAGTCCTTGTATACGTCCAGGGTCAGCTTGATGAAGTCGGCCGCTTCCTTCTTCACCTGCTCTTCGGTGCAGAAAATGTGGGCGTCGTCCTGCACGAAGCCACGCACGCGCATGATGCCATGCAAAGCACCAGACGGCTCGTTGCGGTGGCAGGCACCGAATTCGGCCAGGCGCAGCGGCAGATCGCGGTACGA
>Ga0268256_1001162_pt1 | contig 16989 bp, 15 predicted proteins | sample AgamicAtAmrz_FD_200247 | JGI IMG/M metagenome (GOLD analysis project Ga0268256, IMG submission 200247) | Agave microbial communities from Guanajuato, Mexico - At.Am.rz (v2) (version 3) | ecosystem: Host-associated > Plants > Roots > Rhizosphere | place: Guanajato, Mexico | collected 2012-06-07
TGCAGCTCGGCTCGCAAGCGCAACTTCCTGACCAGACAGCTAAACCGTCGTGAGTCGGTTTTTTTACGTTCTTCGCTGAACGGGAGCGTCTCAATCTGCTTCAGTGGTGGTAGCTAATCTGACTCAATTTCCAGCGCGCGCCAGAAGCTGAAATAGTCGTGTGCAGAAATAAAGACAATAAGTGGGATGCTGTGGTTGCCCTCATTATCTGTTGAATTCAAAAATCAGATTTCCCTCATCCCGGAGTTGCCTATAACATCCATCCTTGCCCTTCCGGCTGACCTTAAGGGAAGGGGTGGCAGAATTTATAGCCCCGTCACCGGCTACGCCGGGCTTTCGGCGCCATTTGACTCCACAGATACATGCAGCTTCATCTGGCGCCTCCATGCCGCTAACGCGGCATCCGATGCTGTAGTCTTTAATGTCTGCTTTGTGTCAGAAGCGGACAAAGTTGACACAACCACACCTATCAACGCGGAGCAAGCCAGTCATTTGGTGATGGGAGTGAGTTGTCAAAAGTTGTCGCCCGCGACCATCTCCATCGGAGATTCTTAAGTTTACGCATTCTAAGTTACAGTTGCTTCAAATAGTTGCCAAAATACTTAAATCGAGTTTAATAGGGGGATGATATCTCAGCAAACAGTATACAGGGACACAAAATGCATCATTTAAATGATCTCCCCAAAAGAGATAGAAACCACAGGATTGAAAGACTTGCGATATCCGCTTTTGAAAATTTTCTTAGAGATTCAAATGATTTCTTCATTCAAAGTCAGGATATAAATGATTACGGTGTAGACTATCAACTCGAAATCACAACAAATGGTCAAGCAACTAATATTAGATTGTTTGTTCAACTAAAAGGTACTGAGCAAGAATTGAACAATGATGGATCGGTCAGTATATCTGTTAATAGAGCCAACCTGAATTATTTATTAATGCACCCTTATTCTTTTTATGTGTGTTTCCATGCACCAAGTAATAGTCTAAAAATAACATTCGCTGAAAGCGTAATTCGAAGCTATGAACAGTCTGAAAAACAATGGATAGAGCAAGAAACACTCACTGTAAGATTCATTGAGAATATTTCTGACTTTCGTTTGCATGAAATTGCAGAATTGGCTAGATTTAATGCCATGAATGACCGTAATGCTAGAATCGAGTTGATAACAAATCATATTTCAAATGTTAGCAATGTTATTAATAAAGCCATACCTAAGATACATATACCAGAGGATAAAAAATTAGCTTATGAATTGCTTAATTCATTGTATGAAAATAACCATGATGATGTAATAAGTGCTAATTTTTATGAGTTTTTGGCTATTTTCGGCCCTGACCATCCGGCGATGATCATTCCATATATGTCGGAAATTAATAAAGCTATGGATAGAGTTAATGGCAATGAAGCAAGGGTTTTAAATGGGATACAATATCTTAGAGATAGATTGGAAGAGGGTAATATAACAAAGGGAAGTTTATATTATTCAATAGGTAATGGATTTACGGCTCTTGACAGGGACAAAGAAGCTATTCAAGAGTATAAAACTGCTCTTGAGCATATAATCGAAGCAGATAAATTAGCTGCGCAATGCTACAAAAATATGGGTAGTAGTTACTCAAGGCTAGGGAATGAAAATGAAGCATATGAATGCTATAATAAGGCTCTTGAGTTAGAACCAAACTTAAGTGAAGCTAATTTGGCTTTGGGAGTAATTCATAATCGTAGGGGTAATTATGAATTGTCATTAGAATATTTAGATAGAGTGCTTTTCCCGGGAAATTATCAACATAAAATAATTTATGTTGATAAATGGAGAATAAACACTCTTTTCAATATAGGGGATTATCGTTCGGCATATAGAGAGATAAATAATCTATTAACTCGGAATGATAATAAAGAGGACTTATGGAAATGGTGCTTAATGCTAGTTGCATCGTTCTGTCGAACTTCGACTGCGTCTGCTAAGCTTAGCTTGCCTTTTTGGGCTCGTTTTTTAGAATTCTACCCTAATCACCCTGATGCATCTAGAGAGATTCTATTGGCGAAAAATTACTTAAGAGTTAATGATAATTTAACTAAATATTCGTACCATGATTTTAAGAAGGAGTTTGAATTACGAATAAATAATGTTAGTAATGAAGATAGTGCTTTCTTGTGGGATCGTATAGGTCATTGGGCACAAGATGAAGACGAGTGGGAAGATGCAGAGATGCATTTCCGTAAAGCATATGAAATTGCGGGTGGCGAATATGGATATTGTCTTGGAGTAGCTCTGAATCATCTTGGTCGCTTCCAAGAAAGCTTGCCTATTTTGGTTGAGCAAGCTGAAAAAATCCAACCTGATGATTTTAGCTGGTTTCAGGTCGCTGTTGCCTACGAATTTCAAGGATATATTCAAGAGGCAATCGACTCTTATGAAAAATGCTTATCAATAAATAATAAAAACGAATTGGCATTATTCAACCTTGGAGGTCTTTACTGGAATTCGAGAAATTATGATGAAGCAAGTCGCGTCTGGAAGTTGGCTGTGGCGTATTATCCCGAACATGAGCTTTCGCATAAGCTTCGAAAGGACATTCCATTTATTTTAAATTAATTTCCTTTATTAGCGACGAGCTTGAATCCTTAATTCATAGACACAATAATGAATATGGAACATATGCTCGTTGCTACAGAATAAATATAATTAGATTTGAATGCATATAATCTCTAAATGTGAATGGCACGATTATGCGGGATACAATTCAGGTCTTCGCTCAAAGCAGACCTTGCTGCGCTTTAGGCGGTCCGCTTCGTGCCAATAGCGGACTTTAACTCTTACGATTTTAAACCATGTAAAAACCGGTTATTTCTTCGTTGCTCTCCCTCGCTGCTAACTACATTAAAAAATCCGCTACTAACATCATTAAAAACATCAATAATATGTTTTAACGCAGAAAACGTCTCATATTGCTTGCTAGTTAAGCCTGCCTTATCAAGTACTAATTGCTCGTCATTCACATCTTTTAAGTATGAAAAATACTTCCCCAAAAAGCCTGCGATAACATCAGATAGTTGGACAGCCTCTGAGTTGTGGGATTTAACAAATTCATGGTTCTGTATTGGTATGCCATTTTCAGTTAACGGGAAATTTTCAACTTCATCCTGAATGCTTTTTTCTTCATCAAAAATGTGAATAGAATTTTTAAATAGATACAGGTTTCTTAAATAAAATACCATAAAGTTATCGATCAGTTCTCGACCATGAAATCCTGATATGAACGGTAGCTCTTCGATTTTCAGAGATTCTTTAACCAAATTTTCTAGTACATTCGCTCGAAAATCCGACAGTATACAACTGTGCATGCATGTAAAATCGATAAGCCACAGGCAAAACTCATGAGTTTTTTCTTCTGGAATATCTGGGTAGTTAAATTCATGTAGAGCATTCAGGAAAGCATCAGAATTGCTTTTTGCAATCTCATAAAAATCGCTCTTAAGTGACATGTGATTCATGATATAAAAAGGATGATGTAACTCACCAATAATAGAATCAATAATATCAATAACAGACCAGTATATGATATTAAGATTAAAATAATGGATATAGAACTTATTTTCGATGAGCCATTTTAGAATAGTTAAAAGCTTATCAGATTTAAGCATATCCAAAAAACCACCCTTAGCAACATGCTTGAGTTTTAGCTCATGGATGTTTTTTTGAAGATTAAGCATTTGAAATAGAGTTGAATAATCACTGTCAGTGCTTAACCCTTTATGTAGTATTCCCGCAAGGATGAAATTATCCGCTTTCTTAACGTTAAAGCCAGAACCTTTTAAATATAGCTTTCGGATATTATTCGTTTCATCATAATAAAACGTATAAACTTCATCAGTATTTTTAAGACGATTATGCCGGATAAGAATTTCTCTAATTTCATTGACATCCATTGTATTCCCCTTATGCAATTTTCAGAAGAAGGTCAACTTCATCAATCATGATGCAAGGTTAGCATAAAAACATACTGATGAATGTCCGCTCCTCGCTCATAGCGGACTGCGCTCACTTACTGCTGTGAGCGTTACCTTGAGTTTAATGCCAGCCTGGTACAGTCAGGTTGACAGTACTTGTTTCAGGCTTTCGTCATTAAAAACGGTTCCGGTCTTCAGGACGCCATAACACCAGTGCACCAGTTTCCGCATCAGCGCACCAATGGCCACCATTTTAGGTTTACCCCGCAGACACATCTCATCGTAAATATTACGCATTCGCTTATTGTAGATTTTTCCGCACAGGGCGGACATGTAAAGCTTCGCTCTCAACTGAGGAGGGCCGATTTTCGACATCCGCGGTCGACTCCGGACCGATGTGCCTGAGCGTTTCTCGATCGGCACCACGCCCAGAAAGGCGGCAGCCTGCTCAGCCGATACAAAGTTATGGCTGCGAAGCACGACCAGCATATGCATCCCCAGTTGGGGACCAACCGATTTAATTGAGGTCAGCAGTGTATAATCACGCCTCAGTGCAGGGCTGGCTTTGATATGAGCTTTAATCTGCCGCTCGATATTACTTACTTCCTCGCGCAGAAGCTGCGCCATACGCCTGCAGGAACTGATAATATCTGCAGGTGTGTCTGTCGACAGGTATTTTTCCAGCCTGTTCTCCTCACGCAGAGCATCACCCAGCAGAACATCCCGCCGTCGCAGGAGTGCGCCGAGATATCTGATTTCGGGTGCCGGCGGCGCCCAGCGGTGTGGCTTCTTAAGGAATGCGTAACAGGCCAGCATATACGCATCCACCTTATCCGTTTTTGTCATGATTCCCATGCCACGTGCAAACTCCCGACTGCGGTGAGGGTTGGCCAGAGAAACCCGGAAACCGGCATCATGTAACTCAGTGGCCAGCAGTTCGTGATAAACACCGGTAGCTTCCATTACCACATGAACATCTTCCGGACCGCAGTGTTGAAGCCTGAGCCAGCGAAGAATATTTTCAACTGAATGCCTGTTATTTTGGATGTTACGGGTTTTTATGCGTCCTTTGATACCGTCATAAAGCATGCAAAGATCCAGGGTGTTTTTACTTACGTCTATGCCGACTGGAAACATGGTCAAACTCCTCTCACATAAACCGTCACGCCTGTTCGCCTTGTACATACGGAGTCGAGCTCCCGGTAACCGTTCAACCTGATGTGCTGGCGTGAAAGGTGAAGCGGAGGGCCATATGCTGCAAATCAAGGTTCAGCGGTGCCGACTTTTCTGACCTTAAGGGAAGGGAGCGGCTCACTCTGCTTCAGTGGTGGTAGCTAATCACCACAAACTGTTAGATACAAGGGAGGGGGTGGGTGAGGCAGAACCTGTCAAAACAGCAGCCGGCTGCGCCGGGCGACGGCGCCATTTGCACGCAGTACTCCATGCAGCTTCAACTGGCGCCTCCATGCCGCTGACGCGGCATCCGGAAGTTTCCCATGCTGTAGACTTTAAGGTCTGCTTTGTGCCAGGGGCGGACATTCTTTACGCCGCAATCTTTCATGTCAAGTGACATTATCATTGGTTTAGCCTATGATCATTCGCAATTTACTTTCACGTAGTGTTTATATTGCTGTTTTATCCGCCGGAACTAAAAGTTAAAATAAGGGGTTATAATGTCAATTAACAATTTAAGTTTAACTTCATTTAAGATAGAAATGTGTAGAGAGAATGCTGACAGCGATGAGTTAACAATTCTGAGTACAGCCACTGCATTTTTTTATTGTTTTAATGAGGAGATCTATTTAATAACAAACTGGCATAACGTTACAGGAAGAAACTCCTTAACCGGAAAGCCATTAGATACCATCAATTTATCAGTTCCTAACCTCATGGCTCTTTATCTTCCTAAAAGAATAGAGGCTGTAGGTAACTCTTTTTATTTATCATGGAGAAATGTTCTTAAACTTAATTTATACGAGGAGGACAATGGTGAATATGCTCCTATATGGTTTGAACATCCAAACCATGAGAACAAGGTCGATATAATTGCAATACCTGTTAACTACACTATGAAAACCTTAAAAGAAAATGGGTTTGCTATTTTTCCTGTTAATTCAGATGAGCTGAACTTGGAAGATTTTGATATTAAAGCTGGTATGGATGCATTCCTCATCGGTTATCCTCTAGGTATGGTTGCCGGGGGGAATCTACCAATATGGAAAAGAGGTAGTGTAGCTTCTGAACATGATGTAAATATTGACAAACTACCTAAGTATTTTATTGATACAGCCACAACTAAAACTGGCATGTCAGGCTCTGCTGTATTTATAAAATCAAATGGATTTACTTTTCCAAAAGGAAAGGAAAATATTGATGATATGATTATGTCACAATGCTATACCTTTGGAGGAGTCTATTCAGGACGCTCTCAATTAATACACTCCGGAAGTAGTATTTATCCCGACCTAGCAATTGTTTGGAAAGAATCAGCGATAATTGAAATTATTGAAGGTAAGCACAAATCAAAACATGTATATTACGGATGAATACATGTGTGATGATATTTAGAGTTTAATTTTGATAAAATTTGTTAAAAATGAATCCAATCTAGGTTAGAGCTGCTTCGAACTTCTGCTCTTCGCTCATAGCAGACTGCGCTCACTAACCTGACCTTAAGGGAAGGGGGTGGATGAGGCAGAACCTGTCAAAACAGTAGCCGGCTGCGCCGGGCGACGGCGCAGTACTCCATTCAACTGCTGCAGGCGCCTCCATGCCGCAAAGCGGCATCCCGAAAAATCACGCCAATTTATTTCAGCTGATCACTGGCGGTGATTAGCACAGTCAGGTGAGTGGTTTTGTTGATTCCTGTCATAGAAAATACGCCATTTTGGCTAATAAATCCGTTGCGGGTCTATGATGGACAAAGCATAATTTGCCGTGAGCGAAGTCTTGTCAGTTCTTTCATGCGAAAGAGGCAACGCAAAAAAAACCACCCTGGCAGGTGGTTTTTTTGTTTATTACCCACTGATTTATAGAGAAATATTTACATTGATATGGCTGACATATACAGACCAACCACTTTGACTACCAACAGGGTAGCCAAAGAGAGTTAGAACAAGAATGCATAAACACACTCTGTTCATATCGCCTCCGGGAATCAGGGCGGCCTCCGACACTATATGCGCTTCTGTGACGGAACGACTAGTTGAGCGAAGTCTTGCCACCAAAAAAAAGACTCTGTTTTAACGCAAAGTGATCTGGCAGTATCACCGAACAGAGGCTGGATGACACATAATAGAGTTATGTATGTCTTTGTTTCCAAGATGCATTCTAATTTGTAAATGTAGTGATTTGCATCAAAGATGTTTTCTTTTTTATTGACCCAGAACAAGGTAAAAAGGTGGGAGCACAGACGGCAGGCCATGGCAAGAAATGTAAATTTAGCTGTCTGTTTTTTGTACTCAATCAGCTGGGTATGTAATGAACGCTCACCAGTAGCATGTAGCCAACTTTTTTATATACGGCTGGTCTTATATCGCTGAAAAAGCCGGAAGGGGTTACATGGCCGAGTTGGCCAGGTACAGCAATGACCAAGGGTAGTCCCACTGCGGACGGCACGTCTCATTGAGCGTGGCGATTTTTACCGAAATATGCTTGAGAAATCACCCGCAGGGCGTGGCGGCACGCCGGATGAAATTGCGGCGTTAGCCGAATTTCTGTTCGGGCCTGCGGGGACATATATCAGCGGCAGCGATATTCTGACGGATGGTGGTGTTACGGCCTCTTATAAATATGGGGAACTCAGGCCTTAAATTTTGTTCATCATTACAGAAAAGGCACCCATAAGCTTGCCGGTGCCTTATTTTCATCTGATGGCCTTGTGCTAAAAGTTTCCCCAGACTGTGTTTGCAGAGTCTTCAACGCTTCCAGCATATCGTCGCCGTTTAGTGAGCGCTGAGTTTTTTTTCGGTAGGTTTTCTGCGCCGCCGTGAGGGGCCATCTCCGGTAGAGAGAGCCTACGACCGGTCGTTGTCGCATTTGTCCTGAACCAGTTTGATAAATTCAAGTGTGCGTCCGAGTCGTTTGTTGTCTACTATTATCATTATCATGAATATGAACGTAGACGACGGTCTGTACAACTTATTGTTGTTATTGAAGAATTACATTTTAGAAATTGTCTATTGTTGGTATACATGAGAGCATGATTTTTTCAGGAGATGAATTAATGGCAACTAAAGCCAGAACCGGGGTAAAACAAGACCCATACCAATTAGATTTAGTTATTCACAGCTAGAAAAGCTGGATATAATCGCTGAAAAAATGAGTAAAGAGTTGGGTATTAATCTCAGTAGAATCGACGCTTTACGGCGCGTTGCTGAGTTGTACAAGCTATAAAAAGGAAAAGGTCCGGATGCGTCAACTTCAGAGCCTTTCGACAAACCATTTATGCTAATGAGGTATAGTCATTAGCGCATGTAAAATTAGCTCTGCAAAATTAATGAATTTTCATGATGTAAATGTAATTAAAGCAAATGAGTTATTATTGGAGTATTTATAATATGGGCGACTTGTCATTTTTATGGATGCTATCCGGCGTCCCCGCAGTTGTGGGGGGATTGATCGGTTATGCGATTTGCAACTATCGAAATAAACAGGAAATAAATTGCATTAAAGCTGTTGAGCATGAGATTTACATGTTTCGCGCTGAACAGAATAAATTAATAGAAAATATATCGTGGGCTTGCCGCGAAGAATTGAGAGAGACTTTCAGTAACAATATTAATTTAAATGAAATTAGCCGCACCACTGAATCTATGAATGAGCTAAAAGATGCAATTAATTATTTAAGTGTAAGAAAAGAAAGTGACGGCTCGAAAAATATCATTTGTAACATAAGGAGTGACTTAAAAAATATTCGCAATGATATAAATGATGATTTGAAAGAAATTATTTGCGAAATAAGGGACAATACAAACCCAATAAACTCTATTGAAACAAAATTAATTTATGTTGATTTAACATTGGATGAAATCAAAGAGCAAATAAAAACCCCAAGACTGAGCCTAATCAATAATTATGTCGATAGGGTGGCTAGAAAATAATGCTTACATTAATTTTACTGATTCTATATATCTGGTGGTCCGTAAATGTCGCCAAAGATGCTCGTGGAAATACATTTATTTGGTTTTGCCTGTGTATGACATTTTCACCACTGATTTGTTGGATCGCAAATAAATTTATCGTAAGCATTATTGAGGGGTGATCAATGCAGAAGATAACCGATTCTTATCGTAATATTAGGTACAATGAGTCCTGTGAAGTACCGGCAGCATCTTGGGATCACAACATAGCAGTCCAGGAAAACGTCGCATTCCCAATGTGGGCATTACAACTTTGCCACTACAAAATGAGTGCGCATAATGCGTTTTATGTTGAATATCAATCACTTGAATCATTAATTCATCATGTGTCGATGTGCTTGTCGTGTCGTGACAGCAAAATCAGGGATGTCACCCACTAACGAGATAAGGACTAAGGTCATGAACAAAACAGCACATGAAGTACAGACCCGCTGGCTTGAGAGCAGGCAGCCTAATGGGCGTAACGGTAATGAAGCGGAAAAATTTTCGGATGAGTGCTGGGTGAAGGGTTTGCGGCTGGATAAAAGCCCGTCTGTGCACTATCAACTTCTGATGGAAACATAACCTCCGCAAACTAATCAAGAGATCAACAACCCTAATGATTCTGTTGGAATTAGCACAATCAAGTGAGTGGTGATGTTGATTCTGGTCATAGAATCGATGCCACTTTGGCTAATAAATCCGTTGCGGGACTTTGATGGACAAAGCATAATTTGTCCCGAGCGAAGTCTTGCCCGTCCTCTCTGCTGAAAGAGGGGCGCAAAAAAACCACCCTGGCAGGTGGTTTTTTTGCTTTTAAGCATATGATTTACAAAGATATGCTTATATTAACATGGTTGACATTCACGGACCAACCACTTTGGCCACCAACAGGGTAGCCAAAGAGAGTCAGAACAAGAATGCATAAACACCACCTGTTCATGCTGCCTCCTTGAATCAGGGGTGGCATCCGACACTATCTGCGCTTCTGCGACGGAACGACTCATTGAGCGAAGCCTTGCCACCAAAATAATATCTCTGTTTTAACGCAAAGTGATCTGGCAGTATCACCGAACAGAGGCCCTGAGGAACAATACAATATGTTGTATGTCTTTGTTTCCGGAGAGCATTCTAAGTTCTATATATAGTGATTTGCATCAAAGATGTTTGCGATTTTATTGACCCAGAACAAGGTAAAAAGGTGGGAGTACAGACGGCACGCCATGGAAAGAAATGTAAATTTATCTGTCTGTTATTTGTACTTGTCCAGCCGCGTATGTAATGAACGTTCACCAGTAGCCTGCAGCCAACTTTTTTATAGCCGGTAGGTCTTATACCGCTGAAAAACTCGAGAGGGATTACTGGCCGAGTTGGCCTGTTACAGCAATGAGTCCGGTGAAGTACCGGCAGCATCTTGGGATCACAACATAACAGTCCAGGAAAGCATCCGCAGCCCCAAAAGTGACATTAGAATATGGGAGTTACAAAATTTGTCTGGGCTGTTTTTAAAGGTCCGCTTTGTGGCTAAATTGAGATGTCCGCCAGTGGGTTAGCCGAAGATGTCTTTGCTCCGGGTCTGGAGTTGCTGCAGGGCTTCCAGCATGTCGTTCTGGTCCAGACTTCGTTGTGATTTCTTGCCGGGTTGTTTCTTTCTGCGTGAGGTCTGGCCGTCAAGGGACGGCAGGGCCTGTGAGCGGGTATTGTCCCGTTTGTCCTGCACCAGTTTTATCATTTCCAGAGCGCGTCCCAGACGCTTGTTGTCGATGATGGCGCCCTGGTCCAGCTCTCCAAGCCGGTCGTAGGTTATGAAGGGCAGGGAAGTACCGTTAGCCCGGAGCTCAATGGTACCGTCCGGATACTGCCAGACATCGATGTAACTCCCCTGAAAACGTCGGTTTTCTTCATTATCTTCAAGCAGATAAAGCTTTTTATCATACTGTAATGTCAGGCTTTTTGAGACCTTACGTTGTTCACGCCAGGTGAATGTTGCTGCCAGATTTTCATTATTCTCGAGCGGACGGTGAACGTCGAAATCGTGGCGTGGCTGCTTCGCAAACCGGCGGTTGTAGTCAGCCATGAACTCTTCGGCAAAGGCGTTTGCTGCCTCGGGCGTACTGATACAGCGAAGCCGCAGCTCCTTGACGAGGCGATCCTGCAACGTCAGGTGAGCCCGCTCAACACGGCCCTTGGCAGAACTGGTATTGGCACAGATACCGGTGATGTTCAGCTCGTTCATGGCACGGCCAAACTGAGTCTGGCCATCTGAAGCTGCATCAGCCGGCTGGTCGCATCATCAACGTAAACGAGCAGCGTGCAGGCCGGACCACGATCCTCGAACCAGCGATGTTCACAGCCATCAATCTGGATGAGTTCTCCGGTGCAGGCCCGACGCGGTCGTGGCTGATGTACACGAGGCGGCCGTAACTTGCGGGGGATCCATAAACCAGCCTGTGTCATCAGCTTGCGTACCGTCTCTTTGGCCAGATACAGCCCATGAACCTCGGCGAGTTTTTCACAGGCTAAAGTCGGGCCAAAATCAGCATAGCGTTCGCGGATAATACGTAGTGCTCGTTCAGCGAGGCCCGGCATGAGCTGCCGGTTGCCAGGCTGGCCACGACGACGGTTAACAAGTGAAAGCGGCCCATGTTCACGATAGCGCTCCAGCAACCGTCGGCAGTGTCTGTCAGATATCTCAAGCCGGGTTGCTGCAAGACGTGTGGTAAGACGGCGATCGATAACGTCCTGAAGGATCCTGAGTCGGTTTACATCGTTCATTGAGAAAAACTCCGTTCCGTATGCCGTCATGAGTCTCATCCTTTGAAAGCAGTGATCGCTGTGGTGAGACTGTAGCGCGGACATGTCTATTTGGTCAGAGACGGACATCTCAATTTAGCTACTACAAAATTGGTGCGCATAACAAAGATTATGTTAAATAATGACATAAATAAAATAACAATCAATACTTTACGTAAGTTTCAGCTACTTTCCCACTCCAGTAACGAGTCATGGAAGTTTAAGGAACAGAGTCCGCTTATGAGTTTGCGATGCCTTAAATCCATGGTGAGTATAGAAGCCTTTGGCTTCTTCAGTAAGCGCGTGAACCATTATCGCACGAACGCCAATATTCTCAGCTACGCGATAACAGCGTAGAACCGCATCGTGAAGTAAATCGGCGCCAACCCCTTTTCCGTGCAATGAGATATCTACCGCCAGGCGAGCGAGTATAATCACCGGTATAGGATCTGGCATGTTACGCCGAAGACTACCTGTCGCTTCCGTATGGTTAACGCTACCGGTGGCCAGAGAGTAAAAACCAGCTACTTGCTTCGTACCCGTCTTGCAAACAACGAACGTTCGGGCAGCACCAAGAGCCTGATTTTTTAAACCTCTCTGTTTTAGCCATTCATCGAGTACCGTTTCTCCACTGACGAACTCGGCCAGTTGATGGGCGCTGGATAACGGCTCGGGCGCTGTTATACATCCCACTGAGGTTTCCTTGCCAGTAGTTTATTAATGGCGGGCTCATCCTCGACTGGCGCATCGAGCATATCAATGAACTCTGCATACTGTTCGTCGTTAAAATTGAAAACACGACGATCAAGGATCACGTTCTCCGCAGCCTTGCAGGCCATCTCAAGAATGAAGTCGGTTCGCGATTTATGAAGGATTTCTGCAGCGGCATCGATGAGTGCCCTCTGAGACTCTTTAGCTCTTAGGTTGAGTTGAACATCTGATTTCATACACACCTCTCTTGTATAGCAATTGATATACAAGAATAACACAACACGAACGTGTAGCAAATGATATACACATCAAAGTACCGAAAATGCGTTTTATGTTAAATATCAATTGGATGCGCGCATACATTGAAAGCGAAAATAATTTCTCTAAAAGTCAGTTTTAGCCTCCTTAGCTTCTTCGGCCTCAAAAATTGTGAGGTAGTCTGGTTGTGGTGGCCAGCAACGACTGTTGGTCAATGGCAACTGAACAGAATTGAGAACATTGATATGATTGATAATGGAATAAGCAGCGCCACACCTCTGTGGCGTAAAATCCTCCAGGCCTGCCAGGATGTATTGCTAGGTTCTCTGGGATATCCTTCGACATTGCGCCGTCGACTAAACAATGGGGCCTTGCCGGTAAAGCTGCCGCTAATTGAGGATACCATCTGGCTACGATCTGTTGTGTGCTGGCACACCTGGCTCAATTATGAAAAAAATTGTATTCGCTATCTTCGACCTGGCCATGATGGTGATTATGACTACCTAAAACTCCACATCCCGCAACTGGCCGGGCTGGTCAGCTGCGAGATTACAGAAAATTATCTCTGTGATATTTCTGAAATCGGTGGGATGAGCAGTTCAAAGAATGGTGACAGGCAGTGCACCGGCTTGGAGGATTTTGCACTGCAGTTTTGCCGGGAACTAGCCATACCAGTGAGTAGTGATCATCTGGACAACAATCTGTCACATTCCCAACTACGGTTGAATGAGATGGAATTCAGCAAATTCTCCTGGATGCCGGCGCGGATATACTGGAACAACCTGGGTGGTTCACATCATTTTGCTGCTGCCCGGTTCCAGGCTAGCCACCTGGGTCAGCGGGTTCCTCTGACAGGACGACTAACCACCTACTGGATTAATCCGCAAAATGTGAGGCTGCTGACGTCGAAATGGGACCTGTTCCTGATATCGGATAACGTGGTTTATGGTGAATTTAAAGATGCGCTGGCGCGACTCAAATGCCCGTTTGGCGTATCCCATCCCCCTCGATGGGAAGATGGAGAAGAGCAGCGTTTCCGCATTATATGGCTGGAACGTAATCAAACGGTCCCGTCGCGCGTATCGCGAACCCTGGCGCAGGCGGGATTTCCATCAGTAGGTCAGCTGCTGCTCAAACCGGAGGCCTGAGCCTGCGCAAAAGTCACTTTTATCAGGCGCCCCGTAAAAGGGGCTTTTCCTGTGCGATTACCCCCATCCACGGGGACGGGGGAATCTGTTTTGCTTTCCGTTGTGTTTATTATAACATACCAATCCATTGTACTAGTTGATGGGGTCGTTTTTCGTGGAATTTACCTCTATTACTGATGTCAGAAATCATATCGATCAGATAGACAGTGAGCTGGTCAAACTCATAGCTCAGCGTGCTCAATGCGTTAAAGCTGCAGCGGCGTTTAAAACAGATCAGGCATCCGTGCGTGCACCTGACAGAGTACAACAGGTCATCGACCGGGTTCGTGAAAGGGCATCGAATGAAGGCCTTCCGGAAGTCATCATTGAAAAAGTGTATCGCAGCATGATTAGTGCATTTATCGAGTACGAGCTGGAGCAACATAGCCGATTAGTGAAATGATCCCCGGTCTTTGTTCCCGTCCTTTAGCCGGACTTCGCATAAGCGGTTCCGGGTCAGGCATGTGAATATCAAGAGCGTTAAACACACGATTAATACGCACCAGTGGACTATATTTTACATGAGAGTAAAAATTGCAATAAGTGGTGGAGCCATACAGTATTTTATTCGGCATCCAGCCCAGAACAAGCGCTATTGTCTGGAATCACCGTCGCTTCAGGGGAGTCCACATCAGCCAGTATTTTCCAGTCATTGCTCAGGCAAATACGATGACGGAAGCTCTGAGGAGATTCGTTGAATGCTCTCAAAAACGCATGGCGCATTCTATCTGCCGATTTGAAGCCCACGCTTATAGCTATTTGCTCAAAGCTATCGCGGCCTTGCTCCACGCGTTCTCTCGCAACTTCTAAACGTAACTGTTCGATTGCTTTTGCTGGGGTTACGCCCATTTCCCTCCGAAAGGTCCTGGAAAAATTCCTTGGACTCATGGCAACGCGACACGCCAGACGCTCTACAGTCATCACCTCGGCAATGTGCTCCCGTATCCACCCCATCAGCTCCGTAAAGACTCCACCAAATGGGTCGACAGTCAGCAAACTGGATTTCTGAGAATATCCACCCGGTCGTCGGAAATAGACCACAAGCTGCTGAGCCACCTGTGAGGCGACCATACGCCCGAGATCCTCCGCAATCAGGGCGAGCGTTAGGTCGATGCCCGCCATAATCCCTGCAGATGTCCATATTTTTCCGTCACAAATATAGATGTAATCAGGCTCCACCTTCACTTTAGGGTAATTTCTGGCCAACTCTACAGCCCGGTTCCAGTGGGTCGTCGCCCGACGCCCGTTCAGTAAGCTAGCGCCGGCCAGAATAAACGCGCCAGAGCATACGCTGGCCAGGCGGCGAACCCTCACAGAAGCTCGTCTAACATAATTCACCACCGATTCACATCCGGCAATATCAGTAGCTCCGGGGCCACCAACGATAACCAGTGTGTCGTAATCCATGGGTAACCAGGAAACAGCAGTGACCGCTACGCCGCAGGAACTCATTACCAACCCTTCTGGTTCTGAGATTACCCGTACGTCATAACTACCGGGAACAAGCAAGTTGGCTATCTCAAAAGCCGACACGGGACCAGACATGTCAAGTAATTGAAATCTATTGAAAATATAAATACCTATCTTACGCACCATGGCCGAAAAACCCGGAATTTTGTCATTGCTCTTAGTATGTATCATAGCTATGTTTGACGCATGAGTCGTTAATATAAAATTAATTAATAACGCTATAATCATTAATTAATTTAATTACACTCCGAAATAATCCATATTGATTCTCTGGTCGCACGGGCACCGGGGGGATAGTATTCGACTCGGGAAAGAATATATATTTTCTTAACGAGTCCTCCATCAGTAGTGCAGGAGGAGATATCTCTTGGAAGCGATAGATTTCAGATTCTCTGGAAATATAACGCCTATTACCAATGGTCACCGCGCACTCGCGATTTCCGATGAAATCAAAAACGCTTTATACACGGAAAGTGAGTTTCGAAAGAAAGCCTCAAAGGTTTCCACGGAATCTATTTTCGAAAAAGTAGCTCCAGCGCTAATTAACTCAATGGAGCAAAATATTGCACATCGTCTCACTGCTGCAGCCATAAGGGCTAATCATAATGCTTCGCTATATAGCGTAAATAAAGCGGGGGGCGCTGAGATTGCAACCGAAATATTATTCGACTCAAAACTAACAAAAGTCATAGAACGAAATATGGGCCGGGAATTAGTACACAGGAAGATAAAGTATTTAAACGAAAATCATCAACCGTTACTCATTGGACTCCCCCTGTTCTCACGGAAACCCGTTTCTCCCATAAAAAACAGAGGGCATCTTCCAGATATTGGTGATATTCACTCGCTTATGCGTTGTGCGGAAGTTGCCAAGCTACTTTCTTGGGTTCATGACTATGACATCCATCTCAACATATTTGCAGATGGGTTCAAATATCAACGTGCCTGCGGGACGCCAGACCACATAATATCGGATTACCAAACAAGCCTGCGATTCTGGGCGGCAAAACTTGGCATAGATAAATATGTAAAAATCATCAATTATGAAGATGTTGTAACGCATACATTAGGCCGGGATCAGGCCAGACTTCGCGATGAGATATTTTTAAATACATATTATAAACTTACCGAACAGACAAGACCGCTATTTAACCCTAAATCTCTTTATGCAAGCTTCCATTCTATTGAAGTCAAGGTCCCCCATGGTTCCGAGCTGCGTTATATATTCTTATCTATCGCCAGTAGCGTTTTTTACAGGACTGGAGACCTGGGGGATCGCATCGTCAGCAGATGCGACCTTGCCCAAAATACCTTTACCAAATTCCTGGCAGGGCTTCATGGCGAATTACAAGGGGAAACATCTAAATACACAACTAATCGGGAACTTATAGAATCGCTTATCTTTGAAGCATGGGATGCAGCCATGAAATACGTTGCTATTTCACTAACTGATCGCAAACTTAATATCTGGGATAAGTTACAGCCCGAAGGAATA
>Ga0268256_1001181_pt1 | contig 16760 bp, 17 predicted proteins | sample AgamicAtAmrz_FD_200247 | JGI IMG/M metagenome (GOLD analysis project Ga0268256, IMG submission 200247) | Agave microbial communities from Guanajuato, Mexico - At.Am.rz (v2) (version 3) | ecosystem: Host-associated > Plants > Roots > Rhizosphere | place: Guanajato, Mexico | collected 2012-06-07
CCGCCAACCTACAGCCGGAAACACTGGAAGCGAAGATCCTGCAGGATGCCGATCGGCTGGATGCCATCGGCATGGTCGGTGCGGCACGTTGCTTCTACATTGCAGGCCGCCTCGGCTCTGGCCTTTACGACCCGTTCGATCCGCTTGCGACAGAGCGGCCGCTTGACGACAAGCGCTTCGCCATTGACCATTTCGAGACAAAGCTGTTCAAACTTGCGGATGGATTCCAGACCGAGACCGGGGCCAGGCTTGCCGAAGCGCGGCATAACCGGCTGAAGACCGTCCTGACAATGTTCATCGACGAAATCTGAGGGCCACCCATGCGCGTCAGCGATCTTTTCATCTATCCCCTCAAGAGTGCCCGCGGCATCGCCATTCCGTCGGCAGCTGTCGATGCTTTCGGTCTTGCCGGTGATCGCCGCGCCATGCTGGTCGATCCTTCGGGTAACTTCATCACCCAGCGCGAATTGCAGGCACTGGCGCGGATCGATATCCAGCCAGCGCCTTCCTATCTGCGCCTGAAGATGGAGGGCAAACCAGACATCATCGTTCCGCCGCCACACCCCGACAACCGCATGGACATCATCGTCTGGAAATCGGCCGTCAATGCATCCGTCGCGGATGAGGACACCAACAAGGCGCTGTCGACATGGATGGGCCGCGAAGTCAAAATGGTGTTCTTCGACAGGCTCGCGAAGCGCATCGCCAACCCGGAATGGGCGGGCGAGGATACGCCTGTTACGTTTTCGGATGGCTACCAGATTCTGGTCACCACCACCGGCTCGCTGAAGGCGCTCAACGCCGATCTCGCCGCTCACGGCGAGGGCGCAGTCGGCATGGAGCGCTTCCGCCCCAACATCGTCATCGATATCGACGAGGAATGGCCGGAGGATCGCTGGGCCGCCATCGAAATCGGTGGTATCCGTCTCGATCTCGTCAAGCCCTGTTCGCGCTGCATCATGACGACGCAGGATCAGCAGACAGGCTCGCGCGACGTGCCGAACCCGATGCCCGCCATGGGCCGCATCCGCATGTCGGCCGACCGCCGCGTCCCCGGCCCGCTCTTCGGCTGGAACGCCGTGCCGCGCGGCGAAGGCTCGGTGAAGATTGGCGACATGGTGACGGTGCTTGAGGAGCGGCCGGAAGGTTGGGCACTCAAGCGGCGCTAGAGCCGTTTCGCTTTTCTTCGAATCGCGAAATGCTCTATCCTTTTGTTCTCTCGCAATTCCGGACGGAAAATCGCTACGCACTTTTCCTGGAATTGCTCTAAAACTGATCCTCTGCGCAGGCCGTTTACTGCTTAGCCTTTGGCGACAAGGGTTGGGGATGCCATGCCCTCGTTCAGTGAAGCGACGGCAACCGCCTTCAGCGCGGCTTGCATAAAGCCGTCGCGCGCCGCGGCGATCTCTATGCCGCGCGGCTCGTAGACATGGCGATGCAGAAAGAAGCCGGTCAGGCGGAAGGCGGCGGAAAGGCTTTCCCTATCCGCGGCGATCATGGCCCCTGTCGTCAGAAACGGCGGCAATGCCAGCATCTTGTCCGCCCAGGGCATACCGGCCGCCCGGCAAACGGCACGCCCGGACTTCGGCGAAACGAAAGCCAGATCCTCACGCACGCCCGTTGCCGCGCATTCCGTCAAATCGAGGCCGAAACCGAGATCGTTCAGCACGGCAAGTTCGAAACGCACGAAGAGTTCGCCGGCATCGGCGGGATTCTGCAGGTTTTCAAGGATGACATCGAGCGCATCGTAGAGGTGCGGGTGCGGATCGCGCTCCGGCAGCAGCCGCAGCAAAGCGGCCATCGCCTGCACGCCATAGACAGCGGTCGCTGTCTCCATCAGCCGCGCAGCCCGCAGTGTCACCGGCTCCATGCGAAATTCGCCGAGATGCTCATGCAGTCTTGCCCGCCAGGTGACTTCGACGAGATTGCCGGCCTGCAGTACCGGCTGCATGGCCCGCGAGCGGCCGGATCGCACCAATCCCATATGGCGACCGCGGGTACGCGTCATCACCTCGGCGACGACGCTGGTCTCGCCGAGACGTTTGACGCCCAGAATGATCGCATGGTCCTGCCATTGCATCGGCCGGTTGCCCCGAAAGATTTCCGCGATTCGAGTTTAGGACAAATGACTGCCGCTGTCACATGGCGAGCGGGGAACTGCCGGCCAGCGTCTCGACGAAGAGGCGCATGGATTGCTCATCGAAAGGCTTATTCAAAAGCGGTACATGCCGCAGATCTGCCGGAAAATCGAGTGTATCGGAATAGCCGCTGACGAAGCCGAAGGAAATGCCGCGTTCCATCAACAATCGGGCAAAGCCGAAACTGGTCGACTCCCCAAGATTCACATCGAGCATTGCAAAATCATAATGTTCCGAATGAATGGCGTTGACCGCCTGCTCCAGATTCGAAGCAATCTCAATTTCTCGAATTCCGACGAGGTGAAGAATTTCCTCCGCCTCCATGGCAATGATAAGATTATCTTCCAGTATAAGGACGCGCTGAAACGTCATATCAGCGCCATCCTTGCACGTACGCGACAATTGGCGCACCCCGTAAAAAGTCCCGCATCTATCCCTCCGGCGCCAATCATCGGCCCGTCTTGAATGGATGGCTTTGCCCATCCGTTTTGGCTCAGTCTCTTGTGACATGACTTCGCCTCCAATCCGCTTCGCACTTTTTGCACTGCGGGACTATGGGCTCGTCACCATGCTCCAATCGCTTTTGCCGCCGCGGTTAGTAAAAGGTGAAACTGGTCGAAAAGTGACGATAATAATAATCTATGCTGATACAGTTGTCGTCAGCATTTAAAAAAGACATGTCCTTTGTGCAAAAGGCTACCCTCAAATGAAGGGGCGCCTGACCGAATCAAGGCCGTCCCAACCGGCAAGCTCAGCAAGCCCTTCGCCGTCCAAAACCTCGCAGCCTCGCTCGTTCCAGAGCAGCAGCTTCCGCGCCGCCAACTTTTTCAATGTCTTGTTGGTATGAACCACCGAAAGACCAAGCGTGTCGGCGACGTGCTGCTGCCGGATGGGGATGATCTTACTGCCGTTGAACAAGCGGAGTGCGCTCGCGCGCTGATGCAGATACGCGATCAGATAGGCTGCACGCTCGAGTGCAGAGCGGCGACCTATGCTTAGAAGATGTTCATCCAGTATCCGCTCCTCACGCGATGCGATCCAGGTCAGATCGTAGGCCAGCGAAGCATGGGAATTGTAGAGCGTCATCAATTCCGTGCGCTCGAAGACGCAAAGCGATATCGGCGAAAGCGCCTCCGTCGAGTGCTGCATCTCGCCCATGATCGAACCTTGCAATCCAATAAGGTCGCCGGGCATCACATAATTCAGGATCTGGCGGCGCCCATCCTCCAGCGTCTTGTAGCGGAAGCCCCAGCCGGAGAGGATGGTGAAAAGATGCGCGCTATGCGCACCTTCGAGGAAAATAGTAGCCCCGGCGTCGACAAGAAGTTCGCCCTTCTTGAAACCGCTGATGAAATTCAGCTCGTCGCGCTCGAATTCCCGGAAATGCGGCAAGGATCTTAGCGGACATTGCTGGCAGGGCGTGCGTTGTCCATGCACAGTCGCGGCTGCCTTCATCATGAAACGCTCCCCTCAGTCGCAGCGGCAAAACGACATGCCCGATAAACCGCTGCAATATAAAGCGCTCAGGGAAGCAAAGTTCCATCAATGCGGGAAATCGAGCCCCATCTCCCGGAAACGGTCGGGATCGTCTCCCCAGTTTTCGCGAACCTTGATGAAGAGGAAAAGGTGTACGGGCTGTTCCAGAATTTCGGAGAGCTCCTTGCGCGACGCGGTCGAGATCGCCTTGATCGTCTCGCCGCCCTTGCCTAGCGCGATCTTTTTCTGGCTCTCGCGCTCGACATAGATCACCTGTTCGATGCGCACCGAGCCATCCTTGCGCTCTTCCCATTTTTCGGTCTCGACATGCGAGGAATAGGGAAGCTCCTGGTGCAGGCGCAGAAACAGCTTTTCCCGGGTAATTTCGGCGGCGAGCTGGCGCATCGGCAGGTCGGAAATCTGATCCTCGGGATAGTACCAGGGACCTTCCGGCAAGGTCTTTGCCAGATAATCCATCACGTCGTCACAGCCGGAGCCGTTCTCCGCCGAGATCATGAAGGTCTGCTCGAAAGCGATCTTCTCGTTGGCGGCGGCGGCAAGCGCCAGCAGATCCTCGCGGCGGACGCGGTCGATCTTGTTCAAAACCAGGATCTTCGGCTGGGAAACGTCCTTCAAGCCTTCCAGAATGGCCTCGGCATCGCCACGCAAACCACGCTCGCTATCGATCAGCAGCATGATGAGATCGGCATCCTTGGCGCCTCCCCAGGCAGACGTCACCATGGCGCGATCAAGCCGGCGGCGAGGCTTGAAGATGCCGGGCGTGTCCATGAAAACGATCTGCGCGTTGTTGTGAATGGCGATGCCGCGCACGATCGCGCGCGTCGTCTGCACCTTGTGGCTGACGATCGAAACCTTGGCGCCGACAAGCCGGTTGACGAGCGTCGACTTGCCGGCATTGGTTGGGCCGATAAGAGCGACGAAGCCCGAATGCGTCGGACCGATATGTTCAACCGCGCCGTCTTCGGCGGGCGTATCCTGCTGATTGCTCATTTTACACTATTCCCCGGCAGTCACTTCTCAGTCAACTGAGGCTGCCATATACCTTCGCGCTCCAGGATCCGCGTCGCCGCCATCTGCTCGGCGGCACGCTTGGAGCGCTCTATTCCCGTTTCGGGCGCTGTTCCCTTGACTTCAACAGTCACCGTGAAGCGCGGATCATGATCCGGTCCGCTGCGATCATCAACCCTGTAGACCGGAGTGACGCCGAATTTCGCATGCGCCCATTCCTGCAATTCCGTCTTGGCATCGCGCCTCGCGCCCTCCGGCCGAATAGCGCGGCGCTCCCAGAAACGCAGGATGAACGCGCGGGCGACTTCGAGCCCGCCATCCAGATAGAGCGCGGCAATCAGGCTTTCGACGACATCGGCGCGCACGTTCAGCATGCGCTTGCCCGTCAGTTTCTTCACGTCGGCGCCAGTGCGGATGTAAAGATGCAGTTCCATCTCATCGGCGACTTCGGCGCAGGTCTCTGCACTCACCAGCTGGTTGAGACGCACCGAAAGTTCGCCTTCCGTCGCCGCACCGAAGGTCTTGAAAAGCAATTCTGCGATACAGAGGCCAAGAACACGATCGCCGAGAAATTCCAGCCGTTCATAGTTGCCCGTCTTGTGCGTGCGCGCGCTGGCATGGGTCAGCGCGCGGTCGAGACGCTCCTTTTCGGCGAATTCGTGGCCTATAACGACCTCAAGCCTGGCACGATCCGCCTGGGAGAGCGTCTGCGCCTTCGTCATTCGACAACCTTGAAAATACGGTCCCAACGCATGTTGGTCGGCCATTTCCAGACTTCACGGAACGAGGTGTCGTGACCCAGCGAGAAGAAGATGATGCTGGCGCGGCCGATCAGGTTCTCGGCAGGGACGTAGCCGACATCGAAACGGCTATCGTCGGAATTGTCGCGATTGTCGCCCATCATGAAGTAATGGCCCGGCGGAACGACATATTCCTGGGTATTGTCGCCACGCGAATTCGGCGAAAGATCCAGCGTGTCATAGACCTTGCCCGTATCCGGCAGGCGCTCGCTGTAGACGGCGATGTTGTCGCCCGGCTCCTGGCTGTAGTCCGAGGAGAAGGTGCCATGCGGCTCGCGCGGAACGGCCTGACCATTGATGTAGAGGATATCGTTCTTGACCTGGATGCGGTCGCCCGGCAGACCGATCACACGCTTGATGTAGTCGACATCCGGATTCGGCGGGAAGCGGAAGACCACGACGTCGCCACGCTTCGGCTCACTGCCCAGGATGCGGCCGCTGAACAGATCCGGCGAGAACGGCATTGAATACTTGGAATAGCCGTAGGCGAACTTGTTGACGAAGATGTAATCGCCGACGAGAAGCGTCGGCATCATCGAGCCTGACGGGATGGTGAATGGCTGAAAGAGAAACGTGCGGATGATCATGGCCAGGACGAGCGCCTGTACGATGACCTTAATGTTTTCCCACAGGGCGTTCTGCTGTTTTACGGCTTTCTCGGACACGCAGTCTTATTCCTTTTTCGCACCCCACCGGCGCACTTGCATTCAGGCACTGTCTACTCGCTTCACATCATCGCGGCAATGGCGTGGTTGCCAAAAGCGACATGCAGTCGTGATTCAGGCATCCATCGGCAGCGCTTCGATGATCACAAAGGCCTGAGCAAGAGGAAAATCATCCGTTATCGTCAAATGAATGGCGGCGCGATGATTTGGAGGCAGCATGGCCGCCACTCTTTCGGCAGCACCGCCGGTCAATTGCATCGTCGGCTTGCCACTTGGTAGATTGACGACCCCCATGTCGCGCCAGAAAACACCCTGCGCCAACCCCGTGCCCAAGGCCTTGGAGCAGGCTTCCTTGGCAGCAAAACGCTTGGCATAGGAGGCGGCCTTGTTCTTGCGGCGCTCGGACTTGGCGCGCTCGATATCGGTAAAGCAGCGCTCGGTGAACCGGGCGCCGAAACGTTCGATCGTCTTCTCGACCCGGCGGATGTCGATAAGGTCGCTGCCTATGCCGATAATCATGGGAAGGCCCTCCTGGCGGCCCGGACGAGGTCAGGCACGTCAGACGCTCGATGCGTTTTCGGCGAGCGCGAGCCGCTCGCGGGCACGTTCCATCAGGCGCTCCTTGCGGCGCGTCTTGAAGGTCTTTACACCATAATAGGTCAGCGCATAGACGATCACACCCGTCACGATGGCGGGCGGAATGCCGCCGATCAGCATCGGCTTCAAAACCGGGTCCCAGATTTGCGTGAGATCGCCCTTGTGCCACAGCGCCGGCAGATCGATGCCGCCGCCCTGGCCGCCGCTGTCGCGCGCCAGGATCAGATGACCGATTTCCCAGGTCAAAGCCCAGATGAAGGGGTAGGTAATCGGATTGCCGGCAGCCAGACAGCCGAGCGCGGAGGCAATGACATTGCCGCCGACGAGATAGGCGATGATGATCGCCATGACGAAATGCACACCGATGAACGGCGTCCAGGACACGACGATACCCGCCGCAAAGCCGGCCGCAACCGAATGCGGCGAGGCGGCGAGGCGAACGAGGCGCTTACCAAAATATTGGAATGAACGAACGAAACCCTTGCGGGGCCAAAGATGTTCCCGCAGTTTTTCCTTGAATGTCAGTGGTTTTCGGCGACGAAACAGCATGCGGCTTATCTAGTGCAATGGGGGCGGTCGTGACAAGAGCGGCCGAACGTATCATGCACTGATTAAGAACCGAAAGTGCGGCTCTTTTTTGGAACGTCAATTGCGCAGCGCGCAGAAAATGGACGCTCTCTTCATTTGCAAGAAGCAATCCCGCAAATCGGGATGCTCCAAGGGCGCAACAACGACGCGCCCCTTCTGGTCTTTCAAGTATTAACAGCGATTAACGCGTGCGGAACAGACCGCGGTCGACCTGGCGCTGACGATACTCAAGGTCAAAACGGTCATGCGAACCATTCAGGTAAGCCATTTCGCGTTCTTCAACACTCGGAACACGCAGGGCACGGGCAATTTTCTTGATCGGGCTAAACATTGTCTTCTCTCATCTCAGTTTCGTTTCTTCGATGACCAGAAGATAGGCCTGACAAAGGTTAATTACCACCGCTCTAAAATATACACAGCCATGCGCTCAATGCATATCTATCCAGAAAGACACTCGAGTTTGGTCATAAAATGATCACAAAATATGCAGCCTGCCTCGGATCGACAGCAATCCCGGCGGATCTCATTCGTAGAGGCGCTTTACGGTGGCGATGCAGTCCAGTTCCTTGAGCTGCACCAGAAGCTGGTTGAGCTGGCGCAGATCCCAGACTTCGACATCGAGGGCCATTTCGGTGAAATCGGCTGCAACCCGAACGGTGTTGAGCACGCGAATATTGACGTCCACATCCGCCACGGTCTGCGCCACCTTCGCCAGGGTGCCCGGCTCATTGAGGGCATTGATCAGGATGCGGGCGGCAAAGCGGGACTTGTTGGCCTCGTCCAGATCCCAGCGCACATCGATCCAGCGCTCCGGCTCGTCATCGAACCGCTGCAGGACCGGCGACTGGATCGGATATATGGTGATGCCCTTGCCCTTTTCCATGATGCCGACGATGCGGTCGCCGGGGACGGCGCCGGTTGGCGCGAAATGCACCTCGACATTCGAGGAGATGCCGCGGATCGGCGGCGCATCGAGATCGGCGCCGTCGGAAACGTCGGCCTTGTTCTTGCCGGGGATCTTGAAGATCATGCCCGAGGCGCTGCGAACGTTGAACCAGCCCTCGTCGCCGGCGGGCTTCACAGTCACGCGTTCGTCTTGATGATCGGGATAGACGGCGCGCAAGACATCAAGCGACGACATCTCCCCTCGCCCGACGGCGGCGATCGCGTCCTCAACGTCCTTCTGGCCGAGGCGATGCAGAGCCGGCTTTAGGGCATCGCGCGAGAAGACCTTGCCGGCGCGCTCGAAGGTGCGCTCCAGAATGCGATGGCCGAGGCCGGCATATTGCTTGCGGATGGCAAGGCGGGTGGCGCGGCGAATAGCGGCGCGCGCCTTGCCAGTAACGACGATCTCCTCCCAGGCGGCCGGCGGCACCTGCACGCCTGAGCGGATGATCTCGACCTCATCGCCGTTGTTCAGCCGCGTGACGAGCGGCATGATGCGGCCGTTGATCTTGGCGCCGACCGTGGTGTCACCGATATTGGTGTGGACGGCATAGGCAAAGTCGATCGGCGTTGCGCCGCGCGGCAGGGCGATCAGCTTGCCCTTGGGCGTGAAGCAGAAGACCTGGTCCTGGAACAGTTCAAGCTTCGTGTGCTCGAGGAATTCTTCCGGACTGTCGCCCTCGGCCAACGCCTCGATCGTATGGCGCAGCCAGGAATAGGCGTTGCTTTCCCTTGACAGGAGCTCGTTGTCGCCGTTGCCGTTAGCGCCGTCCTTATAGAGCGTGTGGGCGGCAATACCGAATTCGGCGATCTCATGCATGCGCTTCGTGCGGATCTGCAGCTCGATGCGCTGGCTGGAAGGGCCGACGATCGTCGTATGCAGCGAGCGATAGTCGTTCTGCTTGGGCGTCGAGATATAATCCTTGAAGCGGCCGGGAACGACACGCCAGCGGGTATGAACGATGCCGAGCGCCCGGTAGCAGGAGGGAATATCGTCGACCAGAAGGCGGAAGCCGTAGACATCGGAGAGCTGCTCGAAGGAGAGTGACTTGGACTGCATCTTGCGGAAAACCGAATAGGGCTTTTTCAGCCGGCCCTTGACCATGGCGTTAGCAAGGCCATTGGCGACAAGCAGATCGCGCAGCTCGGTCTCAATCTTCTTAACCAGACCCTCGTTACGGCGCGACAATTCCTCAAGGCGCTTGGTGACGGTATCATGCGCTTCGGGATTGATATGGCGGAAGGAAAGCTCCTCCAGCTCCTCGCGCATGTCCTGCATACCCATGCGGCCGGCAAGCGGCGCATAGATTTCCATCGTCTCCTCGGAGATGCGGGCGCGCTTTTCCGGCGACATGTGATCGAGCGTGCGCATATTGTGCAGGCGGTCGGCAAGCTTCACCAGAAGCACGCGCACGTCGTCGGAAATGGCGAGCAGCAGCTTGCGCAGGTTTTCGGCCTGCTTGGCCTTCTTGGTGACGAGATCCAGCTTCTTGATCTTCGTCAGGCCCTCGACTAGGCGACCGATGTCTTCGCCGAACATCTCATCGATTTCGGCGCGCGTCGCCGTCGTATCCTCGATCGTGTCGTGGAGAAGAGCGACCGCGATGGTCGATTCATCCAGGCGCATATCCGTCAGGATCGCAGCAACTTCGAGAGGATGGGAAATATAGGGGTCGCCGCTGGCACGTTTCTGCTGGCCATGCTTCTGCATCGCATAAACATAGGCTTTGTTGAGGAGAGCTTCGTTGGCATCGGGCTTGTATTTCTGCACGCGCTCAACAAGCTCGTATTGCCGCATCATTCCAAAGCTACTCCAGCAAAAACAAAAGCGCGCCAGTCATATGACCGGCGCACGCATTTCCCCATCATATCGCTCCTGCCCGGAGCATCAAGATCGACGATCAGTAATCGTCGCTTTTTTCGGGCGGAACCAGACCTTCGATACCGGCCAGAAGCTCTTCTTCCGACATCTGATCGAACGTAACGGTCTCCGGCAAATCTTCTTCCTCGTCGCTGGAGGCGGAAGCGCCGGCGGCGAGCAGGCTTGCGGGATCTGGCTCCGGCTCATCCACTTCGACATGCTTCTGCAGCGAATGGATGAGATCTTCCTTGAGATCGTCCGGCGACAGCGTCTCGTCGGCGATTTCGCGCAGAGCAACGACCGGGTTCTTGTCGTTGTCGCGATCGATGGTGATCGACGAGCCCTGTGAAATCAGGCGGGCGCGATGGCTGGCGAGCAGCACGAGCTCGAACCGGTTCTCTACTTTATCAATGCAATCTTCTACTGTGACACGGGCCATTGCCTGTCCTTTGCGGTCGTGATGTCGTCATCATGTCTCGGAGTAGCACGCCGATACAAGCAAACGATGGCAAATTCAAGTTTTTCCTGTTTCAGCGCCTTTGCACCCTTCCGGAAAGTGCTAAAATTCCCCCAGACAAACAACGATTTCCACCTTGAGTTGCTTGGAATATCGCATTGCGTGCCCTAAATCTTGGTTATATGAATAATTCATAAAGTAATACGAATTATTCTGCAACGCCCTACAAGGCATTGTTTTAGCTTGTGTTTGAATGAAGTGATTACGTTTTTATAACAGTGGATATGTAAGAGATGTTTGACCCACGCGAAAAAATTGCACTCTTTATAGACGGCGCCAATCTCTACGCTGCATCCAAGAGCCTCGGCTTCGATATCGACTACCGGAAGCTCCTGAAAGCATTTCAGAAACGCGGCTATCTGCTGCGCGCCTATTATTACACCGCCCTCATCGAAGACCAGGAATATTCCTCCATCCGGCCGCTGATCGATTGGCTCGATTACAACGGCTACAAGGTTATTACCAAGCCGGCCAAGGAATTCACCGATTCCATGGGGCGCCGAAAGATCAAGGGCAATATGGACATCGAGCTGGCGATCGACGCCATGGAGCAGTCCGAAACCGTCGATCACCTGGTGATCTTTTCCGGCGACGGCGATTTCACGACCCTCGTTGAAGCTCTCCAGCGTCGCGGACGCAAGGTATCGGTCATCTCGACCATGGCGACCCAGCCGCCGATGATCGCCGATGATCTGCGCCGCCAGGCCGATCATTTCATCGATCTCGTATCGCTGAAGGCGGAAATTGGCCGCGAGGCTTCGGACCGTCCACAACGTCCGGCCGAACCGACGTCAGCCGCTTCGGATGTCGAAGAGTAATTGAGACTGCGTCAGCTAGGTTCGTTATCTGCCGAGGATAGCTGTGGACGCCGGCAAGCGTTTCGTGTTTGCCGCGACAGCCGGCCCTTCGCTAGGGCTCAGGGCGTTCGTCGCTGCAATCGATTCACTGGATCGATTGCTCGGGCTTTGCCCGACCGCTCCTCACCCTCATCCATTGTCCTTGAGCAGGCGGCTCTTCTGCCTGTTCCAATCGCGCTCCTTCTCGGACTCACGCTTGTCATGCAGCTTCTTGCCCTTGGCGAGGGCTAGTTCCAGCTTGGCGCGGCCGCTGTCGTTGAAGTAGATCTTCAGCGGCACGAGCGTCATGCCTTCGCGATTGATGGCCGAGCGCAGCCGGCCGATTTCGCGGCTGGAAAGCAGCAGCTTGCGGCGGCGGCGTGGTTCATGATTGAAGCGATTCGCCTGCAGATATTCCGGCAGATAGGAATTGATCAGCCAGATCTCGCCATCCTCGTCCGAAGCGTAGGACTCCGCAATATTCGCCTTGCCTTCGCGCAGCGACTTGACCTCAGTGCCCTTCAGCACGAGCCCTGCTTCGTAAGTGTCGATGATCTCGTAGTTGAAGCGTGCCTTGCGGTTCTCCGCCACAATCTTCTTCACCACACGCTGGCTGCCTTTGGGTGCCATGATTCTTCTTCTTTTCTTGCGTCATTCCGGCAGCGGCCGAACGCGCGCCTGTCCCCTAAATAAGCGAGACCGCCCTCCTTGTGAAGAGAGGGGTCCGGCAGAGTTTCGGCAACGCGCCTGTGACGCCGTTAGTTCAGGAGGCCAGCATGGCGCATGGCCGCGTCGATCGCTGCCTCCGTGCCCGGCTCCAAGGTCGACAGGAGCGGCGAGCGGACGTTGCGGCTCATGCGGCCAAGACGCGAAAGACCGTACTTGGCGCCGCAGAGACCGGGTTCGAGGAAGATCGCCTTGTGTAGCGGCATCAATCGATCCTGATATTCGAGAGCCTTGGCATAGTCACCGGCAAGTGTGGCCGCCTGGAATTCGGCGCATAGACGCGGCGCGACGTTGGCCGTGACCGAGATGCAGCCGACACCGCCATGGGCGTTGAAGCCGAGCGCCGTGGCATCCTCGCCGGAAAGCTGGCGGAAATCGCGGCCGCAGCTGATGCGCTGTTCGGAGACGCGTTCGATCTTGCCGGTCGCATCCTTTACACCGACGATATTGGCGTAGGCCTTGGCAAGCGCGCCCATCGTCTCCGGCGTCATATCGACAACCGAGCGGCCGGGAATGTTGTAGATATAGATCGGCAACTTCACCGCTTCCGCGATCGCAGCGAAATGCGCGTAGAGGCCCTTCTGCGTCGGCTTGTTGTAATAGGGTGTCACAACCAGCACCGCATCGGCGCCGACCTTTTCGGCGTGCTGCGCCAACTCGATCGCCTCGCGCGTGTTGTTCGAGCCAGCGCCTGCCATCACCGGGACGCGCTTGTTGGCGATCTCGATGCAGAGCTCGACGACGCGCTTGTGCTCGTCATGCGAGAGGGTGGGAGATTCACCCGTCGTTCCAACAGGCACCAATCCCTTGCTGCCCTCTTTTATCTGCCAATCGACATGCGAGGCGAAGGATGCCTCGTCCACCTTGCCGGCGTCAGTAAAGGGCGTAACGAGAGCGGGAATGGATCCCTGGAACATGCAAGTCTCCTAGCGGCGCGGCATTCATGCTTCAGCCGCAATCCATGGTTATGAATCCGCGCACCATAAAGCGCCGGCTTGACGGCGACAAGCACGCTTTGAATGGTAAAGGGCAGTTTCCGATATCATAATTGATTGAAATTCGGGCCATCGGTAAGGTTTCGTTAATATAGCATTTGGCAAATGGAAGGGGCCTGTTTGTTTTGTGAGTAGCCGGATGAAGAGACCTGTCATGATCTGGACCGCCGTGGGCTTGGCGGTCGCCTGGGGCGCGGTTGCCTCGCAACTTCCCGGCCAGCAGATACCGACGAGCGCCAATGCCTATGTCGCCATGGCGCCGGACCCCATGAGCACGGCCGCGATCCCGCGCAGCGGCGGCGCTATCGCGCCCGTCAGCGGCGACCTGAAAGCGGGCCTCGACGCCCTTTCCAACAAGAACCCGACGCAGGCGCTCGCCATCCGCAACGGCATGGGTGAAGGCACGCTCGATCGCCATATCCTGACCTGGGCGATCGCCATTTCGGGGCAACCGGGCATCCCCTCCGGCGAGATTGCCGCCGCCGCCCGCGAGCTTGTCGGCTGGCCGGGACTTGGCAGTCTGCGCGCCAATTCCGAGCGGGCGCTCTACACGGAGAATCCGGCGACGGATCAGGTCCTTGCTGCTTTCGGCAGCTCGCAGCCAGAAACCGCGGAGGGCACGATCATCCTCTCGCGTGCTCTTATGGCGCGCGGCGCAACCGCACAAGCGGGTAAGCTGATCCGCAAGATCTGGCGCGATGAGCCGCTGGACAAGTCTCTCGAAGACAAGATCCTTGCGGAATTCCCAAGCCTGCTTTCGCCTGCCGATCACAAGGCGCGCATGGATTATCTGCTTTACCGCGACCGGACCGCGCAGGCCAAACGCTTCGGCGATCTCGGCAAGGCACAATCCCTCTACAAGGCGTGGGCGGCGGTCAATGATCGCTCGCCGAAGGCCGATGCGCTGATCGCAGCCATCGACGCGCAATGGCGCAAGGACCCCGCCTATCTCTTCATGCGGATCGAAAACCTGCGTCGTCAGAACAAATATGACGATGCCGCCAATCTTCTGGCGCAAATGCCCAAAGACCGCAGCGTGCTTGTCAGCCCCGGCGCATGGTGGGCCGAGCAGCGCATCGTCAGCCGAGGCCTGGTGGATCAGGGTGAGTTCAAGGCCGCCTACCGCGTCGTCGACGCCAGCGTTGCGGAAAGCCCGCAGGATGTCGGCGAGGCTGAATTCCATGCCGGTTGGTACGCTCTGCGCGGCCTGCAGGATGGCGCAAACGCGTCAGCCCATTTCCGCAGGATCCTGCAGGTCTCGAACGGCCCGATCTCGCAATCGCGTGGCTGGTATTGGCTCGGCCGCGCCGCCGAAGCGGGCGGACCGGGCAAGGCTGCCGATTTCTACGCGAAGGCCGCCTCCTATCCGAGCACCTTCTACGGCCAGCTTGCTGCCGAGAAGCTTGGCCGCCGCACCCTCAACGTCACCTATCCCTCGCCCTCGGCAACGGATCGTCAGCGCTTCCAGGGACGCGAGGCGGTACAGGCGATTTCGCGGCTTGAGGCCGCAGGGCATGGATGGCGTGCCGATGCGCTCTATCGCGCGCTCGCGAAACAGCTGGATAGTCCCGGCGAGGTCGCCATGCTGGCTGCCCGCGCCGAACGTTCCGGCAATCACCAGCTTTCGCTGCAGATCGGCAAGATCGCCTATGGGCGCGGTATCGATGTTGCTGCACTCGCCTTCCCCATCGGCGTCATTCCGGACAATGCGAATATTTCCGGCTCCGGCAAAGCGCTAGCCTATGCCATTGCGCGGCAGGAGAGCGCCTTCAATCCTGCCGCCGTTTCCTCTGCCAATGCCCGAGGCCTGCTGCAGCTGCTGCCGAAGACGGCAAAGGCGGTTGCCGGCCGGCACGGCATGACCTATTCCGCCGACAAGCTGACGCAGGATGCCGGCTATAATGCCACGCTCGGCGCCCATTATCTCGGCGAGCAGATCGACACCTTCGGCGGCTCCTACATCCTGACCTTCATCGCTTACAATGCAGGGCCGAACAAGGTGCCGGAATGGATCAGCCGCTATGGCGATCCGCGCGGCAAATCGCTCGACGATGTGATCGACTGGATCGAGCGCATCCCCTTCCCCGAGACCCGCAACTACGTGCAGCGCGTGATGGAAAACTATCAGGTCTACAAGGCCCGGCTGGGACAGAAGACCGATATCGTACACGATCTGGTTGACGGCCGCGGCTAAGCCCCATCACCATCGCAAATCCGCCGTCCGGCCTTGCGCGATATGCTTCAGCCAACAACCGCAGTTGTGAAGGCTACGGAAATGACGTTACATCCCTCGTGATAGCCAAAGCACGAGGGATGACGCATGCGCAGCGACGACGAAAGCGGTTTTCTTGCCAGAACGATCGCAGCGGAAGATGGCCTGAAGCTCCATGTGCGGGACTACGCCGGCGACGAGACGACCACGAAGGCCAGAACACCCGTCTTCTGTCTGCCCGGCCTGACGCGCAACTCGCGGGACTTTCATCAACTGGCGCTGCTTCTGTCACAGGATCCGGTAGCCCCGCGCAGGGTGATCACGCTCGATGCCCGCGGGCGCGGGGCATCCGAATGGGATGAGGACAAATCCCACTACAATCTCATCGTGGAAGGGCAAGATGTCCTCACGGTTTGCGCTGCGCTCGGAATTCATCAGGCCATCTTCATCGGCACCTCGCGCGGCGGTTTGGTCCTTCATATGCTCGCGGCCTGCCGGCCGGATGTCCTCAAGGCGGTCATTCTCAACGATATCGGTCCATTCCTTGAGAAGATCGGATTGGCAGATATCCGCGATTATCTCAACCGGGACAAGAAACCCGCCAATTGGGACGAGGCGATCGAGATCCTTCGGGAGAACCATGGCAGCGCCTTTGGCGCACTTGACGAGGAGGATTGGCAGGACATGGCACGAGCAATCTATGCCTCTCGCGACGGCAAGCCGATTGCCGATTACGATCCCGCCATTGCAGCGCAGATGCAGGCACTCGACCTTGAAGCGCCGATTCCAGACCTCTGGCCGCAGTTCCAAGCATTTCAAGATATTCCGTTGATGGTGATTCGCGGGGAGAATTCGAAGCTTCTGACACAGACCACAACGGACGAGATGGCAAGCCGCCATCCGGGAATGGCCATCAAGATCGCGAGAGGGCAAGGACATGCCCCGATTTTACATTTGGGCGATGTTCCGGATGCGATCCGGCATTTCATCTCGGGGTTCTGACAACAGGCACCTGCGCACGATTGGACGTCCGCCCAAGGCAAAAGGCCCGGTTGGGAAACCGGGCCTTTCCTCTTCTGATCGGAGGTCTGATCAGAAGATTTGTCAAACTTGCTCGGCGAACCGAATTAGAACACACGCTGGAAGCGGAGGATACCAGCCCAGGTATCCTTGTTGACGGCGTCGTAGTTGACGTAGGTCACTTCCGGCTCGATCAGCAGGTCCTTGACGGGGTTGAACTTGACGTTCGTCGTCGCGGCGAAAGTCTTCAGGTCGTCGTAGGAAAGCTGCAGGTTCCACTTCAGCTTTTCGTTGATCGGAACGCCAACGCCGCCCCAGACAGCCCAGTCACCCCAACCGAGGCCTGCGCCGCCGG
>Ga0268256_1001192_pt1 | contig 16613 bp, 13 predicted proteins | sample AgamicAtAmrz_FD_200247 | JGI IMG/M metagenome (GOLD analysis project Ga0268256, IMG submission 200247) | Agave microbial communities from Guanajuato, Mexico - At.Am.rz (v2) (version 3) | ecosystem: Host-associated > Plants > Roots > Rhizosphere | place: Guanajato, Mexico | collected 2012-06-07
CTTATCAGGCCTACGGGGAATTGCCGTTGTAGGCCGGGTAAGCGCAGCGCCACCCGGCAAGCAATGCCTGATGGCGACTTCGTCTTATCAGGCCTACGGGGAATTGCCGTTGTAGGCCGGGTAAGCGTAGCGCCACCCGGCAAGCAATGCCTGATGGCGGCTTCGCCTTATCAGGCCTACGTGATGTTGTAGGCCGGGTAAGCGTAGCGCCACCCGGCAAGCAATGCCTGATGGCGGCTTCGCCTTATCAGGCCTACGTGTTGTTGTAGGCCGGGTAAGCGCAGCGCCACCCGGCAGAATGCCTGATGGCGGCTTATCAGGCCTGGAGAGTGTGTAACTTAAATCTTCTGCAAAAAGGCCAGCAGATCGTCGTTAAGCTGATCCTGATGGGTCACGGCAAAGCCGTGTGGGCCGTTGTCATACACCTTCAATTCGGCGCCGGGGATCATCTCGGCTGAGAGCTTACCGGTCGCCTCAAACGGCACCACCTGGTCATTGCTGCCATGAATCACCAGCGTCGGTACATCCACTTTTTTAATGTCTTCACGGAAGTCGGTTTCCGAGAAGGCGGTGACGCAATCAATCGTCCCTTTCAGCGACGCCAGCAGGGCAATATTCAGGGTCTGCGTCAGTACACCCTCAGACACTTTCTGCCCGGCGTTAAGCCCATAAAAAGGTGTGGCGAAATCGCTGATAAACTGCGCGCGATCTTTGCGCAGACCCGCTTTGATCTCATCAAACACGCTCTTGTCGACGCCCTCAGGGTGGTCATCCGTTTTACCAAAAATCGGGGTGACGGCACCCAGCAGCGCCAGGCCTGCCACGCGTGACGTGCCATAGCGACCAATGTAGCGCGCCACATCACCGCCGCCCATCGAGAAGCCGACCAGCGTGACATCATGCAGGTCCAGCGCGGTGATCAGATCGTTGATGTCGGAGGCAAAGGTATCGTAATCGTAGCCGTTCCACGGCTGTTCGGAACGACCAAAGCCGCGACGGTCAAAAGCGATAACCCGGTAACCGCGCTCGGCGAGGAAGTTAAGCTGGCTGTCCCACATATCACCATCCAGCGGCCAGCCGTGGCTGAACAGCACCGGTTTACCTGAACCCCAATCTTTGTAGTAGATCTGCGTTCCATCTTGCGTTTTGATAGTACTCATTGCCTTACCTCATCGTTGAGTGGTGACACATTCTTTCTATTTATTCATAAGGTTCGTATCGCGGCAGATGCGCCTCGCGTTTCGAATCACTACCGTAAAACTGTAGCAGCCCATCGCGCGCGTGCAGAGCGTGCGGATGGAATCGGAGAATCCGTAAGGAGAGAGGATGGAGATCAGGCTGGCACAACCCGAAGAAGCAGCGACGATTTGGCATATTCGCAATGCGGCGATCCGCCACGACTGCAAAGGGGTCTATAGCGATGAGGTTATTGCCGCCTGGACGCCGGAGGCGATGCCGCAGGGGCAGGTAATGATGATCAATGAGAACCCCTTTTATATCGCGCTATCAGAAGAGGGGCAGCCGGTAGCGACCGGCTTTCTCGATATTGCCACTGGCAGCATCGAGGCAATTTTTACCCTGCCCGAGTGGGAAGGCCATGGGCTGGCGACGCGCATTATGGATGCTCTGAAACAGGAGGCGCTCAGGCGGGGCTTAAGCACTCTTCGGCTTGCGGCAACGCCCAATGCTTGCAGCTTCTATCAAAAACGTGGGTTTAAGGTAGTGCGTGAGAGCGTTTACCACTCGAAGCTGGCGGGAGCGAATCTGGAGTGCATTGATATGATCTGTGATTTAGCTGAAGCGCCGTGTAAGGCATAAGAGGAAGAGAAGGGGCGTTTCCGCCCCTGATATTGCTCATCTGATGATCTTTATATTTTTCGACAGCGGCTCAATCACCGTCGAGACCATAATAAAGCAGAGCGCACAAAAGCCGGTCATTGCCATAAACACCGCGTCCCAGTTCCAGGTATCGAGGATCACGCCAACCAGCAGCGGCATACACATTCCGCCGAGCTGCCCGCCCATGTTGATAACGCTGTAGGCCACCGGATAGATCTCTTTACTGGCGCGGCCCATGGCGTAAACGGAGTAGGCCGAGTAGCCCAGCGACAGCATCAGCCCCAGCATAAAGAGCATCAGCGAGAGGACTACTTTGCTCTCCGGCGCATAGACCAGCGAGTACATGGTGAAGATGGTGGCACCGGCGCTCAGCAGCATCAGCGGTTTGCGGCGTTTGTTGAGTACCCGATCCGACAGCACGCCGCCGAGAAAATTGCCTAATACCGTGCCCAGGAAGGGGGCCGCCGCCAGCACGGCGGAGCTGGTTAAGTCGAAACCGCGTTCGGTAATCAGATATTTGGGCAGCCAGGACATCAGCACGCTGACGATGCCGACCATCGAAAAGTAGCCCAGCGCAACGCCATAGATATCCCAACAGCGAAACACTTGCGTAGAGGTCGTGAGTTCCTCCACCTGCCTGGTGCGAATCAACTTATCCAGCCAGCCATATTTCAGCGTGTTCTGTTGCACACTCTGGGTGACCGCCGTCGACTCTTCGCGAATATAAGCCACCTCCTGCGCATCAACGAAGCGGCTCTCCTCCGGCTTGTTGCGCACCATGAGATACCAGAACAGCGAAAGCAGGATGCCGGGAATGGCGAAGAAGACGAAGATATAGCGCCAGCCCCAGGTCATAATTATCCAGGCGCAGAGGGCGGGCACAATCAGTGGGCCAAACTTGGAGCCCGCGAGAAACAGCCCCGTGGCCGTGCCTTTCTCTTTCGCCGGGAACCATTGATTAATGGTGACGGTGGAGCCAATCACCACCGGTGCTTCACTAATGCCTACCAGGCAGCGCAGCAGCTTGAGCAGCCAGACACTATTCACCACGCCCATAAAGCCGGTAAATATGGAGGTGAGCAGCATGCCGAGGGCAAAAATATTTCGCATGCCATAGCGCTTAATTAAATAACCTGCGGGGATTTGAAAGAAGGCATAACCGGCAAAGAACAGGCTGATCAGTACGCCTGCCATGGTGTTGGAGAGGTTAAATTCCTCCTGAATAAAAGGGATGGCGAAGCCAATATTGGCGCGATCCGCATTGGCAACGGTGTAGATGACAAAAATAAAGCTCATCACCCACCATCTGTAGTGCGTCATTTTAGGTCTGACTGTTTTGTTATCCATAATAGGTAATTCCGTAGGGTTTATTATTTTTTATCGCCGTAAAAATCAAACTCGCTGTAAGAACGCGCGCGGGAAAGGGCACTTAATAATTGCGGCTCAATGGTTTCCCGTATGCCAGAGGCAACGGTTAACAGTGCTTCGAGAGAAATACCGGTGTTGATGCCCATACGGTTAAACATATTTACCGCGTCTTCCGTGGCGCAATTCCCGGCCGCGCCGGGCGCGAAAGGGCAACCGCCCAGCCCGCCCGTCGCCGTCTCAAAGCGCCTGATCCCGTTTTGATAACCGGCCAACATATTGGCTAGTGCCATGCCGTGGGTGTTGTGCATATGCAGGGCAAAATCGACATCCGGGAAGCGCAGCTGTACGGTTTGCAGCACCCGCGCGGTCTGGTGCGGATTGGCGACGCCAATCGTGTCGCACAGGGTGACGCGGCGGATACCCAGTTGATGGGCAGAGTGGATAATCTCCAGCAGGGTGTTGCTATCCGTTGCGCCAATAAAGGGGCAACCGAACGCTGTCGCCAGCGAGAGCGTGATGGACAAATCCGGCCAGCGGTGGCGAATCGCGTTGAGATCGGCCAGCGACTCCTGATGGCTGCGGTTGATATTGGCCCGGTTATGCGCCGGGCTGACCGATATCACGTAGTTGATGTGCTTGATCTGATGTTCGTGCGCTAACTGCGCGCCTTTACTGTTAGGCACGAGTACCCAGGGCGTTATCTGCGGATGTTTAGCCAGCACATGCGCAATAACATCACCGGCATCCGCCATTTGCGGAATAGCTTTTGGGCTGACCATTGAGGTTATTTCAATCTGCGTTAAGCCTGCATCAACCAGTTTATCGATAATCAGCGTTTTTAAATCCGTGGCGATAAACGAGGTAATATTTTGAAAGCCATCGCGTGGCCCCACCTCGGTAATTTGAATAGCTGTCGGCATCATCATCTCCTTATAAAACGCCTGTCTGAATAAGCTCTGCGATCTTTTCGTCGGAGTAGCCCAGCAGCTCTTTTAATACTTCATGGTTGTGCTGACCGAGGGTAGGGGCAGGGAAGCGAATAGAGGCTTTCTTATTGGTGAATTTGACCTGGTTTCCGGTCATGGTGATTTTTCCGGCCACAGGATGGTCAATATCGACGAACATCTCGCGCGCTTTGGCAATATGCGGATCTTGTGTGACGCGATCGATGGTATTAATCGGTGCGGCGGGAATACCGGCTTCCAGCAGGCGCTCGACGATGCGATCGATAGGCAGCGTACGCGTCCACGCCTCAATAATTGGCTTTAGCGCCGCGTGGTGAGTGACGCGATCGATATTGGTACGGAATTTTTCATCCTCCAGCGCCGGGATAGCGAGCGTCTGTTTCAGCAGGCCATAAAGCTTGTCGTTGCCGCAGGCGATGATGACGTAGCCGTCTTGCGCTTCGAAGGAGTCGTAGGGGTAGATGGCTTCATAACGGTTGCCAATACGTGTCGGAATTCGCCCGGTATTCAGGTAGATGATATTGATGATCTCAAGGGAAGAGACCATCGAATCAACCAGCGCAATGTCGACTTTATCGCCCACGCCGGTCTTCAGGCGGTTTGCATAGGCTGCCAGCACGCCGATGGCGCAGCTCATGCCGCCAACCACATCCGCAATTGCCGTGCCGGTGCGGGTTGGTGGGGTATCTGACCAGCCGGTGGTGCTCATCAACCCGCTCATCGCCTGGCCGATTATGTCGTAGCCCGCGCGCTTCGCGTAGGGGCCGGTATGACCAAATCCAGAGACGGCGCCATAAATTATCGCCGGGTTAACTTTGCGCAAATCCTCGTAACCGAGACCGAGCTTTTCCATTACGCCCGGACGATAATTCTCAAGAACAATATCGCTATTGCGCACCATCTCGAGAAAAATAGCGCGACCTTCTTCTGATTTTAAATTAAGTGTGATGCCGCGCTTATTTCTATTTAAGTTCATAAAGTAGGCGCTTTCGCCATTTATTTGCGGCGCGTTGGCGCGCGAATCATCGCCTCTGCCTGGCAACTCGACTTTAATTACATCGGCACCAAAATCCGCCAGCATCATACCGCAATAGGGGCCTGCTAATACGCGTGTTAAATCGAGAACACGTACGCCGGATAATACACCTGATTGTTGACTCATAATTGATTCCTTTAACGTTAAGAATGAATTTGGGGTGGCTTATTCCCCCGTTAAATAGCAATCAAGATGCGTGCCAGAAATGATTTACAACAATGCTATCGGTAAGTTTTTGATAATCAACTTATTTAAGGTTTGTTAACCATCTGCGCAGCGTAATAAGGCCATAGCAATTGTGTTAGCGATTTCAAATATGTTATTCAGTTAATAAGATAACAACAAAGCAGATCCACAATATGAAACATAAATCACTCCCTAATCTGGCGTTAATTACGCCTTATCCCTATTTAGCTGATGTCGTAATTGCGCAGTGCGCCGGAATATTTAATTGTCATGTTTATCATGGCAGCCTGGAGAAAGCGGCGACCATCGCACGTACGCTCGACAAAGAGTATTACGATGTAGTTCTCAGTCGCGGCGGAACCGCAGAGTATATTTCCTGTGCAACGGATATCCCGGTGGTCACTATTCAGATGTCAGTTTCTGATTTACTAAAAGCATTAATTCCCATCAGAGATTGTCCGCAGCCGATCGCCTTTTTTAATTACCAGCGCTATTTACCTGATGTCGCGCTGCTCGCATCCTCACTGAATATCGTTATTGATGAGTTTGTCTTTATTTCTCATGAAGATATGACGTCGCAACTGGAGCAGTGTTATGCCAGGCACTACACCATTGTGGCGGGCGGTTGCCCGGTGACCGAAACGGCACGGCACTACCAGATGCAGGGCATTTTGATTGAGAACGGGGTGGAGTCGATCAGCAGCGCCCTGCGAGAAGCGCTGGCGATCGTTGAAACGACCAAGCGCAAAATGCTGGATATGACGAGGCTGGAGATCATTTTGTCTTCAATCACCGAGGGGATTATCGTCACCAACGAAAATAATGACATCCAAATCTTCAATCAAGCAGCTGAAAAGATCATTGGCATAACCGCGCCACAGGTGCTGGGAAAACAGATTGACGCCATTATTAAAAACACCCGCATCAATCAGGTGTTGTTATCAAAGTCGCCAGAGATCCGTGAACTGCAAGAGCTGGAGAACACGTCAATTATTACCAGCCGCGTACCGATGTTTATGGGGAAAGCCTGTATCGGCGTGGTCTGTTCGTTCACCGATACGCCGCAGATCCAGAAAGTTGAGCGCATTATTCGTGGCAAATTACAGAAAAAAGGCTTTCATGCCCGCTACACCTTCGATCATATCCTGACCGCCGACAGCGGCATGCAGGCGGTGAAAAAACTGGCGCAGGTCTATGCGCAAACCGATTCGCCGGTGATGATCTATGGCGAATCCGGCACCGGTAAGGAGCTGTTTGCCCAAAGCATTCATAACCACAGCAACCGCAAAAGCGGCCCGTTTGTGGCAATCAACTGCGCCGCGATCCCGGAGAGTTTACTCGAGAGTGAGCTATTTGGTTATGAGGGTGGGTCGTTCACCGGCGCGAAGCGGGAAGGGAAGGAGGGGTTGATTGAGCTGGCGCACCAGGGGACGCTTTTTCTTGATGAAGTTGGCGAACTGCCGTTGCCGATTCAAAGCCGGCTCCTGCGCGTACTGCAGGAGTATGAAATCATGCATATCGGCGGGAAAGATATTATTCCCGTTGATGTGAGGATTATCGGCGCGACCAATCGCGCGCTCTCCAGCATGGCCGAGGAGGGACGTTTTCGCCGCGATCTCTTTTACCGGCTGAATGTTTTACCGTTGACCGTGCCGCCGCTGCGCGAGCGCGCAGGTGATTTTCGTTATCTGGCGAGCAAGTTTTTGTGTGACGCGGCGGCAGAACATCTGCTCGGGCAGTTTATCGATTTTTTCGCGGCTTACTCCTGGCCGGGCAACGTGCGCGAGATGCGGTTTATCATTGAGCGGCTGGCGCTGCTCGCTGTTGGATTCCCGCACTACTCATTACAAGAGATGCTGTCGCTTACCGGCTCGGCTTTTTCCGCTGCGCCAGCGACGCAACAGAGCGCACCATTGCAAGTCGACCTGACAAAGGGATCACTGAAAGAGATCACCAAAGATGTGGAGCGCCAGGTGATACGGTTTTATCTCGACCAGTATCAGCATAACCAGGAGCAAGCCGCGGCTACGCTGGGGATCAGTAAAATGAGTTTGTGGAGAAAGCTGAAGGAGATAAGTGATTAATTCTGAAGGCGCTGCGGGAAAGGACTCCCGCAGCCGCTTGCTTAACGCTGTTTTGCCGCTTTGGTGTGATAGTAGTAGATGTAAGCCAGTCCCAGCGGGGCGATGAAGATAGCCAGGAACCAGCAGACCAGCATGGTCATCATTTTCACCATCAGCATCAGCAGTGCGTTAACAAAAAAGACATTTTGACCCATGATGAATCCAACGATTGTCTCATAGACAAAGCGGGAATAGGGGTACAGAAACGCATTGATAACAAAGAGGATCATATTTCCCGTCTTGTACCCATGCGGGTTGTGCAGCGAGAAATAGATGAAGATTGCGGAGATCAAGGCGCCAAAAATAAAGTGACGAATGTAATAACTGGCTTTCAAACCGCCCAGCGTTTTACGAAAAAAATCCATAGTTAACTAACCCCTTTTTGTTTTGCGATGATCAAGACCATTTGGTTTGTGAGTTATCTTCTCACTGTTTTCAAAACCGCCAGTCCGGACCCGCATGGCACCAGGTCAACTGTACGATAGTTTGACTCATACAGGAGAGCAGACCGTTAAGCAGCGGATCTGAAGGCGTTTTGAACGTACATAGCACTTTTTGTCTACGGTAATCATGTGCTTACTTTTGCGTATGACTTTATATCAAAATATCAGGCGTAAGAATATTAAAGAAGAATCATCGCGAAGCGAAAGAAGTACGATAATGACAAGCAACTTAAGAACGGAGCAGATATGGACAATAACCAGAAGCTGTGCGCGCTACTCAGCGAACATGAACAGCAGCTGCATTGCCTGGAAACCCGTAATCAACAGTGCAGGAAAAAAATGAAATAAGGCGGCATCACGAGCAGATGAACCATGACCATAAAAGGACAGAATTAGATTACGCCTCCTTCAGTGCGCATAATGTATATTATGTTAAATTGAATATCGGGTTACCTGAGGCTCATTTCTCATCACCCGCACCAGCCCTTAAATCCTCCCTGCTCTCACTATCACTACGATCCACGGCACACCTCTACAATCTTCTCTCTCAGCCATTTATGCCCGGCGTCCCTTTCCATTCTGGGATGCCACATCTGCGATACCGTCAGGGTTCGGGTTTTAAACGGCAGTTCGAAAACGTGCAGATTCTCTGTCATCTGCTGATTGAGCAGATAGAGCGCCGGCACCATGGCAATGAGATCGGACGCCAGCGCCACGGAAAGCGCGGTTGGAAATCCCGGCACGATGCTGGCGATTTTGCGCTTCACGCCAGCCTGGGTTAACGCCTCATCGACAAAACTGTTGATCGCGCCTTCGGGTGCCACGACCACGTGGCCCCATGAAACATAATCATTAATGCTGATGCCAGGTAACGCAGCCAGCGGGTGCGCCTTACGCACGGCACCGATAAACCGATCCTCAAACAGCCGCTGAATCCGAATCTCCGGCCCCATATTGCGCTGAACGCCGATCTCCAGATCAACCAGACCTTCACGCAGATAACGCGAACTTTTTTCTGGCTTAGGCGCAAAACGTAAGCAAACGCCGGGCGCAGCCTCTGCCACGGCGGCAATCAGCGCTGGCCCGAACGCCACGACAAAACCATCATTCGCCCTGATGGTAAAAAGCCGCGACATCTCGGCAATCTTCAGTGCTTGCGTTGAGGGTTGCAGCACCGCCCTCGCCTCCTCCACCGCATATCTTGCGCGATCCCGCGTGGCTTCAGCCCAGGGCGTCAGCACCATGTGACGTCCTGCGCGCACCAGAATCGCATCGCCGGTCACTTCACGCAGCCGGCTTAATGTGCGACTCATCGCCGACGTGCTCAGATTGAGTCGTTTCGCGGCGCTCGCGACGCTGGCTTCAGCCAGTAATATGTCGAGCGCGATAATCAAGTTAAAATCAGGATCGGCCATCATGAAGTCCCGGCGTTGTGGTGATATGGCGTGTGGTGCAATGATTAAGTGCAAACCATGCATCTTCCGCCTTGTATTGTCCATGATTATAGTTTCTTCATTAACATGCCAGCTGCGGAGATAACATGGCGACACTCTTTACAAATCAACCCGGCGATGAGGGGCTGCCGGGCGATAAACGCGCCCGCGGGATGGCGGCGGTGATGACCACGACGCTAATGGGCGTGTTTGATGGCGCAATGATCAACATTGCCCTGCCATCAATGGCGAAAGCAATGCAGGTCTCGGCGAGCGATGCCGTCTGGTTTGCCAACGGTTATTTACTGGCCGCCGCCATGACGCTCGCAATCTTCGCCGCGCTGGCGACCCGCTTCGGGTTTCGTCCGCTCTTTTTAAGCGGCCTCGCCCTGTTTACGTTAACGTCGCTGGGCTGTGCGCTGGCAAGCAGCGCTGAGGTGCTGACAGCCATGCGCATTCTGCAAGGCATTGGTGGCGCGGCAACCATGAGTATTGCTCCGGCGATCCTGCGGTCCGTTTTTCCTGGGCGCTTGCTGGGGCGAATTCTCGGCCTGCATGCGCTGCTTATCGCCTCCAGTACCGCCATTGCACCGGTGCTGGGCGGTGCGATTGTCGACACACTCGGCTGGCAGTGGCTTTTTGCCATCAATATTATTCCAGGAAGTCTCGCGTTTCTGCTGGCCAGTAAAGCCTTGCCACATAGCGATACCGGCGCGCATGCGTCGTTCGACACCCCCGGAGCGATCCTCTCGGCCGCCCTTTTAGGTTCTATGATTATGGCAGCCAACAGCCTCGCGATGCCGATGGAGGCTTCGCATGCCATCACTATGCAGACGATTGGCTGGGCGCTTCTCGCCACTCTCTGCGCGGGCGCATTTATCTTTCGCATTCGCCGTGCCAGCAACCCTCTGTTGCCGCCGGTGATCTTCAAAAGCAGCCGGTTTACTCTCGCCGCCCTGACCTCACTCTCCTCCTTTATTAGCCAGGGGATCACCTTTATCGCTCTGCCGTTTCTGTTTCAGAGCGTCTACGGCTTTAGCCCGGTAGTTTCTGCCCTGCTCTTTACGCCCTGGCCAATCGGTATTGTGTTGATTGCGCCGCACGCCGGTCGCTGGGCTGACACCTTCTCAGCACCGACGATCTCAACGGTTGGTCTGCTCATCTTTGTTGTGGGGTTGACGCTACTGGCGGCGCTGCCCGCTGCGCCTGCCGTCTGGGATATCTGCCTGCGCAGCCTGGTGTGTGGCATCGGTTTTGGCTGTTTTCAGAGCCCGAACAACCGGGAGATGCTCTCGAGCGTTGCCCGTGAGTACGCAAGCTTTGCCTCCGGCGTGCTCTCCATCGTACGCACTTTTGGGCAGTGCCTCGGCGCGGCGGTGGTGGGCGTCCTGCTGGCGCTGCTGGCAAATGAGACGCGACAGCTTGCGGTGCATGTTGCGTTGTGGATAGCCGTCGGCACATCAGCCGCCGCCGTGCTGTTTAGCCTGAGTCGTCTGCGTAAGCCTGCCGCGGTTTAGACGTACCTCTCTTTTCTGTCCCTTAAACCCGCGTATGTTTGCTGCAAACGGCGCACAGTGGAGAACCGAAAACGTGTTGAATGAATTGACGACCATCGAGGGCATTTTTTACCGGGCGATCGATCCGGCTTACCGCGACCTGGCGCTGGCGGGATCGCGAAACGCGGGACGATATTCGCGGGCCGATCAACCGACGCTCTATCTCAGCTCCTCGCCCGAGGGCGTCGACGCGGCAATGCAGGCGCATAAAGCGAACCGCAGCGCGCAGCTGGAGATTATCCAGCTCCGCGTTCACGCCGCCCGCATTTTCGATTTACGCGACGCTGCGGCGTTATCGGTCGCCGGTATCGATCTTGCTGATGCTGTTGCGCCATGGCAGGAGGTTGTCGCTGCGGGCGGTACGCCCTCCTCCTGGCGCGTGCGTCAGCGGCTGGAAACGTTGGGCGCGGCGGGGTTGATCGACCCGTCGCGCAAAGCGCCGGGTCTCTGGCATCTGGTGCTTTTTAGCTGGAATAGCGGTGCCGGTCAGCCTGAGGTAGAGATCGTGACGTAAAGCCTGTCAACATAACAGATTGTTTATCAATGTAAAAAAGTATGAGCGAGCACGCTTTTTAAGCACAGATAAATCTCAGATCATTGCAAAACCATTAATTATGGTAGGCAATTATTGTTGATCGATACTATTTTTATGCGATATTTACTCTTGTCTTGACGGTGTCTCCTGCCTAATCAAGACCCGCTCGTGACTGAGCAAACTGATGATGTACTAAAAGAAAAAATAGTATTTTGACTCTGCTGCCCTCCCGTGAGGGCATTTTTTTTGCCTGCGCTTTAGTCATCCCGCTGCATCGCAATGCGTCGGCTTGCATCAAATCCGCTTGCGGCTTCGGCGTCGAGCAGCTTTTTCAGCCGCGGTGAAAGCGCTTCCGCTTTGAGCTGTTCAAACCCCAGTGAGGCGTAAAACGCAGCGTTGAATGGCGCATAGCGATCGGTGGTCAGCGACGCGCCCGCTAAACCACGCCTCTCTCCTGCGATCAGCAGCGCACACAGCAGCTGGCGGCCAATCCCCTTGCGCTGCCACGCCGGGTGAACATCCATTTCGGCGATATGCAGCCAGTTATCCTCGATCCGCGCCCCGGCAAAGCCGACCGGCTGTTGGTCGGCAGTAAAAGCGACTAACAGCAGCCCTTCACGGGATAAACGTTCGAGATCCTCGAGGCTGGAGGCCGCCGGTTCGCCGCTTACCGCCCCGGCAGCCCGCAGCGTTTCAAAGGCGGCAAGTTCAATCGCCCTTAGTGCCGCCAGATGCCCGGCGCGCGCCGGTGCGATGGTAATGTCATTCATTGGGTCCCTGAATTATTCGAAGCAATCAGTTCGCTGTCGATTATCTCTTTAACCACCCCCTCTGTCTGCCAGCGCGTCAGCTTTTCCACTACCGTGTGATAGAGCGCATCCTGCTGGCGCGGCAGGCAAATCGCCTGGGCGATCTGCATAAAATCATCCTCCAGCACGCGGTATCCGGCGTGTTGAGACGCCGTTTGCTCAAGGGGCTGGCGGATCCCGGCAACCATATCCCCTTCACCGTTAACAAAGGCTTCGATCGCCGCCTGCGACGAGCTCAGGCGATTGAGCGTGGCGTGCTTAAGCTCGCGAGTTAAGTAGAGATCATACGCCGCGCCCCGGCCGACGTTGATCACCACGCCGGGTTTATCCATCTGCGCCACGCTCTGCCACGGGCTTTGCGCCTTCACCAGTGCCGTGCCCTGGATAGTGATATAGGGCTGGGTAAAGCGTAATGTCTCTTCGCGTTTCGGATCGACGGCAAGGAAAGCGATATCCCAGACGTTGTTTTCGGCATCCTCCACCACTTTCCCGGCGGTCGGATAGGTAATAAATTGCGCCTCTCTTCCCATATCGGCGGCAATCCGCCGGGCAAGTTCTACGGTGATCCCGGCAGGCTCACCCGCCGTAGCCTGGCGGGCAAGCACGGCATTGCCTAAATTGATGGCAAAACGAAGCGGTTGACTGGCTGACATAGTGCTTCTCCTGAAAGCAGTTTATGCCTTCAAAAGATAGCAGACGCGCGTCACTGCGGGCGGGCAATCAACCTTTTCAGTTCGGGAATACAGGAGCCGCAGTTGGTGCCGCACTTAAGCTTTTCACCCAGGCGCGAGACGCTGTTGCATCCAGACTGGATCGCTTCGCTAATCGCCCGCTCACCGATGGCAAAACAGCTACAGATTGTCGCACCGGCAGGCGCTTTGCCGCTGGCACTGCGCCCGGCCAGCAGTGCCAGCCGTTGTGCGGCGCTTTGCGGCGGTTGTGCAAAGGCGGCGATGACCGCTGCCCGGTCCGGTTGCGGGCGCAGGCGGTGTGCGTAGAAAGCCAGTTGCAGTTCGCCATCGGCCCAGGCGAGAAGATTAAAGCCGTCGCCACCAGATTCTGCAGGCTGGCAAACCCACGCCTCAGCCAGAAAATGTTCGCGCAGCCATGCCATCCACGATGTCGGCCACTCACTGTCGGCGAGCGCAAAGTGCGTCACGCCGGGCTGGGTGATGCGGCTCCAGTAGGCGGTTTTCGGCGCTAACTGAGGTTCTTCGCGCAGAAAGAGTTCGCCCTGCCAGGCGGCCTGCCAGCGCTGAATGCTGACCGGCATCTGCTTGCTCTCCGGCTGGCCGGAGAGCGGATCGGTCTCGGCGGCAATCAGCGCATCGACTCTCGCCTGCTGGCTGAAGGCGCTGTTCCAGTGCATCGGCACAAACACCCGTCCACGCGGTTGCAGCGCATCCGGCTGGGCGCGCAGCAACAGCCAACCGTGGGAGGATGAAACACGCAGCAGATCGTCGGCGCTAATCTGCGGCGCATCGTCGGGGTGAAACTGGCAAAACGGCTCGCTGATATGCTGCATCAGCCGTGGCGATTTCCCGCTGCGCGTCATGGTGTGCCACTGATCGCGGATGCGCCCGGTGTTCATTACCAGCGGCCAGTGCGGCGTCGGTGGATTAGCGGGCAGACGCGGCGTGACGGCAATCAGGCGCGCCTTCTCATCGGCGAAAAAGAAGCGATTATCGGTAAACAAGCGCGCCGTGCCGTGCGGGTGCAGCGCATTTACCGGCCACTGAATGGGTTGAAGATCGTCCCACTGTTGACGTGTAAGCGTCGCGAGGCCGCTGATATCAAACGCCCTTGTTCCCTCATTTTCAAACCCCGACAGCGCGGCATGTTCGCAGAAGATCTCCGCCGGATGCTGCCAGCTAAAGGCCTCGGTAAACCCCATGCGCTGCGCCACCTGGCTTACCATCCACCAGTCGGCGCGCGCCTCGCCCGGCGGCGGCAAAAAGGCGCGCTGGCGTGAAATGCAGCGCTCTGAATTTGTTACCGTGCCGTTTTTCTCGCCCCACGCCAGCGCTGGCAGGCAGATATGCGCCGCGCGCGTGGTATCGGTGTCGCGCATCACGTCCGAGACAATCACCAGCTCGCAGCGCGCCAGCCCGGCGCGCACGCGGTCGGCGTCCGGCAGCGAGACCAGCGGGTTAGTCCCCATGATCCACACCGCTTTTATCTCGCCGCTTTCCACGGCGCGGAAGAGATCGACAGCATTCAGACCGGGATTTTTAGTGACGTTGTCACTCTTCCAGAAGCGCCCGACGCGGTCGACCTCCTGCGGCGAGAAGCCCATATGTGAAGCGAGCTGGTTTGCCAGCCCGCCCACTTCGCGCCCGCCCATGGCATTTGGCTGACCGGTTATCGAAAACGGCCCGCAGCCAGCCCGACCGATTTTCCCCGTCGCCAGGTGGAGGTTAATAATGGCATTGCACTTATCAACGCCGGATGTGGACTGGTTAATGCCCATTGAGTAGAGCGTCACCAGCGTGTCGCTGGCAGCAATCATCTGGTAAAAGGCCAGCAACATCTCCTGCGGCAACTGGCAATAGTCGGCGGTGCGCTCAACTGTCCACCACTCTGCCGCTGCCAGCGTCGCCCCGGCTCCCTCGGTATGGCGATGCAGGAACTCACGATCCAGCTTGCCCTGCTGCGCCATAAAATGGAGCGCACCGCAAAACAGCGCCGCATCGCTGCCGGGGCGCAGCGGCAGGTGGAGGTCGGCGAGATCGCAGGTGGCGGTGATGCGCGGGTCGATAACAATAATGCGCATCTCCGGGCGCGCCTGTTTGGCTCGCATCAGCCGCTGATAGACCACCGGGTGCGCCCAGGCGGTGTTTGAGCCGGTGAGGATCACGCACTCAGCAAGCTCCAGATCCTCATAGCTGCACGGCACCGCATCGGCACCAAACGCCCGTTTATAGCCGACCACCGCCGAGGCCATACAGAGGCGCGAGTTGGTATCCATATTGCCGCTGCCGATAAACCCCTTCATCAGCTTGTTGGCGACATAGTAATCCTCCGTCAAGAGCTGGCCGGAGCCATAAAAGGCCACCGCCTGCGGGCCGAACTGCGTAATCACCCGCTGCAACCCTTTCGCCACCGCATCCAGCGCCCTCTCCCAGCTCACCGGCTGCTGGTCGATCTCCGGTTGCAGCAGCCGTCCGGTGAGATCGAGCGTTTCGCCGAGCGCGCTGCCTTTCACGCAGAGCCGCCCGTGGTTCGCCGGGTGCAAGGCATCACCCTGGGCGCTAAATCTGTTCCCTTCGGGCTGCATGCGCACCCCACACCCGACGCCGCAGTAAGCGCAGGTGGTGGAAACCGCCGCGCCCGTCACAGGCTCACCGTGGCGATGCGGTGTTCGCGCCCTGCCGCGACGCTTTGTGGCTGCGCCAGCACCCACACGCGCCCGCTCTCCACTTTTACCGGCCAGACGCTGAGCGCGGTCTGCTCATCATCGAGGCTGAGGCCATCGTGCAGGCGAAAGCGCTGCTTATAGAGGGGCGAAATGACTACCGGCTCGCCGTTAACATCCCCCAGCAGGCCGCGCGCCAGCACGTTTGCCTCGCTATCCGGTTCATGGTTGCTGAGGGCAAACACCTGCTGCGGATGATCCGGCAGATGAAAGAGCGCGATTTGCTGATGACCGAGCCGCGCCGCCATCCCCGCATGGCGCGGGATTTCCGATAATGGGCAGAGATCGACCCAGCCCTGCGGCAGCGGTTTGTGCGTAGCAGAAGGCAACGCGGCGCGCTCCTGCGTAGTTGCCGGGCGGATCTGCTGGCGCTCCGGCACCATCACTACCCCTTCGTCGGGCTGGTCACTGTTGACAAACGGGCGGAACAGCGCCAGCCGATCCGGGTCTGCGAGCGTGGTTTGCCATTCACACTGATAAGCGTCGATCACCGTCTGCATCTCGCTCTCCAGTTCGGCGGCGATGTTCAGGCTATCCTCCAGCACTACCTCGCGCAGGTAAGCCATGCCGCCGTCGAGATTATCCATCCAGGTGCTGGTGCGTTGCAGGCGGTCAGCGGTGCGAATGTAGAACATTAAAAAGCGATCGACGGTGCGGATTAACGCCTCGGTGCTCAGATCCTGCGCCAGCAGATCGGCGTGGCGCGGCTTCATGCCGCCATTGCCGCAGACATAGAGGTTCCAGCCCTTCTCGGTGGCGATCACGCCAACATCCTTACTCTGCGCTTCGGCGCATTCGCGGGTGCAGCCGGAGACCGCCATCTTGATTTTGTGCGGCGAGCGCAGCCCTTTGTAACGGTGCTCCAGTTGCAGCGCCAGCGCGGTGGAGTCCTGCACGCCGTAGCG
>Ga0268256_1001195_pt1 | contig 16583 bp, 16 predicted proteins | sample AgamicAtAmrz_FD_200247 | JGI IMG/M metagenome (GOLD analysis project Ga0268256, IMG submission 200247) | Agave microbial communities from Guanajuato, Mexico - At.Am.rz (v2) (version 3) | ecosystem: Host-associated > Plants > Roots > Rhizosphere | place: Guanajato, Mexico | collected 2012-06-07
GTGACATGACGCAAATTTACAAAAGGAAATAGCTGATCGGACTTGTTCGGCGTACAAGTGTACGCTAGAGTGCATGCCAATTAAGAAGAAGTGGATGAGGAAGATTGAATGAAACGTGCTGTGATTACTGGCTTAGGGATCGTTTCCAGTATTGGTAATAATCAGCAGGAAGTGCTGTCATCTCTGCGTGAAGGACGCTCTGGCATCACCTTTTCTGAAGAGATGAAAGATTCCGGCATGCGTAGTCACGTCTGGGGTAACGTTAAATTAGATACCACCGGCCTCATCGATCGCAAAGTTGTGCGTTTTATGAGTGATGCGTCCATCTATGCTTATCTCTCCATGGAAGAAGCGATTAAAGATTCTGGTCTCAGCGCTGAAATGTATCAGAGCAACCCACGTGTGGGCCTGATTGCAGGTTCAGGCGGCGGTTCGCCACGTTTTCAGGTCTTTGGTGCTGACGCTATGCGCAGCCCGCGTGGTCTGAAAGCCGTGGGTCCCTATGTCGTAACCAAGGCGATGGCCTCCGGTGTCTCTGCCTGCCTCGCCACGCCCTTTAAAATTCATGGCGTAAACTACTCGATCAGCTCCGCCTGTGCCACCTCTGCGCACTGTATCGGTAATGCGGTTGAGCAGATCCAGCTGGGCAAACAGGATATCGTTTTTGCTGGTGGCGGCGAAGAGCTGTGCTGGGAAATGGCCTGTGAGTTCGACGCGATGGGCGCATTGTCTACCCGCTACAACGACACGCCAGAAAAAGCGTCACGCACTTATGATAACGAGCGCGACGGCTTTGTTATCGCCGGTGGTGGTGGCATGGTCGTGGTTGAAGAGCTGGAGCATGCGCTGGCCCGCGGAGCGCACATCTATGCCGAAATCGTCGGTTACGGTGCGACTTCCGATGGCGCAGACATGGTTGCGCCGTCAGGCGAAGGCGCAGTGCGCTGCATGAAGATGGCGATGAATGGCGTGGATACCCCAATCGACTACCTGAACAGCCACGGCACATCTACCCCGGTGGGCGATGTAAAAGAGCTGGGTGCCATCCGCGAAGTGTTCGGCGATAACACGCCTTACATCTCTGCGACCAAAGCCATGACCGGTCACTCGCTGGGTGCTGCGGGCGTGCAGGAAGCGATTTACTCACTGCTGATGCTGGAACATGGCTTTATCGCGCCAAGCATCAACATCAGTTCACTCGACGCGGCGGCAGAAGGTATGAACATCGTCACGCAGCCGATGGAAAAAGAACTGACCACAGTGATGTCCAACAGCTTCGGTTTCGGTGGCACCAACGCCACGCTGACCATGCGTAAATATCAGGCGTAATCATTACGTCAGGATGCTGAAGGGCCGGCTTGCCGGCCCTTTTTATTTGCCCGGCGCAGTGCGGCGCGCTGCTGTGGCGATGACGTTTCGACTGACCTGAGTCGCTTATCCTTCTGACATTTCCCCTCTGCTTAACCCGCCTGAAGCAACGCCAGCAAGGTATCGCATCCCGTCACAATTTCATCCGGCGTCAGCGCCGCAAAACCCAGCATCCAGCCCTGCTGCGCAGTGGAGCCGGCATAGAGCGGGCTCAGGCGCGGCAGCAGCAGACCGCGTTGTGCCGCCAGCGCGGTGAGTTGCGCCTCTGTCTTTGACACGTTCTGCTGGAGTTTTACCGTGACCTGCAGGCCACCGCCGCTGGCCATCGGGATGATCCAGGGCGACAGCCGCTGCGTAATCTGCGTCAGTAAAAGATTACGACGGCTGTGATAAAGCTGACGCATCAGCCGCAGATGGCTGGCGAAATGGCCCTGCTGCAGAAAAGTGGCGGTAATCGCCTGCGGCAGCAGGGCACTGTGCCCGTCCAGCACGCTGCGCGCCTGGCCGAGGGGAGTAATCAGTGCAGGCGGAACAACCATCCAGGCCAGCCGCAGCGAAGGAAAAAGCGATTTGGAAAACGTGCCCAGCGTGATCACCCGCTGATAGCGATCCAGGCCCTGTAATGCCGGAATGGGGCGTTCGTCGTAATGAAATTCGCTGTCATAATCATCCTCGATCAGCCAGCTCTGGTGGCGCTGCGCCCACGCCAGCCACGCCAGACGCCGTGGCAGGCTCAGCGTAACGCCTGTGGGATAGTGATGCGAGGGAGTCAGATACATCAGCTTCGCGCTGCCGCTGGCGGGCAGGGCACCTTCAGCATCCACCTCAATGCCGCGCACTTTTGCGCCTGCGGCCAGAAATGCATTGCGGGCACCGGGATAACCAGGCTCCTCCATCCATACCTCGTCACCGGGATCGATCAGCATCATGGCCAGCAGCTGAAGCGCCTGCTGGGAACTGGTGAGAATGATCACCTGCTCCGGCTGGCACACGACGCCCCGGGCGAGCGAGAGATAATCGGCGAGGGCACTGCGCAGCGGCAGGTAGCCGCACGGGTCGCCATACCCCATGGCAGCACTGCCCAGGGCGCGCTGCACGCTGCTGGTCAATCGTCGCCAGAGGTCGTGAGGAAACGCACGTAACTCCGGCGAGCCGGCGGCAAAGGCATGGGGAAAAGGGGGATCCTGACAGCCTCCGGTCGCCAGTACCTGCCAGCCCCGCGCCGAAAAGCGGGCAGGCTGAGGGGGAGCTGGCGGCGAGGGAGGGCTGACGGGAACGGTGATGGCGACAAAGGTACCACGGCCGGTCTCGCGTCGCAGATAGCCTTCACTCTCCAGCTGCCCATAAGCCGCTTCCACCGTGACGCGAGAGAGCCGCAGGTCCTGCGCCAGCTGTCGGCTGGAGGGTAACTGCTGCCCGGCGTGCAGATGGTGACGGTGGATAGCCAGCCGTAGCGTCGCGCAGAGGCGTTCACGTACGCCGCCGCTCGCCTGATGCTGAAAAAGTTGTAACAGCGGAGAGGTCATATCGGTCTTATGCCTGATGAAATATGGGTATCAGTAATCAGTCCAATTTGCCGTAAACTGCCCGTTCACCACAACAGGAGAATCGCGATGTCATCAGTTTTACGCGTGGCGGCCGCTACGCCGCAGCAAAGCCTTGAGTATCTGCAGGCAAAACTCGCCTGGTATACCGACGCCTGGGATCTGGCGGAAGACCTGGGGCAGCAGCTTACCGATATCGTGGTGATCGATGCACGCGCCCCGGATGCCTATCGCGCCGGGCACATCTGTGGCGCGATTAACTTTCCGCATCGCGAAATGGATGCGGAAACCACGGCCCGACTCGACGCCCGCAAAGTCTATATCACCTATTGCGATGGTATCGGCTGTAACGGTTCAACGAAAGCGGCCCTGAAGCTGGCCTCGCTGGGATTTCAGGTAAAGGAACTGATTGGCGGGCTGGATTTCTGGAAACGGGATGGGCATCCGCTGACCTGGGGAGAGGCGGCGGGAGAATGGCCCGTGACCGGGCCTGCAGCCTCCTGTGGCTGCTGACTCAGAGCACCAGCCAGAAGAGCAGAAAGAGGATTAACAGCGCAACAGACAGGCCCAGCAGAGGACGCTGAGCCAGGGGTTGCAGACCCGCGGGCAGCGAGGCGACAAACGGCGACCAGATGGGCTGAGGCTTGATTTCGCTGGGCGCCAGCGGCTGTTCATGCAGTTTCTCTGCCCGCTCGGCGCGACGGCTGAACAGGAAGTTAAGCAGATCCTGCGTCTGGGTCACGGTAAGCACGGTCTGCGGCATCGCCTGAAAACGCTGCTGGCTGTACTCCTCCAGCTGACTCTGCTCCTGCTTATCCAGCGGCTGTTTCAGGGAGGCTTCCAGCAGCTGCAGTGTCGGTGCGCTGTGCTGACTCAGCGTCTGGCGCACCTGCAGATACTGGGTCAGCAGCGGGAAGTGGCGCGACGGGATCGGATCGCCGCTGGTCAGATTCACCAGCTTCAGGGCCGCCGCCCACAGCTTACCTGTCGATTCACCCGTGGCAGCCGCCAGACGGATCACCTGCTGATTCAGCGTATGATGCTCGGCAGGCAGTAAGGTGCGATCGCTGACGCGGGTCTGCTGCGGCTGGGGAATCGCCATCTGGCCGTTCTGCAGCATGGTCAGCACCTGGTGCAGCTGATCCTGACTCAGTGCACTCAGCACAGTCTGACCAAACTGCTGACGAATAAAATCACTGACCGCCTGACGGTTATTGCCTTTTGGCAGCAGCTCAGTGAGCTGGGTCATCAGCTGACGCGTGCCATGCCCGTTCTGCGCCTGGGTCAGACGACTGTTAAGGTACTGTTCCGCCAATGGAAAATGGCGCGACTGCAACTCAGCTTCACTCTTCACACCAACTTCATGCCGTACGCCCGCCCAGAGTTCAGGCGCTTTGAGATTGCTGAGCGAAGAGATACGCACGATCAGACGTTCTAAGGTGGTGCGCTGGGCAGGGGAAAGCGGCTGCTCACCGGCCACCGAACCGTGACGCGAAGCGCCGGTTTGCGGATTGACAGATGAACGCTCGCCGACCGGCACACCGGGGCCGCTGAGAGGTTGCATGGCGGATTCCTTGGAAAACAGAACAGCGTGGGGTGCGCCGGAAAAAGAATAGGCCATGATAGCAAAAGCCCCCGTGAAATCACACGGGGGACAGCGGTTTGATGCGAGATTTACTCTTCTGCCAGCTTAAGGCGGTGACGACGCCAGCGTTTCCAGAGTGGCGGAACAAGCAGGACCGCGATCGCCAGCACCAGCAGTACTTTGCAAATCAGGCTTTCCCACAGGATCACCAGATTACCATTGCTGATTGACAGGGCGCGACGCAGGTTCTGTTCCAGCATTTCGCCCAGCACGAAGCCCAGAATCAGCGGCGACATCGGGAAGTCCATTTTGCGCAGGATATATCCGAATACGCCCAGGCCGACCATCAGCAGCAGATCGAAGGTCGTACTGTGTACGGCGTACACGCCCACGGCGGAAATGGCGGCGATGGCCGGCACCAGGAACCAGAGCGGAATGCTCAGCATGCGGGCAAAAACGTTGATCATCGGGATGTTCATCACCAGCAGCATGACGTTACCAATCAGCAGTGCCGCAATCAGACCCCAGACGATATCCGGCTGCTCAACAAACATCGCCGGGCCTGGCGTAATGTTATAGAGCGTTAAGGCGCCGACCATCACTGCGGTGGTGCCGGAGCCAGGGATACCCAGCGTCAGCATCGGGATAAAGGAGCCGCAGGCTGAGGCGTTGTTTGCCGCTTCCGGTGCGGCCACGCCGCGAATATCGCCTTTGCCGAACTGATCGCTGCCGCTGATTTTTTTCTCCGTCATATAGGCGATGGCGCTGGCGATGGTCGCACCGGCGCCGGGCAGAACGCCGACAAAAAAGCCCAGGAAGGAGGAGCGCAGCGTGGCACCGGTTGCCATCGCGGCCTCTTTCAGGTTGAACATCATGCGGCCGCTTGCCCGCACCGCTTTCTGACCGCTGCTGGTGGATTCCAGCATCAGCAGAATTTCACTGACCGAGAAGAGGCCAATCACGACGACCACAAACTGAATGCCGTCGGAAAGGTGAACGCTTTCAAAGGTAAAACGGTAGACGCCGGTATTCGCATCCACCCCGACCGTCGCCATGCTCAGGCCGATTAAGGCGGCAAGGAACGATTTCAGCGGATTGTGGCTCATCATGCTGCCCAGGCAGGCGATGGCGAACACCATCAGGGCAAAATATTCAGCCGGTCCGAACGCCAGCGACCAGCTGGCCAGCAGCGGAGCGAACAGAATAATACCCACGATAGCGATGGTAGAGCCGATAAATGAGCTGACTGCTGAAATCGAGAGGGCGACGCCCGCCTTGCCCTGCTGCGCCATCGGATAGCCATCCAGCGCGGTCATGATGGCTCCGGCATCGCCCGGCACGTTGAGCAGAATCGAGGAGATGCGTCCGCCATATTCACAGCCGATATAAACCGTCGCCAGCAGGATCAGCGCCGATTCGGCCGGCAGGTGCAGTGCAAACGCTAGCGGCATCAGAATCGCCACCCCGTTAATCGGGCCCAGGCCAGGCAGCAGACCGACAATGGTGCCGATAAAGCAGCCGATCAGGGCGATCAGCAGATTCTCTGGCGTCATGGCGACGGCAAAGCCCTGCATTAAAAAGGACCAGGTATCCATGATGCTCTCCTTAACTCAGCCAGCTGCCGACCGGAAGCGTAACTTCCAGCAGACGGTCAAATGCATAAAACAGCGCGGTGCCCATCACCAGTCCGGCCAGCGCAGCGGCCCACCAGCGCGCCCCGAACAGCAGGCCGATGCCAAAGGTCAGCAGCGTCGTGCAGATGGCGAAGCCCAGCGTCTCGAACAGCCAGCCGTAGAGCATCATCATCCCCGCCAGCGCCGCCAGCCGTTTTAGCGTACCGCTGGCAGGCCACTGAATCGCATCCGGTTTACGAAATAGCATCAGTACGGCGCAGATGGCCATCAGGCCGAGGATGGCCATCGGGAACGGACGCGGCCCCACCGGTTCGTAGCTGTATTCACTCTGAATCTGCCAGGCCACCACCATGCCGCCAAGGCACAGTGCCAGCCACAGGACAGCAAAAATACGATCGCTCATCATCTGCTCCGGTTATTTAGCCAGGCCAAAGGATTTGGCCTGCTCACGGTAATCCGCTACCTGTTTCTTCACATAGCTGTCGAGCGCCTGACCGGTCAGGTTAAATTCGAACAGTCCGCGCAGGTCGCGCTGCTTTTTGAACTCTGGCGTCTCGACCATCTTTTTAAACGCCGCCTCCCACCACTGATAATCGGCATCGCTGACCTTCGGACCGAGGTAGTAGCCGCGGATTACGGGCCAGACAACGTTAAAACCCTGCTCTTTAGCGGTGGGTATCTCCGCCAGCTGACCCGGCAGACGCTGATCGGCCATCACGGCCAGTACCCGCATTTTGCCGCCCTGTAAGTGCGGCACCATCTCACTCATATCACCGGAAACCACCTGAATATGGTTGCCGAGCAGCGCTGTTACCGGCTCACCGCCGCCCTCAAAGGCGACATAGCGCATCTTGCGGGGATCGATACCGGCTTCGCGTGCCAGCAGGGCGGTCTTCATCCAGTCCTGGCTGCCGATTGATGCTCCGGCACCAACCACCACTTTGGTAGGATCCTCTTTCATGGCAGCCATCAGCTCACCCAGCGTTTTCCACGGCGCATCCTCACGTACCGCCACCATGCCGTAATCGGTGCCGACAGCCGCCAGCCACTTCACGTCGTCAACGGTGTAGCGGCCAAATTTGCCCTGAGAAAGGTTGAGCAGCGAGCCACCGGAGAACGCGACAACGGTGCCCGCTTCGGCCGGACGCTGGGCGATAATGGCGTTATAGGCGACCGCGCCCACGCCGCCGGGCATATAGGTGACACGCATCGGCGTCTTAATCTGGCCGGTTTCCTGCAGAGTGACCTGCAGCAGTTTACAGGTCAGATCAAAACCCCCACCGGGTTTCGCGGGCGCAATACATTCGGTACGGCCCGGCTCGTCAGCGGCGACGGCATGCGTCGCCATCAGCGTCAGCAGGGTAGTGGCGAGGGCGGCAGGCATTAACTTTTTCATTGCGGACTCCATTCGTTCATCCAGAGTGTGATTGCGGCTGAAACATCAGCGTTATCGAATTGTTAAAACAGCTACCTTTCATTTACCTTTCAGGAACCGGATTTAATGACAGGATGTGATATGCGTCTCTTACTGGTGGAAGATACCCTTGACCTGGCGCGCTGGCTGCAGAAGGCGCTCACCCAAAAAGGGTTTGCGGTTGATTGGGTGGCAGATGGCGTGGCGGCCGATCACGCATTGCAATGTGAAGCCTATGCACTGGTCGTGCTGGATGTCTCTCTGCCACGGATTGATGGCCTGGAGGTACTGACCCGTCTGCGGCGACGGGGGCAGAGCGTGCCGGTCCTGTTGTTAACGGCGCGCAGTGCGCTGGACGACCGGGTGCGCGGCCTGAATCTGGGTGCGGATGACTACCTGACGAAACCCTTTGAGCTGGATGAGCTGGAAGCGCGGTTGCGGGCGTTGCTGCGGCGCAGCCAGAGCCCGACAGCGCAGAATCAGTCGCTGGGCCAGCTGAGGCTGGACAGTGAGGGCTATTTTCTGCTGGCCGACAGGCCGCTGGCGCTGACCCCGCGCGAATCGAGCATCCTGACGACGCTGATGCAGCGTCATGGCCGGCCGGTCTCACGCCAGTATCTCTATGAGCAGACCTTCAGCCTGACGGATGAAGCCAGCCCGGAAAGTATCGAGCTCTACGTGCATCGCGTAAGGAAAAAACTGGCGGGCAGTGATGTGGCGATCGTGACGCTGCGTGGGCTGGGTTACAGCCTGGAAACGCTGCCATGCGGCTGACGCATTCGCTGCGGGGGGAGCTGCTGGCTTGGTTTGGCCTGCCGCTGCTGTTGCTCTGGGCGCTTTCGGTTTACACCCACTATCAGAGCGGACTGGCGGCCGCGAATCAGGCCTACGATCGTTCGCTGCTGGCGTCCGCGCGGACGGTGGCGGAGCGGCTGGTGGTGCGGCGGCAGCATCTGGAGGTGGACGTGCCCTGGGTCGTGCTCGACAGTTTCGAGCGCAACATGAATGATCAACTCTTCTATCAGGTGATCTCTCCGGAGGGAAAAACTTTATCCGGCTACAACGATTTGCCGCCAATCCCCATCACCAGCAAAATGTCGACCGCCTATCCGGCGCTGGTGCACTTCTATGACGGGCGCTATCACCAGCAACGTATCCGGGTTGCCGCGCTCTGGCAGCCGGTGAGCGAGTCAGGAGTGGATGGCATGGCGCTGGTGCTGGTGGCTGAAACCGTTCACTCCCGTCAGGAGTTTGCCCGCGGGCTGATGCGGACCGCGCTGATCAGCCAGAGCGGACTGGTGCTGATGACACTCCTGCTGGCAGGCCTGATGCTGCGCCGGGTGTTGCGCCCGCTGCGGCGGCTGTCGCGTATCGTGTTGCAGCGCGACGGCGGCGAACTGACGCCACTTCCCTCACTGCCCTGGTCGGAACTGCAACCGCTGATCATCGCCTTTAACCGCTATCTTGCCCGACTGCGGGGGCTGCTGGCACGGCAGGATCGCTTCAGTGCTGACGCGGCGCACCAGCTGCGCACACCGCTCACTATCCTTAAAACTCAGGTCAGCGTCGCGCTCAGCAGTGAACGTCCCGAAGTCTGGCAGGAGAGCCTGATCGGCATGCGCCATACGCTGGATGAAACCATTATTCTGACTGACCGGCTGTTGCAGTTAGCCCGGATCAAAGCGCGTCACGGCGAGGATAAACCGATGGCGCAGGTGGATCTGGCGGCCATCGTACGCGACGCCTGCTTCAGCCGCTATACGGCGGCCCGCACCCGTCAGATTGATCTGGGCTACGAAGGAGAAGAGATCAGCCTGGTCAGAGGCGACGGGGTGCTGATTGGCGAACTGTGTGCCAACCTGCTGGACAACGCGATCAAATATACCCCCTGTCACGGCATCGTTACCGCGCGGGTGGGAACGGACGGGCTGGAAATTGAGGATAGCGGGCCGGGCATCGAGGGAGCCGAGCAGCTGAAAGCGTTACAGCCTTTTCAGCGACTGGACAATGTCGGCATGCAGCCCGGAGCCGGTATCGGCCTGGCGCTGGTGCAGGATATCTGTGTCTGGCATGGCGCAACACTGCAGCTGGACCGCAGCCCGCAGCTGGGCGGACTGCGGGTGACGGTGCGGTTTACAGCCGATGCAGGCCAGCCGTTTTCCGGCGGGTGAGTGGTGTTCGCAGCCGCTGCGCCAGAATCACGCCGGCGAGTGTCAGCCCCCCCCCAATCCAGTGATAGCTGTGCAGATGCTCATGCAGAAACAGCACGGCGATCAGGGCGGTAAACAGCGGGATCAGGTTCATAAAGATGCTGGTGGTGCTGGCGCCCAGCCGCTGCACGCCGTGGATCCACAAAAAGGGCGCAATGATCGAGGCGAACAGGCCAGCAAACAGCACCAGCGGCAGGTTATGCAGGTTCAGGGCGACCGCTGGCGCCAGCAGGAAGCCGGGCAGCAGCAACAGCACACCAAAGAAAATCTGCACGTAGAGGCTGTGCCAGATCGGTAGCGGCAGTGCCCAGCGGCGGGTCAGCACGCCATAGAGCGCATAGGCGGCCGAGGCGGCCAGCATCATCAGTTCTCCCGCGCCTAACCCCTGACTCAGCAACTGCGTGACGTTGCCCTCACTCACCAGCCACACCAGACCGGTGAAGGAGATGATGCTGCCGAGCAGGATCCCGAGCGTCGGCGCAATCCGCAGGATCACCACGCTCAGCAGCACGGTAAGCAGCGGGATCAGGGCACCAATGATCCCCATAAAGAGCGCGCTGACGCTGTGCGCGGCGTAATAGGCCAGGCTCTGATAAAGCGCCATTCCCAGCAGGCCGAGCAGTGCAAGCCGCCCCAGGTGCGGCTTAATCGCCTGACGCGTGCGCCAGACGCCGGGCAGCACAAACGGCGTCAGCACCAGCAGCGCCAGCAGCCAGCGATAGAAGGAGATCGCCGAGGGATCGATCGCGCTGGCCGAAAGTTTGCTGACAATCGAGTTGATCGACCAGATCACAACCGCTACAAGCGGATAAAGAAAAAACATGCTGACGCTCCGGATACCCTTAAAGAGGCGCAGTGTACGCTTGTCCGGATTTATCCAGATAGTTAATATCGGACAAAATAAAACACCGGGCGGACAGAATGAGCCTGAAAGTTATTTACCAGCCCCCAGCAGATGCGCCGCAGTTACGCTACTTTATGCGTTATGAGCAGGCCAACGCCTGCACCGAGTATCTGCCGCACACGCACGCCTGGGGCCAGCTGATCATGGTAAAAAGCCATGTGCTGGAGATGCAGGTCGAAGGGAGGCGGCTGCTGACACCAGCAGATGTTCCTGTCTGGATCCCGCCGGGTCAGCAGCACAGCAGCTATAACCACCGTCAGGCCCAGTTCCGGACCTTCAATCTGGCCGCTTCGCTATGCCGCGAGCTGCCGAAGCGCGCCTGTCTGATGCTGGTCGATCCGATCGCGCACGCCATCATGAATGCCTTCGCAGATCAGCAACTTGAGCAGCCTGAAACCGAGGCGCAGTGGCGGCTGTGTGAGGTGCTGCGCGACCGGCTGCAGCTGGCGCAGGTTCAGGAGAGCTATCTGCCCACCTCCACAGACAAGTTTCTCGCGCCGGTGTTACAGGCGCTGGAGGCCTGTCCGGGTGATAACACTACGCTGGCAGGCTGGGCGGCGCGGGTCTTCACCACCGAGCGGACGCTGGCCCGGCGCTGTCAGCAGCAGCTGAATATGACGTTCGGCGAATGGCGGCAGCGGCTGCGCTTTCTGCGCGCCATGGGCTGCTGGCGCAGGGCGAAAGCGTGCAGAGCATCGCGTGGGAACTGGGCTACAGCTCCGCCTCGGCGCTGATCGTGATGTTTCAGCAGCAGGCAGGCACCACGCCGGATCGCTACCGCGCACGGTTGGGCTAACGCGCTGCTTTGTGCCAGAATAATCCCCCTCTTATGTTACTGACAGGAAAGCCGTGGTGAAAATTCTGGTCGATGAAAATATGCCCTATGCCCGTGAGCTGTTCAGCCGGACCGGCGAGGTGGTCACGGTGCCGGGGCGCCCGCTGCCGGTGGCAGAGCTGGCCGATGCCCAGGGGCTGATGGTGCGCTCCGTCACTCAGGTAAATGAGGCGCTGCTGGCGGGCACGCCGGTGACGTTTGTCGGCACCGCCACGGCAGGCACCGATCATGTCGACGAGGCCGGGCTGCAGCGGGCGGGCGTTGCGTTCTCCGCCGCGCCCGGCTGTAACGCCATCGCGGTCGTGGAGTATGTCTTCTCTGCGCTGCTGCTGCTGGCGGAACGCGACGGGTTCCAGCTGCGCGATCGTACCGTCGGGATTGTCGGCGTCGGTAACGTCGGTGGGCGGCTGCAAAAGCGGCTCGAAGCCTGGGGCATCCGGACGCTGCTGTGCGATCCTCCGCGCGCCGATCGCGGTGACGAAGGCGAGTTCCTGTCGCTGGACGCCGTGGCAGAGCAGGCCGACATCCTGACGTTCCACACGCCGCTGTTTAAAGAAGGCCCTTACCGAAGCTGGCATCTGGCCGACGCGGCGCTGCTGATGGGGCTGAAACCCAATACCATTCTGATCAACGCCTGTCGCGGCGCGGTGGTGGACAACGGGGCTCTGCTGGAGGTGCTGAACATGCGGCACGATCTGAGCGTGGTGCTCGATGTCTGGGAGCCGGAGCCGGATCTCTCGCTGGCGCTGCTGGATAAGGTCGATATCGCCACGCCCCATATCGCGGGTTACACGCTGGAAGGTAAGGCGCGTGGCACGACCCAGGTGTTCGAAGCCTGGTGCGACTTCATCGGGCAGCCGCAGCAGGTACCGCTCAGCGACTTACTGCCGCTGCCGGAGTTCAGCGAGATCACGCTGAATGGCCCGCTGGATCAGCCAACGCTGAAACGCCTGGCGCATCTGGTGTATGATGTGCGCCGCGATGATGCCCCCTTGCGTAAAGTGGCGGCAAAACCCGGTGAGTTTGATCGCCTGCGCAAGCAGTATCAGGAGCGCCGCGAGTGGTCATCGCTGCAGGTAAACTGTGATGATGCCGCCACGGCCGCGATGCTGAACCAGCTGGGCTTTAACGCACGCTTCTCCCCGGAATAACGCCCGCTGCGGGCCGGTTGACCGCTTCCTTATGGAATCAGACGGAACAGAGGCGGTGCGCAGTGCTGACGCCCGACAGGGCGGCGGGTTAAAGGGGGGGATAAATCTGAATCCCCGGGCGGTGAATATCACCGCCTTCTGTTTTTATGTCATTGTCTGGAGTAAACCAACATGTCTGACGGCTGGAATATTGCGCTACTTGGCGCGACAGGCGCAGTAGGGAACGCTGTACTGGAACTGCTGGCGGAACGCCAGTTCCCGGTTGGTGAATTATATTTACTGGCCAGCGAGAACAGCGCGGGTGAAACAAAACGCTTCGACGGCCGCTCGCTGCGGGTCGAAAATGCAGAGTCGTTCGACTGGTCCCAGGCGCAGCTGGCCTTTTTCGTGGCGGGACGCGACGCCTCGGCACGCTATGCCGATGACGCCGCCAACGCGGGCTGTCTGGTGATCGACAGCAGCGAGCTGTTTGCGCTGGAACCCGATGTGCCGCTGGTGGTGCCGGATGTGAACCCGCACGTGCTGGCGGATTATCGCAATCGCAACATCATCAGCGTGGCCGATAACCTGGTGAGCCAGCTGCTGACGGCCATCAAACCGCTGGTGGATGCGGCGGGCCTGGGGCGTCTGCAGGTCACGAATCTGCTCTCCGTCTCCAGCTACGGCAAAGTGGCCGTGGATGCGCTGGCGGGTGAAAGTGCCCGTCTGCTGAACGGTATTCCGGCCGATGAGCACCATTTTGGTCGTCAGCTGGCCTTCAACCTGATGCCACAGCAGACCGATGCCGAAGGCAGCGTGGAGAGTGAACGCCGTCTGATTGATCAGGTGCGTAAGGTGTTGCAGGACGACGGCTTACCGATTGCGGTCAGCAGCGTGCAGGCACCCGTGTTCTACGGTAATGCGCAGATTGTCCACATCGAAAACCTGCGTCCGCTCTCGGCGGAAGAAGCACGTGCCGAGCTGGCGCTGGCGGCAGATATTCGCCTGAGCGAAGAGGATGAGGTACCGACGCCGGTGACGGATGCGTCGGGCAATGGCGAGCTCAGCATCGGCTGCGTGCGTAACGACTACGGTATCCCGGAACTGTTGCAGTTCTGGTCTGTGGCGGACAACATTCGCTTTGGTGGCGCGCTGATGGCGGTAAAAACGGCTGAGAAACTGGTTCAGGAGTATCTGTAACCATGTCAGAAGGTCAGACGCACAAGCTGGCGCTCGGCATTGAGTATGACGGCAGTCACTACTATGGCTGGCAGCGCCAGAATGAAGTCCGCAGCGTGCAGGAGAAGGTGGAACGCGCTCTGTCGAAAGTGGCCGACCATCCGGTCAGCATTTTCTGCGCGGGCCGCACCGATGCGGGCGTACATGGAACCGGACAGGTGGTGCATTTCGAAACCACCTCGCAGCGGCCGGATGGGGCGTGGACGCTGGGTGTTAACGCCAATCTGCCGCCGGATATTGCGGTTCGCTGGGTAAAGGCGGTGCCGGACGCGTTTCATGCCCGCTTCAGCGCCACGGCGCGCCGCTATCGCTACCTGATCTACAATCAGCGCCTGCGTCCGGCGGTGCTGGCGAAGGGAGTGACGCACTTCTACCATCCTCTGGATGTGGAGAAAATGCATCGCGCCGGGCAGTGCCTGTTGGGCGAGAATGATTTCACCTCGTTCCGCGCAGTGCAGTGTCAGTCACGTACGCCGTGGCGCAACGTGAGCCACCTTAACGTGACGCGTCAGGGCGCGTACGTCATTGTGGATATCAAGGCCAACGCCTTTGTGCATCACATGGTGCGCAATATCGTGGGCAGCCTGATGGAGATAGGCTGCGGCAATCAGCCGGAGTCATGGATGGCAACGCTGCTGGCGGCGAAGGATCGGACATTAGCCGCCGCCACGGCCCGGGCAGAAGGGTTGTACCTGGTCGCGGTGGATTACCCATCGCATTTTGCGTTACCACAGCCGCCGATGGGACCGTTGTTCCTCGCGGATTAATTCACTTTCAGGACTTTAAAGGGCGCACTATGGAGTTTCTCCATTTTCTGGTTGATTTTATTTTGCACATAGATGTGCATCTTGCCGAACTGGTTGCACAGTACGGTGTCTGGATTTACGCTATTTTGTTCCTGATTCTGTTCTGCGAAACCGGCCTGGTCGTCACGCCGTTTCTGCCAGGTGACTCGCTGCTGTTTGTGGCAGGCGCACTGGCAGCCCTGCCGGGTAACGATCTCAATGTGCATCTGATGGTGACATTGCTGGTGGTGGCGGCGGTGCTGGGCGATGCGGTGAACTACACCATTGGCCGTCTCTTTGGCGAGCGGTTGTTCAGTAATCCGGACTCGAAAATTTTCCGTCGCAGCTATCTGGATAAAACCCACGCGTTTTATGCCCGTCACGGCGGAAAGACCATTATCCTGGCGCGTTTTGTGCCGATTGTCCGGACCTTTGCGCCGTTTGTGGCCGGAATGGGCCACATGTCCTATCGCCACTTTGCGCTGTTTAACGTCACCGGTGCGCTGCTGTGGGTGCTGCTCTTCTCCTATGCTGGCTATTTGTTTGGCGATCTGCCGGTGGTGCAGGAAAACCTGAAGCTGCTGATTGTGGGCATTATCCTGGTCTCGATTCTGCCCGGTGTCATCGAAGTCTGGCGTCATCGCCGTCAGGCTAAGCAGCAGAAGCTGCCCTGACGTTTCGCTCAGGGGTAAGACCAGATTTTTATCCACAGTCTGAACAGGTTGTGGTTTAATGAGCGACATTTACCGTCTGCTGAAGCGGTTTTCAGCAGTATCAAGACGACTGGACCAGGTCAGTTTTAAACAGAAAGGTCATCAATGAGCTGGATTGAACGCATTCTTAATAAGAGCACCACAACGCCTGCGCGCAAAGCTAGCATCCCGGAAGGGGTGTGGACGAAGTGTGACAGCTGTGGACAGGTGCTTTACCGCGCTGAACTGGAGCGCAACCTTGAGGTCTGCCCGAAGTGTGACCACCACATGCGTATGCATGCCCGTGAGCGCCTTGGCAGCTTCCTCGATCAGGGCACCATGGTTGAGCTTGGCAGTGAACTCGAGCCTAAAGATCTGCTCAAGTTCCGCGACTCCAAAAAGTATAAAGATCGTCTGGTCGCCGCCCAGAAAGACACCGGCGAAAAAGATGCATTGATCGTAATGAAAGGTCAGCTGCACGGCATGCCGGTTGTGACGGCCGCCTTTGAATTTGCCTTTATGGGCGGTTCCATGGGCTCTGTTGTCGGTGCACGTTTCGTCCGTGCCGTTGAGCAGGCGCTGGAAGATAACTGCCCGCTGATCTGCTTCTCCGCCAGTGGCGGCGCCCGTATGCAGGAAGCGCTGATGTCGCTGATGCAGATGGCGAAAACCAGTGCGGCGCTGGCAAAAATGCAGGCGCGCGGTCTGCCTTACATTTCTGTGCTGACTGACCCGACCATGGGCGGCGTCTCCGCCAGTTTTGCTATGCTGGGCGACCTCAACGTCGCGGAACCGAAAGCGCTGATCGGCTTTGCCGGTCCACGCGTGATTGAGCAGACCGTGCGTGAAAAACTGCCGCCGGGCTTCCAGCGCAGTGAGTTCCTGATTGAGAAGGGCGCGATCGACATGATCATTCGCCGTCCGGAAATGCGCTATAAACTGGCGAGCCTGCTGGCAAAAATGATGAACCTGCCGGCACCGCTGCATGACGGTGAACAGTCCGTTCCTGCGACGACTGAATCGGAAAGCAACGAGGCCTGACAGGAGATAGAGAGGCACGCCCGTCGTGCCTCTTACCAATGCACCGTATACCGCAGCATCAGTCTGGCGGGTATCAATAAGCAAAACGGGACATATGGACAATCTTCACCTTCCTCAAGCCACGTCGCCTTTGGCCACGTGGCTTTATTATCTTGAGCACCTGCATACTCAGGCCATCGAACTGGGTCTGGACCGTATTCGT
>Ga0268256_1001211_pt1 | contig 16438 bp, 16 predicted proteins | sample AgamicAtAmrz_FD_200247 | JGI IMG/M metagenome (GOLD analysis project Ga0268256, IMG submission 200247) | Agave microbial communities from Guanajuato, Mexico - At.Am.rz (v2) (version 3) | ecosystem: Host-associated > Plants > Roots > Rhizosphere | place: Guanajato, Mexico | collected 2012-06-07
TCCATACAGGGAGCCATTGGGGAATATTTTGAACGGCGCCACTTTTTTAATGAAATTGTCGCGGGCCCGGGAAAAACTCTTTGTGAGATGATGCCGCCTGAAGCCGCCTGTGCTTTTACAGAAGCTTTACTGCAGACATCCCTTCAGAGTGAGAGCAGAGTTAAAGACCACCAATTCAAAACTGTACGTGCTTATAACCTGTTCAATCTTGAAAAGCTTGAAATCCCTGCGGTTCTCGTCGCTCTGGATAACATAACAGCTGAACAGGACCTGAAGTTTTATCCTGACAGGGATACCTGTGGCTGCAGTTTTCACGGAAACCTTGAGGATGCCGTAGAAGGCGCACTTCATGAGTTCATGGAGAGACAATCTCTGCTGCTTTACTGGCTCAACGGCACGGCAAATTTTGAGATTTCTCAGGATATAGTGACTGGCGTAAGCTTTGTTGATGAAATTTTATTATCCCTCAGAGCTGAAGGTGAGATTAGGATCTTCGACATAACCCTTCCAGGGGCGCCTGGACACGCAGTCCTGACTCTTTATGGTACGAAAGGAAAAAACTGTCAGATACAATACAGCACCGGATTATCTTATTCAGAAAATCTGAAAAAAGCTTTAACTAAATCAGTTACTGAGTTGTGGCAGTCCTATATTTGCCTCCATAACTTTCTTAGTGGTGGATATACTGATGCTGATATCATTGACAGTTACCAGCGCCATTTCCTGTCTTGTAACAGATATGATACTTACACCGATCTGTGTGAGAATACTCTTTTAAAGAGTACTGAAAAAGTATCTGACTTAGAGGTTGTTACAACTGATGAGGATCTTTACTCATATCTGGATAAAATTTCAAAGAATGTCTTTGTGTACTACGCAAGAGAGAGAGCAGGAGTGGAACTTCTGTGGTATACGAAAATACTCAGCCCGGATTTTTTTCTTCATATGAACGGTTCCGGTGCACTTAATCTCAGAAATAAGATATATCGCCCGGGAAGCGGGTTAACCCAAAGAGAATCCGTAATGGTACCATTTCCCTAAGGACAGCCAGTGGCCACATTTAAAATGTCAGCAATATTCTTCATGGAGCAGGTCAGAACGCCGTTTAGCCTGGTCTGGACAATTATGTCACCAACAGTTCTGTTCTTCTTCCTTCATTTCAACGAAATTGAGCTACATACCGGAGATACGTCCTGGCTGCGTGGGCAGGTTTCATGGTTTCTGGGATACATCTCGTTTTCTGTCGTTCTTTTTAATTATTGCCTGTATCTCACGGGTAGGAGAGAGAGTGGATTTATAGCAACATTTGTACATGACATGTCCGGACGGTTATTATTCATCCGCTCTCAGTTGATAGCTTCTCTGACTATGTCTGTTGTGTATGTGTGTTTTTTTGTTGGAGTGGTTTTTGCTGGTTTTCAGGCAGAACCTGACTACCTGACAGTTTTAATGGTTATTAAGACGCTAAGTATAAATGCATTGATGATGACTTCCATGACGTTTCTGTCATCACTACGCATTACCTTCCAGACGGCAAGTACAATATATTCCGTACTTATAACAGTCTGTATGGTATTTGGTATAGTTTCGTTAAAATATGACCATGGGTTTATCAGCTGGTTTAATAAAATTAATCCGATCATCTTATATTCAACGCTTCTTGATGCTCAAAAAAGCTTATCTCTTTTGACCATTATCTTCTACGGCATATTGTGCATGTTAAGCCTGATTGCAGCTATGACATTCCGGACCGAGCCTGTATGGAGTTCTCAATGAAAGATTCTCTTATTGAAATCCGAGACCTTAATTTTTCGTATAAAGGTCAAAAACCCGTGCTCAGAAATCTGTCCTTTGAAATCGAACAGGGCAGACTTATAGGACTCCTCGGAGAAAATGGTGCAGGAAAAACAACGCTTTTCAACATCATCAGGGGGGGATTAAAAAACTACCAAGGCTCAGTTAATCGTCATTTCTCTGGCGAAGAAATGGTCTGCCTGCCGCAAATTATCAACCTTTCCGGCACTCTTAAGAATGAGGAAATTTTTGATCTCGTTTGTTGCTTCAATAAATTGAAAAAAAAACAAGCATGGGCGGAACTTAATCACAAATGGAACGATGAATTTTTCATCAGATATGAAAAGATCAGATACAAAAGAACGTATACAATAAGTTATGGCGAAAAGCGTTGGCTTATTATATCTCTGATGCTTACCCTATGTAAGAACGCCCGATTTTTTTTGCTTGATGAACCAACTGTTGGTATAGATATACAGTACAGAATGTTGCTATGGGATCTCGTCACAAAAATCACAAACGAGGGTAAAACAGTTTTTTTCTCTACCCATATGTTTGATGAACTGACAAGAGGAGAAATTCCATTTTATATGCTATCAAGATCCGGTCTTAATCGGTATTCGGATATGAGAGATTTTATGATAACCAACAATGTAAGCACGCCAGAGCAAGCTTTCCTGAGAGAAACAATGAAAAAAGGTGTGTGAAGAATGGAAATATACAACAAGAGAATATCTAATCGCCAAATTTCTGAAAATAAAATCTCCGGAATGAATTACAACTCCTGTACCTTCAGTAAGGTTCAACTTGACACCATGGATTTACGGGAATGTGAACTGGAACAGTGCCGATTCATAGAGTGCTCATTCCGGAATGTAAAGCTTAACTTTTTCAAACTCATTGATTGTGAGTTTGAAAACTGCTTACTTCAGGGCATCAATGTCTCAGATATCATGTTTCCATGTTCCTTTTCACTCAATAAGTGCAAACTTAGATTTGTTGACTTTATTGGTCTGCGCCTTCAGAAAACAAACTTCCTGTTAAGCAGTTTTAATGATTGTCTATTTGAAGAGACTAGTCTTCAGGGTTCAGATTTTACTGGTTCCGATTTCATAAGTACTGAATTCAGACGCAGCGATCTTTCACATTGTGACTTTTCCTTAACAGAAGGTCTTGACCTCAATCATGAGATTAATAAAATTTCATCGTTAAAAATACCACAGGATGCCGGTTCACGTATTCTTAAAAGAATGGGAATAGTTCTTACCTAAAACTTTAAAAAATATTATGACGAGCCTAAATGCAAATTTATTCAGGATTATCTGGGCGTTGTTGAATAAATTGTACTTTTCCGGATCTGCGGAATTTAACAAACACAAACCTGCTGAATGCAGTGAATTCGGATCTGAAGTGGCACATAATCAATGATTATGCAGACAAGGGGAATATAAGAATAAAATCCATTAATCAGCATGTGAGTGACTAAGGCTTCCTCTGACTACACTGCCGTGGGGTAATCAACTTTTTACATCAGCCTGATTTAAGGCAACCTGCCTCCGCCCGATGCAGCGTAATGACTGAACCGTTCTGAACTACTGAGTATAAGGTGCTCATGACACCGGAGTTTATCAGCGACGGCGGGTATTGCTTCCGGTCTGCTTTACCCCGCGCTTTGAAAAAGCATAATCCGGCCTGTTAATTCATAAGTAAATGCTGTATCGATGAGCAACTGCATTACGACAGAAATATCATATATTGTTATACCGCCTCTGCATCCTCCTCACCTTCAATATCATTAACCCGTGCCTTGCCTGAAATCCTGCTGAAATTCGCCTGGCAAAGCAGGACTAACTGAGTGTTTAATAAGAAAAAATGTTATTTATTAACCTGAAATAACTAAAGTAAAATCATCAACGCAACAATCGTGATTATATTAAAGCCTTCGTAAAATCAGACGATTAATGATACTTAATTCACCACTGAAATTTAAAGTTTAATGCACCACAGGAAAATTAAAGATTTTAATATTCAATTAATTATGGATAAGAAATATCATCATCACATCACCCCCCCTTGATTCATACCAGAAGGCGCCTATCATTTATTTTTCTAGCAATGGAGGATATTGTTTTGGAATTCAAAAAAAATAACTTCAATGACATTTATAACCAGCCTACGCCAGAAGAATACATATCTCAGCTTTCCGCTCTTGATTACCGACGGCATGACTTTGTTTTCGACCCGCTCCTGCAGAGCGTAGATTTTTTCATGAAAAAAAAGAAAAAATGCAAGGTTATCGATTTGGCCTGCAGTTACGGTTTTAACGGCAGAATAGTCAAGCACCGGCTCCCCTATGGTAACTGGGAGCATAAAACGTCCTCTCCCACTCATTCTGCATGCAGCATCATTGGTATTGATATCTCTGACAGGGCTTTAGCATATGCGTTAAGAGAGAAATACATAGATCATCTTATATGCCAGAATCTTGAGACAGAAAGCCTTACGCAAGATAACTACGACCTCCTTTCAGATACCGATCTGGTAGTGGCTTCAGGAGCATTCAGCTACGTGGGTGTAAAATCCCTTGAAAAAATTTATTCTCATCCGGAAAACAGAGCCGATTTTATTGGCTGGCCAACATGCAGTTTCGACAAAACCGAATTAATTTCATTTCTCCAGGGAAAATTCAGAAGCGTCATAATACATCCTGATGTTTCTCCCATGCGCAAGTTTGCATCATCTGAAGAGAAAGAGTCTTATGTCGCGAATATGAAACGTTACAACCCTGAATTTGTCGATAAAGCACACGATGCTTTGAGCGTATTTCAGGTAAAGGCGCAAGGGAGAAAATCATGAAAAAAATCTTGCCCCCTATAGGTATCAGCCACACGACCCACCGTATTGAAGATCTTTATCAAAACAGGCTGGGCGATAAAGGCACGCTGATTTTTCACCCCGCAGCGCAGCCAAACAGCTTTCCACATTTCGGAACAGTGACCTCGTTGATAAGTACGTTTGCTCTCGCAAAGAAACTAAAACTGACCTGCGGAGTAGATTCCAGGGTGCTCTTCTGGGAGCTCGAGAATGCACCAGGCGATACCTATGAAAATAACGGGACTGTCTATTACAGAATGCTGGGGAATACGCCTTGTGCGGAGCAGGGTGTCAGTTCAGAAAAACACCTCGTTGAGTTCCGTAAGCTACTGAAAATATTTTCTGAAATGTCCGGTGTTCCGTTCACAACCTGGAGCTATGACGAATTTCAGTCAACTCCACAGGTCAGAAAAATAATTCTTGAACTGATCGACAGGGAAACTGATCTTGCCCCATTGCTGTGTCCCTCTGAGAAACGTTTCAAGGTCCGGTTTTTCTGCCCGGCCTGTCACTTTGCTGAAAAGCAGGGAGGCCATTTTGCCGGACTCACGGCCGATGGCGGCAGGGTATACCAGTGTCAGTGTCCCGCCCACGGCAGTTATGAGGGTGTCTTGTCAGTCAATAACGGTGACCTGTTTGACATCAATACGCCTGTAAGGGCCCTTGCGCGTGAGATTTATTATATCCGTAAGATGAAAATGGTGGGGGGGCAGAACATGATGAGTGACGGGGCTGACTGGGTTCAGTATGCCACGCTGAATATGGAAGCATTACTGCGCTGCGGCATTTCGGTGGAGGATCACCCGCTCCGTTTCTTCTCACCAGTCATTCTTGATGAATACGGTGCAAAACTGGCCAAATCAGCTCAGGTTGGCTCTGACCGGTATAAGCATCTGGCACGTTACAACGTTGACTCCACACACCTTGAACGAACCTTCGGGGACGATATTTATAACCGTCTCTGGAATGAGGTCTCAGGCTGGCTGGATCATCCACGTAAGGTTTTCAGGAACTATACCATTAAATATTTCGAAGAGCTTTTGGGGCGTTAACATGAACGTATGCGTATTCTGTAGCTCTGGCGACGGCCTGAATCCCCTTATGGGCGAAGCTGCTTTCATGGCGGGATGCCGGTTAGCAAAACGCGGGGATACAGTCATACACGGAGGTTCCCGGGGGGGACTAATGGGCAAGCTTACGCTCGGAGCGATCGCTGAAGGTGGGAAGGTTATTGGGATAACCTGTACCCAGGTGCGCGCCACAGAACCTGCTCAGCAGGATGGCGTACACATCATAGAAGCCAACTCACTGGCGCAGAGGAAGATGCTCATGATAGAGAAAGCTGATGAGTTTCTGATCCTCCCCGGTGGATTTGGAACCCTCGATGAAACCTGTGAAGTCATCACTCAGAAGCAGCTTGGACTTCTCAGCCAGCCCGTGAGCTTCATTAATGTGGATGGATACTGGGACGATTTGTTTGCGTTTTTTAACACAGCTGAGCGTGAAGAGATGATTATTACCGCCGGACGGGATACCTTCAGGACGTACCGGTCACTGGACGAGTATTTTGCCTCAATATGATTTATTACCTTCTTAACGGCACCCTGATACTGCTGCTGGGCCTTTTCTGGGCCTCCGAATCGGTGCTGGGAAAGCTGCTGATGGAACGCGGCGCGGGCGTTTTTGATTTCCCCATAATCCTTAACTTCGGGACAGTCATCGCCATGCTTGCGGCTTGCACCCTGAAAAGAAAGCCACGACATAAGGCTGAGTTCTCGTGGGGATCTGTCGCGTGGATGCTGTGTACGGCATTGACGCTGGTTTTCATTCCCTACTGGATCCTTTACCTTTCCCTCAGGCAAATGAGTCCGGCTGAAACGTCGCTGCTGACAAGCCTCACCCCCGTATTCTCCATGGCTTTGGGCGTTGCACTGAGCCAGATGAAGCTGCAGATCCTGTCTGTTATATCTCTTGGTTCAGGAATTGTCGGGGCGGCACTGCTGATTTTACCCCAGCTGGACAGCAGAGCCGGGGGCGCACCGCCTTTTTCTTACTTTATGATGTTGCTCGTGCCGCTTTCATATGCCGCAAGCGGATACTTCCTGAAGGCGGCATTTAAGGCCGGTGTAACATATACGCAAATGCTGATTGTGACTAACCTGATATCAGGATGTCTGTTTCTGACGCTGAATAAAGGTCTACCTGCCAGTATGCCGCTGAACAGTGCTGGCCTGATTTTAACCGGCATTACATTCAATATAGGTGCAATTGCACTGATGATGTTTATATCAGGCAGGACAACACCGTTCTCGCTGAGCTTTTCCAATCATGCCACGCTGGTCTTTTCCTTCGTCCTGACGGCAATATTTTTTGATGTCAACTTTAGTGGAATAATGTTTGCATCAATCGTTCTGGTCGTCTTGAGTTCAGTTCTGGCCCAGGTAAAAAAATGAATATACGGTTTGTAACGAGCAACACAGTGAAGTTTACAGATGCCGCCCGCTATTTCTCTGCCAGTGGAATAGAGCTGGAGCAGGCGGAACTGGCTGTACCCGAAATTCAGGCGGATTCAGCTAACGAAGTTTGCAGGGCTAAAGCTGACTATGTATCAGAGCGTCTCAGCGGGCCATTTTTTGTCGAGGATAGCAGCTTCCATATTCCTTCACTGAACGACTTCCCTGGTATTTATGCGCGCTATGCACTGGCCACGCTCGGAACCGAAGGATTGTTAAGATTAATGAAAGGACTGGTGAGCCGGGAATGCTATTTCAGAAGCTGCGTTGTATTTCGCGATAAAAATAACACTTTTCATGAGTTCAGTTTTGTCAGGGACGGTTTATTTATTACAGAGCACACTCATAAAAATATCACCGGGTGGTCAGAACTTTGGGGGATAATTGGTAATGCAAATCTGAACAAGCCTTTCAGCGAACTATCTCCCGAACAGAGATCGGTAATGGAGAGCGGATGGCTGAAGGAAAATGCCTTTACCCGGCTTATTGAACATATCCGAGGAGAACATGGTGAACAAAAGCATTTATGATGACAGTATCTTTTTTTCTTCATACCTGAAAGCGCAGGATGAGAGAGCTGCAGGCGACATGAATGCCTTTGCCATTCCGGAACAATATGCACTCCTGCCCATAATGGAAGGTCTGTCAGTGATCGATATGGGTTGTGGCACAGGGGATTTCCTGCGGTATGCCGCCAGAAACGGCGCCGGTCGCCTCGTCGGACTGGACAGCTCTGAGCGCATGGTCAGGGAAGCACTGAAACGTAGCGAGGACTATGAGATTGACTATATATGCGGAGACTTCGCGACAGCCTCAGAAACAGAAGCATTCGACCTCTGCTTTTCATCACTGGCATTTCATTATGTCAGTGATATCAGTGCACTGTTTAATCGAATCAACCGGTTGTTAAGACAGGATGGCGTACTCATTTTTTCAGTTGAACATCCTGTCGCCAGCGCTCAGTTAGCACGCTGGCATGCTGATGAAAAAGCCAATGAAACCTGGGGAGTTGAAGGATACCTGACTGAAGGGGAAAGAAAATCACGCTGGTTCGGTCAGGAGGCCATCAAATTTCACCGACCATTCTCATCCTGGTTTAATGCTCTTCAGACGGCAGGTTTTCGTGTAACCAACATATCAGAACCCAGTCCCAGTCAGAATACGCTGGATATTCGCCGGAAGGCAGGCCTTGCCTCAGACCGACCAGCCTTCATCGTTTTTAAAGCCATAAAAGCCTAGCCCACTTCAGCCGGTGTTTACGGCTCTGCCTTATCTGACCTCATCGAGCCGATCTGAATCTCTGCCTGCCATCAAAGTTCTGCGGCAGAGATCCGGTTCCTCCCTTTTTCGGATCTTGCCGGGACTGAGTCTTTCCAGACAGCATAGCCTGAACACTTTCATTAATTGTATATTCAATGTATATCATGCCAAGGTGTATCTACATTGTAGCTGTGAGGTAAGGTGATATGATCCATGGAAACGTCAAGCGCTGGGGTAACTCACCCGCGGTGCGCATACCGGCCACGTTAATGCAGGCTCTGAATCTGCATATCGATGATGAAATCAGCATTGAGCTGGTCGGAGGAAAGCTGGTTATCGAACCTGTGAGGCAGGAGGTCAGTTATACCCTCGCCGGACTTCTGGAGGGCGTGACGCCGGAAAACCTGCACGAGCCGGTGGAGTGGGGCGAGCCGTTCGGTAAGGAGATCTGGTAAATGGTGAGCCTCTTTGTACCTGATGCAGGAGATATCATCTGGGTTGACTTCGACCCGACCAAAGGCAGCGAGCAGGCCGGTCACCGGCCCGCGGTGGTCTTGGGCCCTTTCGCCTATAACAACAAAACCGGCCTGTGCGTCTGTGTGCCCTGTACGACAAGGTCCAAAGACTATCCCTTCGAAGTGACCATTGCGTCGGAACGGGATGGCGTGACCCTGGCAGACCAGGTCAAAAGCATTGCGTGGAAAGCGAGGGGGGCCAGTAAAAAAGGGGCCGTCTCCGGCAGTGAACTTCAGCATATCCGGGCAAAAATCAAAGTTATTATCGGATTATGAAAACGCGCTGAGTCGGGTTATGTCATTAAGCCTCGGCGCTTGTCGGGATGCCCCGCCAGGCGGGCAGGGCAATAAACAATCTTCGGTCAGAAGAAGCGGAAGGATTTGCAATGATAACGAGCAGTTCGTTCCTGTACGGTAAGGTCGTTTTTTGTACTTCCAGGCTTCAGTAAGGGCGACACTCGCCCTTACTGAAGCCATAAAAGCTTGTCGAAGGTCTCAGGGCGTGAAGCAAACCTTCGGCTGCGGACGCAGAAACTCCACAGCAGCGGCAATTAACGTGGTTGCAGACTCCATCCTGGTAAAAAAATAGCCTTGGCGTAGGATGTTTTCCCTTTTCCAAGCGGCCCCTATGAAGGGTTTGAGGGCCAACCGTACGAAAACGTACGGTAAGAAGGAAGTTTTTGTCTGAAAAATCGATTAGTAGACGTGACTGTCTGTTAAGTGCCATTTTTCGACTAAAAAGACACCGTTTTGAGGGCAATTTTAAACGTCTATTATGTTTTATATATCATACAGTTAATTCACTAGCGTACGTTTTCGTTCCATTGGACTTCAGACCCCTCATTCAACCGTCGCGCCGGCTGCTGTGCCGTGGCACCCCCAATGATGAGAAATTGCGTCTTCTGTCCATAGAATTCCGGACGTTTGAACTCAACAGTCAAACGTCCGGCTTTTTCTGCAGGCCAGGGGAGTGCCCCCCACCGTGTCAGGACAGCGATTCATCGTCATCCTAATCCTGCTCATCGTCAGGATGAAAAATTTTTGCTTCAGGAAATGACCGTTTACGGAGACACTGGTTATGCGATGACCTGTGTCGCGAATTTCATTGACTGACTTACCTGCCCGCAATCAGCTGTTTACGGGCGGGACTTTTATCGCCCTAAGAGCAGTCTGGTCACGGTGTCAGGATGATTTCCATTCCTCTCTTTTCAGCTCATCAAGCTTTATCTCACGCCCGGACGACAGTACTGCAAAACGCGTGACCATGGTGACGGTCAGGACCGGTGCGATACCCCGGTTATCTGCATCCACGATGCGTCCACAGTTCGGACACTCAATAAAGGGAACGTGTGCAGGTATCAGCGTACTGTCCAGGTGACACCGGTATAAATGTTCACCGTCAGCAATGAAATAATCACCGTTACAGTTATGATCCACCTTTTTCCCCTCCTGAAAACATCCAGATTATCAACAGCACACACCCCACACAGGATAAAATTAAACCAGCAGATGCGGTAACTTTTATCTCAGAATTACTTTCTCTGATGAGGTGTATCATTTGTCCGGGTGGAATATCAAAATATGTCAGCATAGCCCCGATAATAACGAGACCGGCAAAAAGCAATCCCGTTCCGAAATTGGATTGGCCCCTATATTTCCAGACACCTTTTATCACTTAACCCATTACTGGTCCGACGCCGCAGGTATTCACGCGGCGAGCGGTATCCCAGCGCACTGTGCGGATGCCATTCGTTATAGTGTTCGAACGCTTCCGCAAGGTTCTTCACTGCCGTCAACCCGTCAGGCTTCGGCATGATACTGATATAGTCGCGCTTCATCGTTTTCACGAAGCTCTCTGCCATTCCATTGCTTTCAGGGCTGCGTACGGCCGTGTTTCTCGGTGTAAGTCCTACCATTCGGGCGAACTTCCGTGTCTCATGCGCCCGGTAGCACGAACCGTTATCCGTCAGCCACTCCACCGGCGAACCCGGAAGAGCACTGCCGAACCGTCGCTCTACCGCACCCAGCATGACGTCCTGTACCGTTTCACTGTCGAACCCACCGGTGCTGGCCGCCCAGTGAAGCGCTTCGCGATCACAACAGTCCAGTGCGAACGTCACACGCAGTTTTTCACCGTTATCACAGCGGAACTCGAACCCGTAAGAACACCACCGCTTATTACTTTCCCCAACGGCCACTCTCCCTGTATGCGCTCGTTTTGAAGGGGGTAAGGACGGCTTCCGTTCGAGCAGCATGCGTGCTGGCGCATGATGCGGTAAACACGTTTGGCATTCACGGCAGCAAGGTCTTCGGCTTCTGACTGACGACGCAGCAGAGCCCATACCCGCCGATAGCCGTACGTGGGTAGCTCACCGATGACGGCATGTATCCGCAACAGAGCATCAGTATCATCCGGTTGGCGTTTTCGTCGCCGATCCTGCCAGTTGCCCGGGCGTTTTAACCGGGTATGAAGCTGCGCACGTGAGACCCGAAGGCAGCGGCTGACGAAGCTTATTCGCCATCCTCTGGCAACGAGGGTACATGCGCTATCCACTTTTTTTGGCGGCCAATATCGACAGCTTCTTTTAGTAGCTCAACTTCCATGGTTTTCTTGCCCAGCAGGCGCTGAAGCTCTTTGATCTGCTTCATTGCCGAGGCCAGTTCGGATGCCGGGACAACCTGCTCACCAGCGGCTACGGCAGTCAGGCTGCCCTCCTGATACTGCTTGCGCCAGAGAAATAACTGACTGGCTGCCACCCCATGATGGCGGGCGACAACCGAGACGGTCATACCGGGTTCAAGACTCTGCTGAACAATGGCGATTTTTTCCTGGACGGTACGCCGTCTGCGCTTCTCCGGACCTAAAACTTCAATCATCCTGACTCCAACGACTAGTCTAAAAACCAGTATTAAGACTATCACGTATTTAAGTGATATCAGTTGTCTGGAGATTCAGGGGGCCAGTCTATTGGCCGTGACACAGCTGATATGATCCAGCTGATAAAAGAATTCGATACTCATGGGGTTGCCGTCAGGTTTATTGACGATGGGATAAGCACCGACGGCGAAATGGGAAAAATGGTGGTCATTATATTGTCGGCTGTTGCACAGGCAGAGCGACGGAGGATCCTGGAACGTACGAATGAGGGGAGACAGGAAGCAAAGCTTAAAGGTATTCGTTTTGGCCGAAGGCGTACTGTTGACCGAAACCGAGTGACAGCCCTTCACAGGGAAGGGGCTGGTGCAACGGAGATTGCCCGACAGCTCAGCATAGCCCGCTCTACTGTATATAAAATTATTGCTGATGCCGCGAAACCGTGAGGAGCAGTAACAAACCAGTTCCTCCTGGTTTGTTACTGTGTTGAAAGCAGAGCCGTGAAGGTGATTTCACCCTGCCGGCTCTGCTTCAGAGAAAGGATAACCAAGCCATAGTGCCCGTATCAGAACGCCACGTTCAGCGTCAGGTTTCCGGCGTTCTCCTGACGCCCGTTTTCACCGTAAACCCCGTTCCACCCCAGCGTCAGGCTGGTCTCTTTTCCCGCGTCCGCCAGCTCAATGCCGGCACCGGCCACTGCGGCATCGGCGCTGAGCGGTGCCCCCCGCATGCGGAACCCGGTGCCGGTATCAGCAAACGCCATCTCCCGCTCCGGGGTTCCGCCGCTCAGCACATGCCGCCACGCCACATCTGTATAAGGCCGCACGCTGACCCTGCCGGCCGTCAGGCTCCACGAGGCGCGAAGCCCGGCGGTGGAAAAGGTGCTGGTCTGGTCGCCACCGGCGGCCTGCAGCGCGGCCTCACCACCGGTTTCGGTGAAGCTGCCAAGCCGGGTTTTCACGGCCGTGATCCCGGCATACGGCTCTGCAGTCAGGACACCGGTCTCCATGACGTATCCTGCCTCGCCGAACGCCTGCATCACGGACGCATGCGCGCCCGCCTTCTCCTGCCCGCTGAAGCCTTCAAAACTCACGCTGCGGCGCGTGTCCAGATTGTGATGACTGTATCCGACGCCGGCACGCAGCGCGACCGGTCCGGACTGACCGCCGGCGTAGAGTCCGAACAGCTGGTCATCGCTGCCGGTGCTTCCGCCGCCCGAACGCCAGGAGGATGAACCGGTGCCGGCCAGCGCGCCTGCCCTGAAGCCCCCGTCAGTGCCCCCGTCCACGCCCACCATCACGCCGGATGCGTTGCCGTCCAGCGCACCGGCTGACGGTCCGCCACCCGAAAGCGTACCGTCTGACTTCCAGGGCCGCACCCAGGCGTTTACACCGCTGCCGTGATATTCACGCAGCCGGTCCAGCGCCGCGTCACGCAGGAAGCGGCTGTTTTCAGCCAGCGCGGTGGCAGAGGAGGCATATGTTTCGCCGGACAGACTGTCCAGCGCAGTACGCATCTGCGTCGCGTTCAGCACCGCCAGGCTGCCGAACAACGCCCCCAGAGGAGAGGCGCGTTCAGCGGCCTGAGCCACCTCGCGCTGGTTAAACGTCTGTGCCACGGAAGCGAAGCTGACATCGTTGCGCACCAGCCGCAGCGTGACGCTGTCGGGCGTGTAGCCCAGCTGAGGCGTCAGGAACGTATAGTCCGATGCGACGCCGTCAAACTGACCGCTGACGCCCCCTGCCGCCGTCAAAATGGTGTAGGTGGCCAGCGGTGAGTAGGTGCCGGCCTCGCCCGTGTGCAGGACCTGACCGCCTGCGAGGGTGGCCCGGCCGGAGACGGACAGCAGGTCACTGTGGCCGGTGGCGGGGTCCGTTTCCCAGTTATAGGCGCTCCCCTTATCCATGTTCAGGTCACCCAACACGCGCAGCGTGCCCGGCGAATTGCCTGGCGCCACGGTGCCGCCGGTGCCTATGTGCACGGTGCCGGTGCTTCCGCTGCCTTTCAGTGTACCACCGCGGCTGACGTCAACTGTTGCCGTCAGGGGGCCGTTGGCCGCCAGCGTGCCACCGTCCCTGATACTGACGCTGCCGCCGAGGGCGCTGGTCACGTTCACGGAGGTCTGACTGATATCCGTATGCCCGCTGAATCCTGATGTGTCACCCGTGATGCTGAGGCGGCCGGTGCCTGTCAGTGCGTACGTCCCGGTGCCGCTGATGCTGCCCGCCTGAGTGGCTTCACCGCTGTCAACCGCCAGGTTCACGGCCCCGTTCAGCTGCAGGGGATTGAGCACGGTGATACCATCGCTGTAGCCGAGGGTTGTGCCGTCGTCGAGCGCAATGGTGCCGGTGCCTGCAGCTGACGATGTCCCGAGGTCAAGCCGCCCGGCGGTCACGTGCGTCCCGCCCGCATAGCTGTTGCTGCCGGTGAGCGCCAGCGTCCCGGCGCCGGATTTGACCAGCCCCCCCGTTCCGCTGACCGCGCCGGAAATGTTGCCCTGGCGCCCCGGGGCCACGTTTACCTCCCCTGACCCGGCAAGGATTGTGCTGCCGGCAATGCGGAGGTCACCGTTCTGTGAGCCCAGCGTGCCGCCGCTGAGGCGCAGGGTGGCGCCGGGCACCGTGGAGATATCGCCCTGGGTCCGCAGCGAGCCGTTTTCAATTGCCAGGGTGCCACCATCGGCATTCACGCCCTGCGAGTATTCATTGATGCCCGTAAGCCGCAGGGTGCCACCGCTGACGGAGATGCCGCCGAAGGTGTTGTGCCCCGTCAGCGTCAGTTCGCCGCTGCCGGCTTTAGTCAGCACGCCGCTGCCGCTAATGTCATTCCGCCAGACGTCACTGGCGTTGTAGCCCGCACCCGGCTGCGTGTCATCGGCCGCCCGCGCGGCGTCCATGGTCACGGTGGTGTCAGCGTCAATGGCCCCGTAGCCGTCGGCTGCCCGGAACAGGTCAAGCCGTGCCCAGCCTTCGCCGTTATCCAGCACGATGCCGGACGGCAGCTCGGTCGTGCGGAGCACCTCGCGCAGCTGGTCCGTGCCCAGGTAAGGAAAGCGGGTCATAATGAGGTATTCCGCGCCCTGTGGCACCACGGCGGGCTTATCCCCCGGCCCCATAGTGGGCAGGCTGTAGGTCAGCCGGCTTTCCCAGTCAGCCCGGTTTCTGGTGTAGTTGCCAAACGCATCGCTGCTGCCACCATCGGCGCACGCGGCGATACTCCTGCCATTACAGTCTTTCAGCATATCGGCGCGAACGCTCTGCGCGGTTTTTTTCAGCGCATTCGCCTGCCAGCCGTTCCCGGCCATCACGCCCGCAAAGCTCCATTCGCCGATCATCCTGCCGGCGATGACGTCCAGCGGGTAATGCACGCCGTTGACGATGCGGTGCAGCCCGTATTCGCTGGCGCGGGTCATTATCTGCTGGTAGCGCTCCGGAAAAATCCAGGCGGTGTAGAGGGCATTCATGTAGCCTTTGGAAGTGTGACCGCTGGGAAACGAACTGCCGCTGCCGCTTGCGCGGGGCAGCTTGTGAATTGTAGGGTCAGCCATGAAGGGGCGGGGATTATGGTAAAAGTTTTTCCCCTCCGTGGCGGCTGCCGCTGCTACGTTGTTGAAGTTCCAGCCCGTACCGTCAATGCCGGGATTCAGGGCGCGCAGGCCACCCAGTGCGGGGCCTGCAATCTGTGTCGCCGAGTAATGCGTTTCGTCGTTCTGTGCCGCCGTCTGATCGGCGGGTGTGCTGGCGGCCATAATGTCCATCACGTCCTGCAGATTCTGCGCAATGATGTCCGGGCGGTTTTTCTGTATGTCGGTAAAGCCGCTAAGTATCTCATGTGCCTGTTCGGCCCGGACCCCACCCTGTAAAAACAGCAGGCTGATGCAGATGGCCGGGAAAGTTCGCCTCAATAAGTGTTGTTGCATTTTTACCCCTGATTAAGCCCTGCCGGGCCGGATTAATTACGCGGACGGAAACGCCCTCCGCAATCGTTTGCTTTACAGCGCAATTTTGTATTGTTCAGAACTGCCAGCGCACGCCCGCGTCAAGGCTGTTCGCCTGACGCCGGGCGGACAGCAGGCCGGACCAGCCGGCGGTTACTGCAACAGTATCGCCTGCGCGCCATTCGGCACCGGCCTTCAGCAGCACTGCGTCACGCGGCGCATCGGGAGCCCTTACGGTAAAGGTATCGCCTGCGCTGAAGCGCAGGGTGGCGTCCCGGCTCACTGCGCTCAGCGCGTGCTGCCAGCCCGCACGACCGTAAACACGGAGTTGTTCAGATGCGGATATCTGCCAGCCGCGACTCCCCTCCAGTCCGGTCTCGGACAGCAGCGCGTGCGTTTCCTCCCGCCCGGCGCTCAGCGCGGCCGCTCCGCCGCTTTCCTGCATCGCATCCCGCGAAAGCGAAACCCAGCGGAGACCGGTGAAGGGCGCCAGAACCGCCGGCCCGGAAAGCAGGTCATATGCCGCACTGCCGAAAACCTGTACTGTCCGGGCACCGTAATGAGACGTATCCGTGTCACGCTGGGTACCGTAAGCGACCCTCCGTTCTGTTTCAGCACGATGCACACCCAGCACGCTGCCGGCGCTGAGCGTCAGCGATCCCGGCGTCCA
>Ga0268256_1001213_pt1 | contig 16431 bp, 17 predicted proteins | sample AgamicAtAmrz_FD_200247 | JGI IMG/M metagenome (GOLD analysis project Ga0268256, IMG submission 200247) | Agave microbial communities from Guanajuato, Mexico - At.Am.rz (v2) (version 3) | ecosystem: Host-associated > Plants > Roots > Rhizosphere | place: Guanajato, Mexico | collected 2012-06-07
CAGTGGTCACCCTGAGTCAGTTCAGTGATGCGATAGCTGCTGGCGCCTTCTTTTTCCGCTTTTTCCGCCAGCTGCTGGCGAATATCCATTGGCGCGCCCGTTACCTGAGTGACAGAAACGCTGCCCATCGGCTGGAGGTTTTGCGCCTGCTGGGTGTTGACTTGTTGTACTGCGGCGCTGGCGCCAAAAGAGATAATTGAGGCCAGGCCCAGGGCTGCGATGGTAAATGGGGTTTTCATTGTCTTAACTCCTCGTCAAAGCACCCAACGGCCGGAAGGGTTGGAACGCTATTTTTCTGCTTGAGGCCGTTGCGTGCGTTTATGGCTATTCAGAACTTTTACTTTTAACGCGTTGTTTATTTGTAGAGCTCAGCGGTAGCGTGCCAGTGGTCGCCAGTACGCGCTTCGATGATGCGATAAGAAGACGCGCCTTTTTCCTGCGCTTTCTGATCCAGCATTTCACGCATATCCATCGGGACGCTGCCTACCGCGTCAACGGTGACAGTACCGATAGCCTGACGGTTTTGCGCCTGGTCGGCATTGATGGAAGATGCTGCGAAAGCACCGAAAGAAAGCATAGAAAGAACGGTTGCGGCTGCTACGGTAGATTTAATGTTCATATTGTTTACCTCGTCGTATTTATTATTACTGGTCACTGTTCCGTGACCCTCATCACAAAAACAAGTATACACTAGTCACCCAAAAAATTAATAACAGGCTAATGGTTTCCTATGAAACTTTGAGCCTGGAGTGATGTTTATTTATTACCGAACGTTATAAAAATGGCTGAAATTTAGCCAATATTTTTTATTATTTCTTATTAATCAATAGGATATTTGATTTTTGCAATTTGTGCGGTTTTCTTTTTTTAATACACTGGGTGAATGGTTTTCAGCAGACGAAGCGACTGGTTAAGTGGGAGATGGCAGAAGAAGGTAAAAGAAGGGAACAACGCTCCCGCTACGATATAGCGGGAGCGGGGCATCAGAGTTCCTGTTCGAAAAGCACCAGGATGGCTTCGTAAAGCTCTTTGACCGTGAAGCCGCGCGCGGGCGTAGTGAAGATAGTATCGTCCCCTGCGATGGTGCCGAGGATGCCTTCCGCTTTGCCGAGGGAATCCAGCAGGCGAGCAATCAGCTGCGCCGCGCCTGGGCTTGTGTGAATGACGACTACGGCGTCGTTATAGTCGATATCCAGCACCAGGTTTTTAAGCGGGCTGGACGTGGTCGGTACGCCAAGCTCAACCGGCAGGCAGTAAACCATCTCCATTTTGGCGTTGCGGGTGCGCACGGCGCCAAACTTGGTCAGCATGCGGGAGACTTTTGACTGGTTGATATTCTCAAAGCCTTCGTCCTGCAGCGCCTGGACAATCTCACCCTGCGAACTGAATTTTTCTTCTTTGAGTAATGCTTTAAACGCTTTAACTAACTCTTCTTGTTTTGCGGAGCTGCGCATACGTCACCCGTGGTCAGGCCAATAAGAACAACATTATTATGCATAAAATTGAATTTTTATGCAAATTATCTGCCGTGAGCGGGGCTGAAATAATGTTATGAAAGCGGCGGATTTTATCAAATTTTGTTATCAAGGAACATGCCTGCGTCACGACTCGAAAATAAGCGATAAAGTAAAACAATTGTTATCAAAATGATGTTGTTTTGCTGTCGCGAGAGGGTGTAATGTAACCGCCTGTTGATATGTTGCTCCGGTAGTGACCCGGCGAGCCCGATAGTCTCCGTGCACCGGTAAAGCCGCCGCATCGCTTTCAGTAAAGCGCGTCAGGAGTCGCAAACTGAAGGCCAGAAGATTGTACTCATTTCAGCTCTGAATGATTATGGTCGCCACCAATGGAGTAACGGCACACTTTAGCTCACCATAATAAGGAGTTTAGGATGAAAGTTGCAGTCCTCGGCGCGGCAGGTGGTATTGGCCAGGCGCTTGCCCTTCTACTCAAGACCCAACTGCCTTCAGGTTCAGAACTCTCTCTGTATGACATCGCACCGGTTACCCCAGGGGTAGCGGTTGACCTGAGTCATATCCCTACCGACGTAAAAATCAAAGGCTTCTCCGGCGAAGACGCTACCCCGGCGCTGGAAGGCGCAGACGTGGTGCTGATCTCCGCAGGCGTTGCGCGTAAGCCGGGCATGGACCGTTCCGATCTCTTTAACGTGAACGCCGGCATCGTGAAAAACCTGGTTCAGCAGATCGCGACGACCTGCCCGAAAGCCTGTATCGGCATCATCACCAACCCGGTTAACACCACCGTGGCGATTGCTGCGGAAGTGCTGAAAAAAGCGGGCGTGTACGACAAGAACAAACTGTTCGGCGTGACCACGCTGGATATCATTCGCTCCAATACCTTTGTGGCGGAGTTAAAAGGCAAGCAGCCGACCGAGATCGACGTACCGGTTATCGGCGGTCACTCTGGCGTGACCATTCTGCCGCTGCTGTCGCAGATCCCAGGCGTTAGCTTCTCCGAGCAGGAAGTGGCCGACCTGACCAAACGTATCCAGAACGCGGGCACCGAAGTGGTGGAAGCGAAAGCGGGCGGGGGTTCTGCAACCCTCTCTATGGGCCAGGCGGCGGCGCGCTTTGGGCTTTCCCTGGTGCGCGCATTGCAGGGCGAGCAGGGCGTAGTTGAGTGCGCTTATGTGGAAGGCGACGGCGAATACGCTCGCTTCTTCTCTCAGCCGCTGCTGCTGGGTAAAAACGGTATCGAAGAGCGTAAATCCATCGGCACCCTGAGCGCGTTCGAACAGCAGGCGCTGGAAGGCATGCTGGATACGCTGAAAAAAGATATCGTGCTGGGCGAAGAGTTTGTTAACAAGTAAGAACGCTAGCCTGAAAAAAAACCGGAACACAGGTTCCGGTTTTTTTATGTCTGCCGTTTAGTTGGTGGCGGGGTATTCCTGAATCGTCACCTGCAGCGTAATGCGCTGGTCATTGCGCATGACCTCAACCGGGATAACTGAGCCGGGACGAATCTCCGCAACCTGGTCCATGGTTTCCAGCGCAGAGACCGCAGGCTTGTTATTCACCGAGACAATAACATCATTCACCTGAATGCCCGCGCGCGCCGCCGGGCCATCCGGCGCCACTTCATTTACGACAATGCCCTGGATCTGGTCAATGCCTGCTGCTGGCGCATGCAGCGGCGTGATTTCACGTCCGCCGATGCCGATATAGCCACGAATAACGCGGCCATCGCGGATAAGCTTATCCATTATCTTGGTGGCAAGCTGCGTGGGAATCGCGAAGCCCAGCCCTTCTGGCGTTTCGCCGTCATTACTTTTATCAAACGACAGGGTGTTGATGCCCATCATCTCGCCGAGCGAGTTCACCAGCGCGCCGCCGGAGTTGCCATGGTTGATGGAGGCGTCAGTCTGCAGGAAGTTCTGTCTGCCCGTAGGGTTCAGCCCCACGCGGCCAGTGGCGCTGATAATCCCCTGGGTGATGGTCTGCCCGAGGTTATAGGGGTTGCCTATAGCTAACACCACATCGCCAATATGCGGTGTACGTCTGGGGTTAATCGGAATAGTCGGCAGGTTCGCGGCATTGATTTTCAGCACGGCAAGGTCCGTCAGACTATCGGAGCCGACCAGCAACGCCTCAAAAACACGGCCATCCTGCAACGCGACGATAATCTGGTCGGCGTCATTAATGACGTGCTTATTGGTAATGATGTAGCCGCGCTGATCCATGATAACGCCAGAGCCGAGCGTGCGAATTTCCAGCTGGTTGCGCCCGCCGTTGCTGACGCCGCGATTATAAACATTGACGACCGCTGGCGCGGCGCGCTTCACCGCCGCATTGTAGCTGACCGGCGTTTCATCGGCGCTGTCATAGACCGGCGTCGACAGCGGGTTAATCTGGCGCAGCGAGGGCATGACCGCCAGCAGTATCGCCGCGACAATCAGGCCGAGCACTATCGGACGTAAAAACTTAAGAAACATGGGCATGGGTTAGTTAATCAGGAAGACGACCGCAGCATAGCATGAGTTATGCGGACATCCCACGCGGGTGGGATGTCCTGCACGGCTTTATTAGCGCAGCAGTAAATAGATGCTTTCGTTGCCGCGCACCACATGGAGCGCAATAACGGCGGGCTTGCTCTCCAGAACTTTGCGCATTTCGGCGATGGAGCGTACGCGGTCGCGGTTCACGCCGATTATCACATCATCTTTATGCAGGCCGATTTGCGCCGCCGCGCTGCCTTTTTCCACCTCGGCTATGGTAACGCCTTTGGTGCCGTCTTTCAGTTGACCATCGCTCAGGGTGGCGCCTTGCAGGGCCGGCGCGATCATCTCCGCGCTGGCGGAGGAGGCCGTGCTTTTATCCAGCGTCACTTCCACTTCCTGAGGCTTGCCGTCGCGCAGCAGGCCAAGCTTTACTTTGGTTCCCGGTTCGGTGGTGGCGATGCGCGAACGCAGCTCGGCAAAGCTGCTCAGCGGCTTGCCGTTCAGGCTGATAATCACGTCGCCTGGCTTGATGCCCGCTTTTGCCGAACCCGAGTTAGCCAGCACTTCGCTGACGAATGCCCCGCGTTGCACGTTAAGATTAAAGGCTTTGGCGATATCGGCGCTCATCTCGGTGCCTTTAATGCCAAGCAGACCGCGGCGGATTTCGCCGAACTGGATAAGCTGGTTCGCCAGCGTTTGCGCCATGTTGCTGGGGATAGCAAAACCGATGCCGATGCTGCCGCCTCCTGGCGCCAGAATCGCGGTATTAATGCCTATCAGTTCGCCGTTGAGGTTTAACAGCGCGCCGCCGGAGTTGCCGCGGTTAATGGAGGCGTCGGTCTGGATGAAATTCTCCAGTCCTTCAAGGTTTAACCCGCTGCGACCCAGCGCCGAGATGATGCCGGAGGTTGCCGTCTGGCCGAGGCCGAACGGGTTGCCGACCGCAATAGCGAAGTCGCCCACGCGCAGGCTGTCGGAATCGGCGATTTTTATCTGGGTCAGATTAGTGGCGTTCTGTAGTTGCAGCAGGGCGATGTCGCTCTGGTCGTCGCTGCCGATAAGTTTGGCGTCGAACTCACGGCCATCGTTAAGCTGAACGCTGATTTTCTCGGCATGATTTACCACGTGATTGTTGGTCAGCACGTAGCCTTTCGCCGCGTTAATAATGACGCCGGAGCCCAGCCCTTCAAATGGCTGCGCCTGCTGGTCCGGCAGCTCGTCGCCGAAATATTTTTTCAGCTCTTCCGGCACCTTCTGGCCTTCCGGCGCGGCGGTTCCTTCCACCTGCACGCTGACCACGGCGGGCAAGACTTTTTCCAGTACCGGCGCGAGGCTTGGCAATGCGGCCTGGCCTGGAACTTGCGAAGGCAATGCGGCTACTGCCTGAAAGGGCGCCGAGAGAGATAACCCGACACTTAACGCTAATGCACTCAACAGCAGGGTTTGTTTTTTCATCGATGCTGGCTCTCGCAACCTGGAAGAAGGAAAGGATACCCAAAACGTACTGATATTATTGAATTCCCTGTCGGGTAACAATGGGGGGCATAAGCCGGAGTCTGATTACCATAATCATAGCCAGACCATAAAGAAAGCGGGCGCGAAAAACGCGCCCGGAGGAAAAATATTTACTGCCGCATTAATCGCGGCGGGCGCCGTTGCGCAGCAGGCCGGATGCGCCTTCAGAATAGTCACGCGGCATCTGCACCGGCGCCTGATCGTTGCTGGCTTCCGATTCCGCCAGACGATTACGGAACGGATTAGACTCAGCGGACATCTCCGGCAGCAGGTTGCTGGAGCTTTTCGCCATATGTTGATAAAGCTGGCGATAGTCGTGCGCCATGTTGTCTAACAGTTCGGCGCTGCGGGCGAAGTGGCTGACCAGTTCCTCGCGGTACTCTTCAAGCTCCGCTTTGTTCTTTTCCAGCTCGTACTGCAAAGCCTGTTGCTGGCGTAATTTGCGGTTGCCGAAACGCATGGCGACGGCACCAATAATGATACCGACCACTAACCCGATTAGCGCATATTCCCAGGTCATGTACATCTCCCGTTGTCTTGTGTTTCCGTAGGGTGGTAACGGCGAGGCTTGCTTGTCTCGTCAGTGCCGTCGCCCAGTTATGCCACTATAACCGCTATTTCAGGAGAAGTGGAATCCTGCTGCGGCATGGCGTAGTGTAGAACGGCCTTTTTTTCGACAGCCGCAGCTCGCGGCGCACCGATATCCAGGGAATAACTATAACACCATGCAAAGCTTCTCTCCGACATCGCGCTATCAACAGGCTCTTAACGAAGGTTCACATCAGCCAGACGATGTACAACGCGAAGCGGTCAGCCGCCTTGACACGATTTATCACGAGCTGACCGGCAATAAAACCGCTCCCGCGGAAAGCGGCGGCCTGTTGGCGAAAGTGGGCAAGCTGTTCGGCAAACGGCCCCAGCCGGAATCTATTGCGCCGGTACGCGGCCTTTATATGTGGGGCGGCGTCGGGCGGGGGAAAACCTGGCTGATGGATCTTTTTTATCAGAGTTTGCCGGGCGAGCGGAAACAGCGGCTGCACTTTCACCGCTTTATGCTGAAGGTGCATGAGGATTTAACGGCGCTGCAGGGGCACAGCGACCCGCTGGAAATTATCGCCGATCGCTTTAAAGCGCAGACCGACGTGCTGTGCTTTGATGAGTTTTTTGTCTCCGACATTACCGACGCCATGCTGCTGGGCGGCCTTATGCAGGCCCTGTTCGCACGCGGCATTACGCTTGTGGCGACCTCCAACATTCCGCCTGACGAGCTTTACCGCAACGGACTGCAACGCGCCCGTTTTCTTCCTGCTATTGAGGCGATTAAGCGCCACTGCGATGTTATGAATGTAGACGCGGGCATTGATTACCGCTTGCGCACCCTGACTCAGGCGCACCTCTGGCTGTCGCCGCTTAATGAAGAAACAAAAGGGCGCATGGAGCAGCTTTATACCGCGCTTGCCGGGGCGAAGCGTCAGGGCGAGCCGGTGCTGGAGATAAACCATCGCCCGCTGCCGACGCTTGGCCTGGAAAACCAGACGCTCGCCGTGGCGTTCCGCACGCTCTGCGTTGATGCCCGCAGCCAGCATGATTACATCGATCTCTCCCGACAGTTTCATACCGTACTGCTGTTCGATGTGCCGGTGATGACCCCGCAAATGGAGAGCGAAGCGCGCCGCTTTATCGCGCTGGTGGATGAGTTTTATGAACGCCACGTGAAGCTTGTTGTTAGCGCGGCTGCGCCATTAATGGAGATTTATCAGGGGCAAAGGCTGAAGTTTGAGTTCCAGCGCTGCCTTTCCCGTTTGCAGGAAATGCAAAGCGAGGAGTATCTGAAACGGGCGCATAAGCCCTGAGCGGGTTTTTCCCCTGTTAAACCGAAAAGCCGGGAAGCCGCAGAAATCCCGCTTTCCATCACAAAAAGGGGTCGATCTTTATACGCGACTTCTCTATAATCCTGCGACCCCACGTTACAACAAAGTTTTTTTCCCAAAACTTTTGTGTGCCGGTGAAACATATCCGAGGGGGTAGGTTTACTGGACAATGTCGTGTGAACCTCAACAGATTATAGGCGTTTGGGTGTTCACCAACGTGTAACTATTTATTTGGGTAAGCTTTTAATGAAAACTTTTACAGCTAAACCAGAAACCGTAAAACGCGACTGGTACGTTGTTGACGCGACCGGTAAAACTCTGGGCCGTCTGGCTACTGAACTGGCACGTCGCCTGCGCGGTAAGCATAAAGCGGAATACACTCCGCACGTTGATACTGGTGATTACATCATCGTTCTGAACGCAGAAAAAGTTGCTGTAACCGGTAACAAGCGTTCTGACAAAATGTACTACCACCACACTGGCCACATCGGTGGTATCAAAGAAGCGACCTTCGAAGAGATGATCGCCCGCCGTCCTGAGCGCGTAATTGAAATCGCGGTAAAAGGCATGCTGCCGAAAGGCCCTCTGGGTCGTGCTATGTACCGTAAACTGAAAGTTTACGCAGGCAACGAGCACAACCACGCGGCGCAGCAACCGCAAGTTCTGGACATCTAATCGGGATTATAGGCAATGGCTGAAAATCAATACTACGGCACTGGTCGCCGCAAAAGCTCCGCCGCTCGTGTGTTTATCAAACCGGGCAACGGTAAAATCGTTATCAACCAGCGTTCTCTGGAACAGTACTTCGGTCGCGAAACTGCCCGCATGGTAGTTCGTCAGCCGCTGGAACTGGTCGACATGGTTGAGAAACTGGATCTGTACATCACCGTTAAAGGTGGTGGTATCTCTGGTCAGGCTGGTGCGATCCGTCACGGTATCACCCGCGCTCTGATGGAATACGACGAGTCCCTGCGTGGCGAACTGCGTAAAGCAGGCTTCGTTACCCGTGACGCGCGTCAGGTTGAACGTAAGAAAGTCGGCCTGCGTAAAGCACGTCGTCGTCCGCAGTTCTCCAAACGTTAATTCTGTTCTGCTTTTGCAGAATGGCATTATGCAAAAAACCCGGCTTTGCCCGGGTTTTTTTATTGCTGCTTTTCTTTGGCGTGCTAATCCCCTGAATCTGCTTCCTTTTAGGGCAAATCAGGAATCCCTTCACCACAAACCCCGCAAAATCTGGTAAACTATCATCCAATTTTCTGCCCAAATGCTGGTAACTGTTCACGTTTTGGTCAATTAACAGACTGGGATGTCAGTACGGCAGGGAAGGGTAACCCATAAAGGCCGGTCGCCGTGCGGCTGGTAGCAGTATTTTTCTGAATATACCTGGAGGTTTTCATGGCTGTCGCTGCCAACAAACGTTCGGTAATGACGCTGTTTTCTGGTCCTACTGATATCTACAGCCATCAGGTGCGCATTGTGCTGGCTGAAAAGGGTGTCAGCTTTGAAATTGAGCATGTGGAAACGGATAACCTGCCGCAGGATCTGATTGACCTCAACCCAAATCAAAGCGTGCCGACGCTGGTAGACCGTGAGCTGACTCTGTGGGAGTCGCGCATCATTATGGAATATCTTGACGAGCGTTTCCCGCATCCACCGCTGATGCCGGTTTATCCGGTCGCGCGTGGTGAAAGCCGTCTGTACATGCATCGTATTGAGAAAGACTGGTACTCGCTGATGAACGTCATCGAGAAAGGTTCTGCCCAGGAAGCTGACGCAGCCCGTAAGCAGCTGCGCGAAGAGCTTTTGGCTATCGCGCCGGTGTTCACGCAAAAACCGTTCTTCCTGAGCGACGAGTTCAGCCTGGTGGATTGCTACCTGGCGCCGCTGCTGTGGCGTTTGCCGCAACTGGGCGTGGAACTGGTCGGTGCGGGCGCGAAAGAGCTGAAAGGCTATATGACTCGCGTATTTGAGCGTGATTCGTTCCTTGCTTCGCTGACCGAAGCCGAGCGTGAAATGCGTCTGCAAAGCCGGGGCTAAACCATGGATATGTCACAGCTGTCTCCACGTCGTCCTTATCTGCTGCGAGCCTTCTATGAATGGCTGCTGGATAACCAGCTCACGCCGCACCTTGTCGTGGATGTGACGTTGCCGGGCGTCTCCGTGCCGATGGAGTATGCGCGTGACGGGCAGATCGTACTGAACATCGCGCCGCGTGCGGTAGGCAATCTGGAGCTGGCCAATGACGAAGTGCGCTTTAATGCGCGCTTCGGCGGGGTGCCGCGTCAGGTTTCGGTGCCGCTGGCCGCTGTGCTGGCTATCTACGCCCGTGAAAACGGCGCGGGCACCATGTTTGAGCCGGAAGCCGCCTATGACGAAGCGTTAGCAAGTCTTAACGACGAAATCGTTTCGCAGGAACCGGAAACGGTGATGTCCGTGATCGACGGCGATAAGCCGGATCACGAAACGGGCGACGATAACCCGGATGACGACCCGCCACCGCGCGGTGGCCGTCCGGCGCTACGCGTCGTCAAGTAAACAAAACGGGGCCGCTGGCCCTGTTTTTGTTTACAGCTCCTTGTTTCGCCAGCAAAGACCCGGTGTGTTATGCTGAGCCAATCCGCCCTTGTTCGTTATTTCATCTTTTGTGACCGCCTATGAGCACCTTTGATCCACAAGACGAAACCCGGGACAGCTTCGGCCATACGCTGCACCGCCGCCCGCTGACGCGTAAAAAGCTCTCCGAAATGGTGGAGGAGGAGCTTGAACAGATGATTCGCCGACGCGAATTTGCCGAAGGGGAGCAACTGCCTTCCGAGCGCGAATTAATGGCTTTCTTTAATGTTGGGCGGCCTTCGGTACGTGAAGCGCTGGCGGCGCTTAAGCGAAAAGGGCTGGTGCAGATAAGCAATGGCGAGCGCGCCCGCGTGTGCCGACCTTCTGCCGACACTATCATCAGCGAACTTTCCGGTATGGCGAAAGATTTTCTGTCGCGCCCCGGCGGTATCGCCCATTTTGAGCAGTTGCGCCTGTTCTTCGAATCCAGCCTGGTGCGCTACGCCGCAGAACACGCTACCGATGAGCAGATAGCAAAGCTTGAAAAGGCGCTGGAAGTAAATAGCCAGTCGCTGGATGACAACACGCTGTTTATTCGCTCCGATGTCGCTTTTCATCGCGTACTGGCGGAAATCCCCGACAACCCTATTTTTATGGCGATCCATGTCGCACTGCTCGACTGGCTTATTGCCGCCCGTCCGACCGTGCCGGAAAAAGCGCTTCATGAGCATAATAACGTCAGCTATCAACAGCATATCGCTATTGTCGAAGCGATCCGCGCCCGCGATGCTGACGGGGCTGACCGTGCGCTGACGGCGCATCTGCAAAGTGTTTTCGCCGCCTGGCACGCTTTTCAGCAAAAAAACAAAGCACGTAAGTAGCCTGCCTGCGTCTGCCTCAAACGATCCACGAAAGATCGTTTAGTGAACGAGATCCCATTCTTTGACATCATTCGCCCGTTGTATGCTTTTCATGCTGGTATAACAGGTATAAAGGTATATAGTTCTTTCATCCTGAATACCTTTGCGAGGTGAATATGTGTGATCCATTACGCGGCGTGATGACGGCACTGCTGACGCCCTTTGATAAAAACCAGCGGCTGGACGGCGACAGCCTGCGTCGGCTGGTGCGTTTTAACTTAAGCCAGGGCGTGGATGGGCTTTATGTCGGCGGCTCAACGGGCGAAGCCTTTATGCAAACGGCGGCTGAACGTGAGGAAGTGCTTGAAATTGTTGCAGATGAGGCAAAGGGTAAAGCCACGCTGATTGCCCATGTCGGCACGGTGAGCACGACTGAAAGCCAGCAGCTTGCCCGTTCAGCCAGCCGCTATGGTTATGATGCCGTTTCTGCCGTAACGCCCTTTTACTACCCTTTCAGTTTTGAAGAGCACTGTGACCACTACCGGGCAATCATTGACTCCGCAGAGGGTTTGCCGATGGTGGTATACAACATACCCGCCCTGAGCGGCGTAAAGCTTTCGCTTGAGCAAATTAATACGCTGGTCATGCTGCCGGGGGTTAGGGCGCTTAAGCAAACCTCGGGCGATCTCTATCAAATGGAGCAGATTCGCCGCGCACAGCCGGAACTGGTGCTTTATAACGGTTACGACGAGATTTTCGCCTCTGGCATTCTGGCAGGGGCGGATGGCGGCATCGGCAGCACTTACAACGTGATGGGCTGGCGCTACCAGCGCATTGTCAGGGCGATCGAGGCAGGCGAAATCGCCGAAGCGCAGCGCCTGCAAAGCGACTGTAACGAGGTTATCGACCTGCTTATCAACACCGGCGTATTCCGCGGCCTGAAAACGCTGCTTCACTATATGGATGTGGTGTCGGTGCCGCTGTGTCGCAGACCTTTCGCCCCGGTCGATGAGGCCTGGCTGCCGCAGCTTAAAGCGCTGGCGCAGCGGCTGCAGGAAGAAAAAGCGCAACAGTGATCGTCGCCACCCGGCGGCTAAAAACCTCTCTACCCTACACCTTAAAGCGCGGGCAAAGACCTGCGCAGGGAGTCTCCTGTGAACGCTTCCTCACATGCTCTGCCGTGGTACAAACACCTTAATAAAGCCCAATGGCGCGCCTTCTCGGCGGCCTGGCTGGGCTATCTGCTGGATGGTTTTGACTTTGTCCTGATAGCGCTGGTTCTGACGGAAATTCAGGGAGAGTTTGGGCTAACCACCGTGCAAGCCGCGAGCCTGATCTCCGCCGCCTTTATCTCCCGCTGGTTTGGCGGTTTGTTGCTGGGCGCGCTGGGCGACCGTTACGGCCGTCGGCTGGCGATGGTGACCAGTATTATCCTCTTTTCCATCGGCACGCTCGCCTGCGGCCTGGCGCCCGGCTACGTCACCCTGTTTATCGCTCGCCTGGTGATTGGCATGGGGATGGCGGGCGAGTATGGCTCCAGCGCCACCTACGTTATCGAAAGCTGGCCGAAGCATTTGCGTAATAAGGCCAGCGGCTTTCTTATCTCCGGTTTTTCCGTCGGCGCGGTTGTCGCCGCGCAAGTCTACAGCCTGGTGGTGCCAGACTGGGGCTGGCGAGCGCTGTTTTTCATTGGCATTTTGCCGATTGTCTTTGCGCTGTGGCTGCGTAAAAACATTCCGGAAGCGGAAGACTGGAAGGCACGACAGGGCGAGGCCAGGCCGGTGCGCACGATGGTCGATATTCTTTATCGCGGCGAGCACCGCCTGATGAACATCGTGATGACGCTCTTTGCGGCAGGCGCGCTCTGGCTCTGCTTCGCCGGGGAGCTCGGCAATGCCGCGCTTATCGCCGCGCTTGGGCTGGCGTGCGCGGCGATATTTATCAGCTTTATGGTACAAAGCAGCGGTTCGCGCTGGCCGACCGGCGTTATGTTGATGGTCATTGTGTTATTCGCTTTTCTCTATTCATGGCCGATTCAGGCGCTGCTGCCTACCTATTTGAAGACAGAGTTGGCCTATACGCCAACAACAGTTGCACAGGTCCTGTTCTTTAGCGGTTTTGGCGCCGCGGTAGGCTGCTGCGTCGGCGGTTTCCTTGGTGACTGGCTCGGCACCCGCAAAGCCTATGTTTATAGCCTGCTTGCGTCGCAACTGCTGATTATTCCCGTGTTCGCCATCGGCGGAACAAATGTCTGGGTGTTGGGTCTGCTGCTCTTTTTTCAGCAAATGCTGGGACAAGGCATTTCCGGCATCCTGCCAAAGCTTATCAGCGGCTATTTTGATACTGACCAACGTGCGGCGGGGCTGGGCTTTACCTATAACGTCGGCGCGCTTGGCGGCGCGCTGGCGCCCGTAATTGGCGCCGCTATCGCTCAGCGGCTGGATCTTGGCACCGCGCTGGGATCGCTCTCCTTCAGCCTGACATTTGTGGTGATCCTGCTGATTGGTCTGGATATGCCGTCGCGAGTGCAGCGCTGGCTGCATCCCGAAGCGCTGCGCACCCATGACGCCATCGATGGCAAACCGTTCAGCGGCGCCGCTGTTCCGGGTATGCGCAAGCGAGGGCTGGTCAAAAGTAAAAGCTAACTATGCAGCCCGGCGGTTCGCCTGGCTGCATCACCATCAGGGAGTCTTTTATGTCTTTGCTCGAACAAATTAACGAGGCGATTGCCGCCCGCGGCGGACTCATTGTCTCCTGCCAGCCTGTACCCGGCAGCCCGCTGGATAAGCCCGACATTGTGGCTGCGATGGCGCTGGCGGCGGAGCAGGCTGGAGCGGTCGCGGTGCGTATTGAGGGCCTTAAAAATCTTCAGACCACGCGCCGTATGGTCAGCATCCCGATTATTGGCATCATCAAGCGCGATCTGCCCGATTCTCCGGTGCGTATTACGCCGTTTCTGGAAGATGTGGACGCGCTTGCGCAGGCGGGAGCGGATATTATCGCTTTTGACGGCACAGAGCGCCCGCGTCCTGTTCCGGTGAAAGCGTTGCTTGAGCGTATTCATTCCTGTCAGCGCGTGGCGATGGCCGACTGCTCGTCGTTGCAGGATGGGCTGTATTGCCAGCAGCTGGGCGCGGAAATTATCGGCACGACGCTTTCCGGCTACCTCACCCGCGAAACGCCTGAAGAGCCTGACCTGCCGCTGGTGAGCGCGCTGCGCGACAGGGGCTGCCGGGTTGTTGCCGAAGGACGCTTTAATTCGCCTCCATTGGCCGCGCAGGCGATGCAGCATGGCGCGTGGGCGGTGACAGTGGGCTCCGCCATCACCCGGCTGGAACACATCTGCCAGTGGTATCGCGAAGCGATGCAAAAGGTAGCGAAATGAACGTACTGGCGATTGATATTGGCGGCACCAAACTCGCCGCCGCCTTAGTGGATGAAGCGCGACATATTACGGATCGCCGGGAGTTGCCGACGCCCGCCAGCAAAACGCCCCAGGCGCTTGGCGCGGCGCTGGAAACCGTGGTTGCGCCGCTAAAGGCGCGGGCGCAACGTGTTGCTGTCGCCTCCACCGGCATTATCCATCATGGCGTGCTGACCGCCATCAATCCAGAGAACCTCGGCGGGCTTGCGCGCTTTCCGTTAGTCGAAACCGTGACCCGTCTTACCGGCTTGCCCTGTATCGCGGTAAATGATGCGCAGGCGGCAGCCTGGGCAGAATACCGGGCGTTGCAGGAAGAGGTAAGCGAGATGGTGTTTCTGACGGTCTCGACCGGCGTGGGCGGCGGGATAATCTGCCAGGGAAAATTACATACCGGCATCGGCGGGCTGGCGGGGCATTTCGGTCATACGCTGGCCGATCCGCATGGCCCGCGCTGCGGCTGCGGGCGCACCGGCTGTGTGGAGGCTATCGCTTCCGGGCGCGCTATTGCGGCAGCGGCAACCGCAGAGCTAGCCGGGCTTGACGCCAAAGCTATTTTCGCCCGCGCAGAAGAGGGCAATTCTCAGGCGAAGGCGCTGGTGGCTCGCTCGGCCCAAACGCTGGCGAGGCTTATCGCAGATATCAAAGCCGTTACGGACTGCCAGCGAGTCGTTATTGGCGGCAGCATTGGTCTCGCGCACGGCTACCTGCCTCAGGTGCAGGACTTTATGGCGCAGCAACCCGCAGCGTTTCACACCCGGCTTGCCGCCGCACATTATCGCCACGACGCCGGTTTACTGGGGGCTGCGCTGTTAGCGCAAGGAGAAGAAGCATGATCGCAGGAAAGATCCAACACGCCTACGCCGCAGGCCTGCCGCCGGCGATGGCGCAAGCGCTTGCTCAGGCGTTGGCGGCAAACCCGGCGCAGAAAGCGCCCGGCAGCTATGTTCTGCAAGAGGAAAAACTTTTAATGAATGTGATGCAGTTTGCTACGCAACATGCGCAGGAAAAATGTGCTGAACTGCATCGCGACTATATAGACATTCAGATCTTGCTCGAGGGTAAAGAGCAAATCCGCTATGGCGTGGCGGGTAGCGAACGCGAGTGCGGCGAGTGGCATAAAGAAGAAGACTATCAGCTCTGTAAGTACATTGAGGCGGAGCAGGTGCTGTTAATGGAGCCAGGAATGTTTGCGGTTTTTATGCCCGGCGAACCGCATAAACCAGGATGTTTTGCAGAGAAAGCAGCTGAAATCAAAAAAGTGGTGTTAAAGCTTCACCGTAGCGCGTTACAGGCATAAAAAAGCCCGGTAGTTCATCTACCGGGCAGGTTAAGTGAATAGCGGCAGGGATTACCAGCGATAGTTCACTAACATATGGCCTGTATAGGCATTGTAGGTGTTATCACCCCATTCGCCGCCAAGACGGAAGGAGAGGGTCGTTGCTTCGTTGATTTTACCGGTTACGCCTGCTTCCAGCTGGAAGCGGTTATCCGGTACGTCGGAACCAATGGTATCGTTGTTAAAGCTTAAATCGCTCATGCCGTTGCCGATTAACCAGTTTACCGCGCCATAAGGCTGCCAGGCTTCGACCTGTTTCTGGTCGACGTAACTCATTTTTACCCCCACGCGGCCGAGAACGGCATCATCTTCCGGCGTGGTTACCCGCGTACCATTGTATTCAACATGGTCGTCTTGCTTAAGGTTGCTGTACACCACCTGACCTTGCGGTTCAAACTTCATGGTACGAGCTTTTTCTGAAGGCACCAGCCAGGCGTGACCCACTTCCAGCGAAGCGGCCATACCTTTGCTGTCATACTCTTCGCCAGGCATATCGTCGCCGTTTACTCTGCTGTTGTACCAGCTGTAAGAAGCCCAGCTGTCGATATAGCTGCCCAGGCGCAGTTTTTGATCTTCCTGCCAGGTGGCATAGAGTCCCACGTTGTAGCCATTAACGCTGCCGTCGGCAGAGCGGCTGTTGTGCCTTGCATCGGCGCTGGTATCGCTATAGCCAGTACCTAACATAAAGCCGGTGTGCAGCGTGCCGGTGGAGAGGTTTCTGCTGATAACGTCACTGCCAAGCTGAACCACTGCCGAGCGGATGTCATAGCTCAGGTTGCTGCGGGCGAAATTGCCGTCGGCATACTGGCCTTTGACGTACATCCAGGTATTCAGGTCATCTTCGTCACGCAGCATTAACTGATCGCGATCGTCGCGTTTATGGATGAACATCTGTTGAGCAGCCAGGTAGTTCG
>Ga0268256_1001220_pt1 | contig 16285 bp, 13 predicted proteins | sample AgamicAtAmrz_FD_200247 | JGI IMG/M metagenome (GOLD analysis project Ga0268256, IMG submission 200247) | Agave microbial communities from Guanajuato, Mexico - At.Am.rz (v2) (version 3) | ecosystem: Host-associated > Plants > Roots > Rhizosphere | place: Guanajato, Mexico | collected 2012-06-07
TGACATCACTTTCCTGTCAGGCGTATTGCTGTACCTGATGACCAACGAAAAATATAACCGCGAATACACCGAAGCCTATACCAACGCCAGCCTGATCGTGCGTGAGGATTACCACTTCGAAGATGGCCTGTTCAGCGGTTACGACGCCGAAAAACGCAAATACGACAAAACCAGCTGGAACTACGAGCTGGATGAGAAAGGCTTTGCGAAGCGCGATACCACCCTGCAACACCCGCGCTGCGTGTGGAACCTGCTGAAAGAGCACGTTTCCCGCTACACGCCGGAGGTTGTCGAAAACATCTGCGGTACGCCGAAGGCTGACTTCCTGAAGGTGTGCGAGCTTATCGCCGAAACCAGCGCGAAAGATAAAACCGCGTCGTTCCTCTACGCCCTCGGCTGGACGCAGCACTCCATCGGCGCGCAGAACATCCGTACCATGGCGATGGTTCAGCTCCTGCTCGGCAACATGGGGATGGCAGGCGGCGGCGTGAACGCCCTGCGCGGTCACTCCAACATTCAGGGTCTGACCGACCTCGGCCTGCTGTCTCAAAGCCTGCCGGGTTACATGAACCTGCCAAGCGAGAAACAGACCGATCTGCAAACCTACCTGACTGCCAGCACGCCTAAACCGCTGCTCGAAGGCCAGGTAAACTACTGGGGCAACTATCCGAAGTTCTTCGTCTCGATGATGAAAGCCTTCTTCGGCGATAAAGCGACGGCTGAAAACAGCTGGGGCTTTGACTGGCTGCCGAAGTGGGACAAGGGTTACGACGTTCTGCAGTATTTCGAGATGATGCATCAGGGCAAAGTGAACGGCTATCTGTGCCAGGGCTTTAACCCGGTTGCCTCGTTCCCGAACAAGAACAAGGTTGTTGAGTCTCTGTCGAAGCTGAAGTTCCTGGTGACGATTGACCCGCTCAATACCGAGACCTCAACCTTCTGGCAGAACCACGGTGAATCGAACGACGTCGATCCGTCGAAGATCCAGACCGAAGTGTTCCGTCTGCCGTCGACCTGCTTCGCGGAAGAGAACGGTTCTATCGTCAACTCCGGACGCTGGCTGCAGTGGCACTGGAAAGGTGCGGACGCCCCGGGCATCGCCATGAACGACGGCGAGATCCTGGCCGGCATCTTCTTACGCCTGCGTAAGATGTATGCGGAAGAAGGCGGCGCGAACCCGGAACCGGTGCTTAATATGAGCTGGAACTACTCGACGCCGGAAAACCCAGCGCCGGAAGAAGTGGCGATGGAGAGCAACGGTAAGGCGCTGGCGGACGTTATCGACCCGGCCACCGGTACCGTGCTGGCGAAGAAAGGCGATCAGCTCAGCACCTTCGCACACCTGCGCGATGACGGTACCACGTCAAGCGGCTGCTGGATCTTCGCCGGTAGCTGGACGCCGAAGGGCAACCAGATGGCCAACCGCGATAACGCCGACCCGTCAGGCCTGGGCAATACGCTGGGCTGGGCATGGGCGTGGCCGCTCAACCGCCGTATCCTCTATAACCGCGCATCCGCTGACCCGCAGGGCAACCCGTGGGATCCGAAGCGTCAGCTTCTGAAGTGGGACGGCGCGAAATGGGGCGGCGTGGATATTCCGGACTACAGCACTGCCGCACCGGGCAGCGACGTTGGGCCGTTTATCATGCAGCCTGAAGGGATGGGGCGTCTGTTTGCTATCGATAAGATGGCGGAAGGTCCGTTCCCGGAACACTACGAGCCGTTTGAGACGCCGCTGGGTACCAACCCGCTGCACCCGAACGTGGTCTCTAACCCGGCAGCCCGTATCTTCAAGGGCGATTTCGAAGCGCTGGGTAAAAAGGACAAGTTCCCGTACGTGGGCACCACCTACCGTCTGACCGAGCACTTCCACTACTGGACCAAGCACGCGCTGCTTAACGCCATCGCGCAGCCGGAACAGTTTGTGGAGATCGGCGAGAAGCTGGCGGGCAAGCTCGGCATTGCCCATGGCGATACCGTGAAGGTCTCCTCTAACCGCGGCTATATCAAGGCCAAGGCGGTGGTGACCAAGCGTATTCGCACGCTGAACGTTCACGGTCAGCAGGTGGATACCATCGGTATTCCGATCCACTGGGGCTATGAGGGCGTGGCGAAGAAAGGGTTCATTGCGAATACCCTGACGCCGTTCGTCGGCGATGCGAACACGCAGACGCCGGAGTTTAAGGCCTTCCTCGTGAACGTGGAAAAGGTGTAACGGAGACGACTTATGGCTTATCAATCTCAAGACATTATCCGTCGTTCCGCGACTAACGGTTTCACGCCCGCGCCTCAGGCGCGGGACCACCAGCAGGAAGTGGCGAAGCTTATCGACGTGACCACCTGTATCGGCTGTAAAGCCTGTCAGGTGGCGTGCTCGGAGTGGAACGATCTGCGTGACGAAGTCGGTCACAACGTCGGGGTGTACGACAACCCGGCGGACCTGACCGCCAAGTCCTGGACGGTGATGCGTTTCTCGGAAGTTGAGCAGAACGACAAACTGGAATGGCTTATCCGCAAAGACGGCTGTATGCACTGTGCGGATCCGGGCTGTCTGAAGGCATGTCCGTCAGAAGGGGCTATCATTCAGTATGCCAACGGTATCGTCGACTTCCAGTCCGAACAGTGCATCGGCTGCGGCTACTGCATCGCGGGCTGTCCGTTCGACGTACCGCGCCTGAACCCGGAAGACAACCGCGTCTACAAATGCACGCTGTGCGTAGACCGAGTCACCGTCGGCCAGGAGCCAGCGTGCGTGAAGACCTGCCCAACCGGCGCAATCCACTTTGGCTCCAAAGAGGATATGAAAACGCTGGCGGCAGAGCGCGTGGGCGAGTTGAAAACCCGCGGTTACGACAACGCGGGCCTGTACGATCCGGCCGGAGTTGGCGGTACGCACGTCATGTACGTGCTGCACCACGCCGACAAGCCGAACCTGTATCACGGCCTGCCGGAGAACCCGGAAATCAGCGCCACCGTGAAGTTCTGGAAAGGCATCTGGAAACCGCTGGCAGCGGTCGGTTTTGCTGCCACCTTCGCAGCGAGCATCTTCCACTACGTCGGCGTTGGTCCGAACCGCGCGGAAGAGGAAGACGACAACCTGCATGAAGAGAAAGACGAGGTGCGCAAATGAGAAAACGTGACACCATCGTGCGCTACACCGCGCCGGAACGCATCAACCACTGGGTCACCGCCTTCTGCTTCATGCTGGCGGCGATAAGCGGGCTGGGGTTCTTCTTCCCGTCCTTCAACTGGCTAATGCAGGTACTGGGTACGCCACAGCTGGCGCGCATCCTTCACCCGTTCGTGGGTGTGGTGATGTTTGCCTCGTTTATCATCATGTTTTTCCGCTACTGGCACCATAACCTAATCAATCGGGATGATATCTTTTGGGCGAAGAATATTCGTAAGATCGTCGTCAACGAGGAAGTGGGTGATACCGGGCGTTATAACTTCGGCCAGAAATGCGTATTCTGGGCGGCGATTATCTTCCTGGTCCTGTTGCTGGTGAGCGGCGTGATCATCTGGCGTCCGTACTTTGCGCCTGCTTTCTCAATCCCGGTGATCCGATTTGCGCTGATGCTGCATTCATTTGCCGCAGTGGCGTTAATTGTGGTTATCATGGTGCATATCTACGCCGCCCTCTGGGTGAAAGGCACCATTACCGCGATGGTGGAAGGATGGGTAACCAGTACGTGGGCGAAGAAACATCACCCGCGCTGGTACCGTGAAGTCCGCCAGAAACAGGAAAAGTCATCTGAATGAGTATTCGCATAATCCCGCAAGATGAGCTGGGGTCGAGCGAGAAACGCACGGCGGATTATATTCCGCCGTTGTTATTCCCCAGACTCAAAAACCTCTACAACCGCCGCGCAGAGCGTCTGCGCGAGCTGGCAGAGAACAACCCGCTGGGCGATTTTCTGCGCTTTGCCGCGCTGGTTGCCCACGCGCAGGAAGTGGTGCTGTACGACCACCCGCTGCAAATGGATCTGACTGCGCGCATCAAAGAAGCCAACGCGCAGGGCAAGCCGCCGCTGGACATTCACGTCCTGCCGCGCGACAAGCACTGGCAAAAACTACTGCATTCTCTGATTGCCGAGCTGAAGCCGGAGATGAGCGGTACCGCGCTGGCGGTCATTGAGAATCTGGAAAAAGCCTCTGACCTGGAGCTGGAAGAGATGGCGAGCGCGCTGTTTGCCTCCGACTTCGCTCTGGTGAGCAGCGATAAAGCGCCGTTTATCTGGGCTGCGCTGTCGCTCTACTGGGCGCAAATGGCAAGCCTGATCCCCGGTAAAGCCCGCGCCGAATACGGCGAGGCGCGCCAGTTCTGCCCGGTCTGCGGCTCCATGCCGGTATCGAGCATGGTGCAAATCGGCACCACTCAGGGGCTGCGCTACCTGCACTGCAACCTGTGTGAAACCGAGTGGCACGTGGTGCGCATCAAGTGCAGCAACTGCGAGCAGACCCGCGATCTGAACTACTGGTCGCTGGAAAATGAAGAAGCGGCGGTGAAAGCCGAAAGCTGCGGCGACTGCGGCACTTACCTGAAGATTCTTTATCAGGAAAAAGACCCGAAAGTCGAAGCCGTGGCCGACGATCTCGCCTCGCTGATTCTGGATGCGAAGATGGAGCAGGAGGGCTTTGCCCGCAGCTCGATCAACCCGTTCCTGTTCCCGGGCGAAGGGGAGTAATTCCCTCTGACAGTGCCGGGCGGCGTAAGCTTGCCCGGCCTACAGTTGGTAAGGTGAAACGACTCCAGTAATGCCCGAAAAGTCTTTCGTGTTTCGAGAAATCAACGGACAATTTCTGCTCTGAGCTGTGGCCAGAATGATAGCATCAGGCAGTCTCATTCCATGCTTCTCGCGCAGAATTACACTTCTTTCAGCGATATCTCGGGTGATATCAATAATCTCAAATACGCCCATCACTGTCGCAGTTTTCGCTTCGTGACCATGTTTGCGGGCCCCCACCATGACTTCCATCCATGTGATCAGACTAATGGCTCGATGCGAAGCTGTGCGATCAATTGCATCCGCAGCCTCAACGCGATTATTAAAAAGATCGATGAGTATATTGGTATCGAACACCGCCATGTGCTCCATGATTACCACTCCTCACGCAGCTTGCGTTCATACTCAAGCCCATCTTCCTGCTGATTTCCCCACAAACCAAGCGCATCGCGGATAACCGATGAACTTTGCTGGTCAAGATATTGCTCAATGGCTTCCCGAAGCAATTCGGCACGAGGCCGGTTACGCAGCTGCTTCAGATTATCCAGTCGTTGAATTACGTCATCAGACAAATCGATCAGAATTCTGCCCATATCAAGATCCGCGGAAAGACTCATATATCACCTTAGTATATCACTATTGTCTATTTTCAAGGCAACATACGCTTTCATTCAGAAGGGTTAAAGCCCGTAGCTATAGTTTTCCTGCTATTTGCGAAGCGCTTTCCAGATTTTTAGTCCTCGACAATTTTCTTATTTTCTTTTGAATCAAACCAGGTTATAAAACTGTATATCCATACAGTTAAAGGGGGTTTTCATGGCACTGGAACAGGGTATTGCGCAGCTGGTTCAGGGATTTATCGCTGCAGGCCGGCCTTCGTCACGTCGACAGACCATTGAGGTACGACGAGCAGGGTACATTGCCAGCACGGGGCTTGCCGGGAAGACAGAAACGCGCGTTCAGGTAGAAGCGCTAGTGCTTGAGGGCCTTACCATTCGGGTATTTTCACCTCTTAATGCCCCTGAAATATTGCCTGCTGCCATCTACTATCACGGCGGATGCTTTATCAGCGGCGGCTTTGATACCCATGACAACCAACTCCGTCAGTTAGCCTGCTACGGCAATTGCCGGGTGATCGCGGTTCAGTACAGGTTGGCGCCGGAGCATACCTTCCCCGCCGCACATGACGATGCTGAAAGAGGTGCAGATCTGGTCTGGAAGTATGCGGACAAATTAGGCGTGGATAAGAACCGGCTCACCCTCTGTGGAGACAGTGCAGGAGGGCATCTGGCGCTGGTAACGGCGCTGAGGCTTAAGGTTAAAGGGCTGTGGCAAACTGTACAGCTTATTCTTATCTATCCCATGCTCGACGCCACCGCCAGTTTTGAAAGCTATGCTCTCAATGGCACGGATTATATTATCACCCGCGATACCCTGCTCAGCGGGTATGAAATGTATCTTGCAGAGACTGACCGCCAGCATCCGGAAGCCAGCCCGCTGTGGCGCGATGATTTTTACGGGCTTCCGCCAGTGCATATCATTACAGCAGAGTACGATCCGCTGTGCGATGAGGGAGAAATGTTGTATCAGCATCTGACTGAGCAGGGTGTGAAGTGTACCGCTCAGCGCTGGCTGGGCGTCATCCATGGCTTCTTTCAGCTTGGCGGCGTCAGCCAGTCAGCGCGAGACGTTATGCGGGATATCGCCGGGCGGATTAGCCACGCCCGAGGAGAGTGAACAGAAGATTACTCCTCCTCGTTCCCACCCTCTTCATACGCGCCGAAGGGCTTCGCTGGAAGAACAATGTAGGTGCCTTCAAACACCGCACCCGGTGTTTTATCGCCAAACAGTTCAACCTGCATTTGTACGCGGGCTTTGCGGCCGCGCGCCAGGCGGTCCAGATCGCCGCCCAGTGACCCCAGATCGGCCACGGCGCTCGGCTTGCCGCTTATCGGTGCGCTATAGCGGATGTGAGCATCAGCAAGAATAATGGTGCCGCCCAGATGGCGCTCGCGAAGCATCAGCCAGATGAGCCCCCAGCCGGTGAGCGTCGCGAGGGAAAACAGACTTCCGGCAAACAGAGTGTGGTGCGGGTTTTGATTGCCGGTTTCCGGCATGGTGGTAATAAATTTTTGTCCGGTGTACTGCTGAATGCGCACGCCCATTTTTTCGCTGAGCGGAATGTGCTGATACCAGGCCTGCTGCAGCTGTCCACACCAGTCGGCGCGATGAAGAATATCATCCAGCGTGGCGATGGGTTTGATCATCAAAAAATGACGAATCGGCGTGGTTTGTGGGGTCGTGATTTCCCCCTGATTCACAAAGCCGAGCTTGGCGAAAAAATCTACGGCATCTTCTCGGGCACTACAGGTAACGCGCTTAACACCTTCCTGACGGGCGACGGACTCAAGGGTCATCGCCATTAGCGTTCCCAGACCTTTGTCCTGAACGGAGGGATGAACCGCCATAAAGCGAATCGACGCTTCGTTATCGGCGTTGATATACAGGCGCCCGACGGCGACGAGGTTACCCTCTTCGTCCATCACCATCTGATGGTGGGCCATCGCATCCCAGGCGTCGCGTTCAGATCCTTTTGGCTGATGCAGTGGCTTGCGCAGCATTTCCCAGCGGAACTGGTAATAAGCGTCTAACTCTTCTTCCGTTTGCGGTACTCGAAGGTGATACATAGCTGTACTCTCTCTTGTTACCCGCGGCCACGCCGCCAGTTGGCTCATACCTGGAGCCAGAATGTGACGGGGCCATCGTTCACCAGCGAAACCTGCATATCTGCAGCGAATCGTCCGGTTTGCGTATTCATTTCCTGCTGGCGACAACGCTCAACAAAGTACTCGTAAAGTGCTTCTGCACGATCCGGCGCGGCACCTTTGGAGAAGCTCGGGCGCATGCCGCGCTCGGTATCCGCAGCCAGCGTAAACTGGGAAACCACCAGCACGCTGCCGCCCGCCTGCTGGACGTTCAGGTTCATCTTGCCTTCCGCATCGCTGAAAATACGGTAGCCCAGCACTCGCTCACACAAGCGGTTGGCTTTTTGTTCGTCGTCATCCTTTTCGACACCTAACAACACCAAAAGTCCTGGGCCAATTTCACCCGTCACCTCTCCCTCCACGGTGACGCTGGCACGGGTTACGCGCTGTATCAATGCAATCATGGTTGGTCTGCTTCTAATTGTTTTTCAGCTTCTGCTGCTTTTTTAAGTTCGCGGTACACACCGAGAGTGACAGTTATTTCGGCACCAAGCAAGACGATACACCAGGTCCAGTAGACCCATACAAACAAAATGGGGATCACCGCCAGCACGCCGTAAATCAGCTGATAGGACGGAAACATGGTGATGTAGAGGGCAAACCCTTTTTTACCGAGCTCAAAAAGCAACGCCGCCACCAGCGCGCCCACAACCGCATCACGGTTAGGCACGCGCGTGGTCGGCACGACGCTGTAGAGCAGCCAGAACGAGAGCCACGACAGGATCAGCGGAAAGATGCGAAGCGCATTATCAATTACGCCGTTTAAATCACTCGCCCAGCGCAAGGAGAGAAGATACGAACTGATCGCCAGGCTCGCCCCGGCCAGCAGCGGCCCCAGCGTAAGAATCATCCAGTACACGGCAAAGGAATAGACCTTTGGCCGCGCTTTTTTACTCCGCCAGATAGTGTTCAGCGCATTATCAATGGCGTACATCAACAGCAGCGCGGTAACGATAAGACCGCACGCCCCCACTGCCGTCATCTTGCTGGAATTGGCAACAAACTGCTCAATGTAGTTCTGGATGACATCCCCGGTTGCAGGGATGAAATTCGCGAAGACAAAATGACGAAGCTGCAGGCTGACGTCCGCAAACATCGGAAAGGCGGAAAACAGGGCAAAGATGACCGCCACCAGCGGCACTAATGAGAGCAACGACACGTAGGCGAGGTTACCCGCCAGCGTGGTCATGTTGTCCTCATCAATACGGTGCCAGAGCAGTTTCAGCCAGGCCCTCAGGGGGCGAGTATGATGCGTGGCTTTTTGATGAACGGTTTTTAGCATAGCTGCTTCGCAAAGTAGTTTGGTATCGTCTCTTTTCCGGTCACCAGAATTGACGTAATACCCAACTGGTTAGCTCCCTCTATATTATCGGCGTTGTCGTCAAAAAAGACCGCATCGGCCGCGGTGAATCCTTCCGACTGGAGAACAGCCTGATAAATTCGCGCTTCAGGCTTACGCATCCCCATCTCTTGCGAAAGATAAATCTTGTCGGCCGCCGCCTTAACTTCAGGGTATTCCTCAGGCCAGAACGTCGTGTGCAGACGGTTGGTATTGGATAACACAACGACCCGATGGCCCTGCTCACGGAGCTTATGCATGATGTCGATCACTTCAGGCCGGATGGCGACAAATACCGCCTGCCAGCCGTGAGAAAACTGCTCGTAGCTTAAGGGTAGATCCATCTCATGGCAGAAACGTTCAGCGAATTCTTCATCGTCGATCTCTCCGCGTTCATGCTGATGGAAGGTCTCGCCCATCGCGAAATTTTGCTTCAGTGTCGCCAGCGGAACGCGGCTAAAGTCGCTCCATGCACCCAGCACACGATTAAAATCGATATCGACGATTACGTTTCCTAAATCAAAGATATAAAGCATGGTTATCTCCTGCTCGCCGTGGAGAGGTAACTGTAGCGGGAATAAAGAGATTTGACTATGCGTGCTGTCTAAGGTGTGCGATCGATTTCTACGGCGCGCTTTTACGACAGTAAAGTGAAGGGACGTTTGACGCGGCAAAAAGCCAGGCCCCCCGATACTCATCGATCATCAGGCTCAGCTCTCTTCCCGGCGTGCGATAAAAACCCGGCAGCGTGGCGTTGATATCAGCCTCATCCGCATTATCGGCGAAGGTTTTAACAATACGATCGTTATTTAATACGCGCGCGTTCTGATGATAGCTGTAGTGAAAATAGATGGTCCGGTTAACCTCAGAAACCGTCTGACCAAATAATTTACCGTTAATGACGGTGGATCCCTCCCGATGCTGCATCCGCCAGGAAACAGTACCCACAAATCGGTTTTTACCAATCGTCCATTCCACATCCCCCGTACAGCGTATCGGCGAACTCGAGAAATGCGAATACGCTAACCAGCCGCTGGTGATAGCGGCCCCCAGAAACGCCGCCAGAAAAATAATACGGTTCCGGAATGTCTTCATTGCTCATGCGCCCAAAAATAATGCGTGGTACATAATGCTGCCGCATCCCGTCGCGCATCGTTATTACAGACAAACGCCGCGATTCGCTCCGTTTTACTATAGCCGATCAGAAAAACGTATCTTTTTTCGGCGCACAGACCGGGATGATTTTTTAACAGGCGCAAGTAATGATCCTGAACAGGTTCATTAGGTGCATAAAAAAGCTGGCAGGCGTTGTTCGTACTGCCCGTTGAAAGTGGCAAGTAGTAGCTAAACGGCATGTTCTGGTAATGCTTATATAATATCCCCCCGTTGATAAGCGCGATGAGCAAAAACACAGCGGTGGTTATTATCAACCAGACCGGCATCTGCATCGCGGTATCATCAGCTATTTCCGCCTCGTTATTAACCATCATGGGCTCAGCGGTTGGGGTAAATACTTCAACCTGGGTGGCTTCGGAAAGCGTAAGTCCGCGGCGAGAAATCGTTTTTACCGTATCGCGCGGCAACCCCACCTCAGCAAGCGCGTTGCGTAATGTCAAAATGGCCTGGTAAAAGGTATTCGGTGTTGTGACGTCATTGCGCTCCCCCCATCCCACCACCATTAACTTATTTTGCGAAATTATTTTTCCAGGATGGGTGATGAGATAAAGAAAACAGAGATTGGCAGGAAGCTGCAATTGTATCGTTCGCCCGGTAATATGATTTACCAGGGTTTTGTTTTCTGGGTCATACTCGACCAACTTGTTAATGAGATACAATTTTCCTTTCCTCAGAAATAACAATACATAACTCTATACACCAAAAACATATACGTATATTTAACAACAGTATAGGTCAGATGGATGAGGACGCGATACCGCCCCATCTAAGATTAAAAACAACATATTATTTTTCAATTGGTTACAAGGCACTTTTCTTAGGTTTACCTCATCTAAAACGACATAATGAGATTTCATTACACTTCGCCAGCCCAAATAATTATATTGAGCCGCAACCAGAGAAAAGACTGACGTTGCGGCAGACTGAGGAAACGAATCTTTAGCTATTAGTGCTATTTCGTGTACCTCCTTCCTGGATTTTTTTTGCCGAATAATCTTAAAGGAGTGACAAATATTCCTGGAGCACTTCTGCCAGGTGATATTTTTTCGCTATGACGATGGACTGACTGAATAGATAAGACCAGGAATTTATTTCCCTGATACTCTTTTTCATAAACAAGACAGGATAACTGGATATGTTTCAAGATTGACACATTTGAACGGCAATGAAATATTGGCAATGAAAAAAGACAGGAGTGGACTGGATGATAACATCGTCGAAAACAGTTGCCCGCTGTATAAGCTGTGAATTGTCCTGTCAGTTATTTCCAGATAACGCAGTACGATCACAATATTGTGGTAATGCCTCGTTCGCAGTTTGGCCGGTTGGTAATCATTTCCTGCAGATTGCAGTTGTAAATAAAATATTACGCAGGAACAAGAATCACCTGTCACGAGGGTTTATTTTTGTAGACTTTTCGATGTACAACCTGCGCGTACTGGCCGATCCGCAATGGATTGAACGTCTGGCGATAACTAACATGAACATCGTTATAATCTCGGACCGTAAACTAGAGGCATTGGCTAATTACTTACTCACTCACCACAGTGAAATAAAGGGAATTATTTATTCAGACGATAATGACGTTATATTGCAGGATAAAATCAACCACCTTTTCTCCGGAAGACGGGTAAATAGCAGACGTGGAAGTAAGTTGAATGCTGTCGAATTTACTTTACTTAACAGGTTTTTATCAGGAGCATGCCTCCAGGAGATTATAAAAACAGACAGCATTGATGTTAAAAAAATTTATGTTCATAAAATACGACTTGAGAGGAAGTTAGGTACCAGCATTCATAAAATTCTCGTTTCTATTTTGTAATTTCAACCTCTTAGCATACCCACAATTAATCGCGTGGAGGATGTTCTACGCCTGAAAGAAAGGGGGCAGTCATGCCATATTTAATGAAACACTCACCTGTCGCAGTTGCGATTTCACTGGCGTTATCGTCAGCGTTATTTACCGCACATGCAGCGGTAATAGATTTTGCTAATTTACCTGCCTCCGGAGCAGTAACGGATTTGCCTGCAGAAATACAGGCGCTAATTCCTGCAACGGCAAACGCGAACTTTAGCAAAAATACCGGCGATCCTAACTATGTCTACCAGTACAGCCCGGGTAATATCCCAATCTACGGAGATGGGATCACCCTCGAAGGACCAGGGGCGGAAGCCTTTGAGCATTCAGTCACCGTTATTCAGAACTCCACGTCCGGCAGCCCGGGGGTAATATTTGGTGACGATCTGACTATTCGCACCCAGTCAAAAGTGGCTGCCAATAATGGTAAAGACGTCGACGGCATTCGTACCCATGGTATGAACACGCCGGACAACCCGGTGTTTATTATTACCGGAGACCGCACCCACATTTACGTTAATGGCCAAAGCGGTGACGGCATCAATGCCGGGTACAGCTCCTTCAGCCAGGGCTCTCTTGGCTCCGCCAATATTTATGTGGGTGACGATCTCTATATCGAAACCACCGGCAGTACCGGTCGCGGCATTAGCGCCTATGCATTGAATGATGCTTCAAAGGCCAAAAATAACGTTATCGTCGGCGATCGTGCACATATTGTGACGCGTGGCACCTACGCAGAGGGGATTCGTACCAACCAGAGCGGCTCATATGTCCGTCTGGGGAATGAGGCCGCCATCGAAACGTACGGCACATCGGCCTACGGCCTGTATGCGGGCTCTGCATCCAAAATTGAGCTGGGAAAAAACGCGACGATTACCACCGACGCGGCCAGCGCCTCCGGGGTTTATTCTACCGGCTCGTCAACCATCACCCTTGATGAAGGCGCGACCATCACCACCAACGGTGCCAGCGCGCATGGCGTCTATGCGTACACAGGCGCGGTGAATATTGGGGATAACGTCACCATTGCGGTCAACAGCAGCGAGAAAACCAGCAGCTCCGCGCAAGCGCCGCACGGGATGTATGCCTGGTCACGCGGCGTGATAACGCTCGGGGGTGGCGCAACCATTACCACCGCAGGCCAGCGCGACAGCGGTAGCTACGCCCTGAACGCCAGCAACGGTGGCGTGATTGATGCCTCCGCGGGCGGAAAATTCACCCTCAACGGTGACATCCTCTCCGCTGGCGGCGTCGCGGCAACCAGCACTGCCGCAGCGCAAAACAGCGCGATCGCGCTCACCATGCAGGACAACTCTCTCTGGAACGGGGCGTCTTACATTGAGAGCAACGCCAACGGTACCGGGACTATCGCGCTTACGATGAATGATGCCGTGTGGAATATGCGCGACAGCTCCACGCTGACCAGCCTGACGCTGAATGCGGGCGGTACGATTAATTTCCAGCATGCTGAGGATGCGGCGTGGCAAACCCTGACCATCAGTGACGATTTTATCGGCAACGGCGGCAAGCTGGTTTTCAATACCGTGCTGTTTGACGACACATCGGAAACGGACAAACTGATCGTTGAAGGCAACACCTCCGGTCATACCGGGGTGGAAGTGAACAACATTGGCGGTACTGGCGCACAAACCATTGAAGGGATAGAAATCGTCAGCGTTGGCGGCAACTCTGACGGGACGTTTGAGAAGGCCAGCCGTATCGTGGCGGGGGGTTATGACTATAACGTTGTGCAAAAAGGTAAAAACTGGTTTCTGACCAGCCTGGTTGAGCCCGTTGCCCCGCCGGTCGACCCGGTAGACCCACCTGTTGACCCTGTGGACCCGCCCGTCGACCCGGTGATTCCGCCGCAGGAACCGGTCCCCCCTGCTGCACCACCGAAAAGCGAGCATCAGTATCGCCCTGAATTTGGTAGCTATCAGGCGAACAGCTATGCGGCAAATACGCTGTTTATGACCCGCCTGCACGACCGTCTGGGTGAAACGCAGTACACCGACCTGCTCACCGGCGAGCAAAAAGTGACGAGCCTGTGGATGCGTAACGTCGGCGGCCATACGCGTTTCAGAGACGGCAGCGGCCAGTTAAAAACGACCGCCAACCGCTACGTGCTGCAGCTGGGTGGTGATGTCGCCCAGTGGAGCACCGACGGCCTGGATCGGTGGCATCTCGGCCTGATGGCGGGCTACGGCAACAGTCAGAGCCGGAGCATTTCCAGTCTGACCGGATACCACTCGCGTGGCGAAGTGAATGGCTATAGCGTCGGTCTGTACGGTACCTGGTACGCAAACGACGCGGATAAAAGTGGAACCTACGTTGATAGCTGGATGCTGTATAACTGGTTCGACAATAAGGTGATGGGGCAGGATCAGGCGACTGAGAATTATCGCTCCAGCGGCGTAACCGCCTCTGTAGAAGCTGGCTATAGCGTTAAGGTGGGCGAAAGCGGCCGCAACAGCTACTGGATCCAGCCGAAAGCGCAGGCCGTTTGGATGGACGTGCAGGCTGATGACCATCGCGAACGCAACGGCACGCGGGTGAAAGACGAGACTCAGGGGAACCTGATGACACGTCTCGGCGTGAAGGCCTATATCAGCGGACATAACGCGATTGACGACGGTAAATCCCGTACCTTCCAGCCGTTTATCGAGGCGAACTGGATCCACAATACCCAGACCACGCGCATCCGCATGGATGACGTCAGCAATGAACTGCGCGGTGCTCGCAATATCGGCGAGTTAAAGACGGGCGTAGAGGGGCAGATTACGCCGCAGCTTAGCGTTTGGGGCAATGTGGCTCAGCAGATAGGCGACACAGGCTACAGCGATACCCAGGGGATGCTGGGGGTGAAATACAGCTTCAAATAACAATAAAAAAGCCGCTGAGAGATCAGCGGCTTTTTAGTTGCCGGGTGGCGCTCACGCTTACCCGGCCTACGGATTGACCGTATTACTCTTCTTTCGCACCGCGCATAGCACGTTTACGATCGTTCTCGGTCAGGTGACGTTTACGGATACGAATTGACTGTGGAGTCACTTCTACCAGTTCGTCATCATCGATGAATTCCAGAGCCTGCTCCAGAGTCATCTTGATCGGTGGAACCAGAACCGTTGCTTCGTCAGTACCGGACGCACGCATGTTGGTCAGTTTCTTACCGGTCAGGCAGTTTACGGTCAGGTCGTTAGAACGACTGTGAATACCGATGATCTGGCCTTCGTAAACTTCAGCACCGTGACCCAGGAACAGCTTGCCGCGATCCTGCAGACCGAACAGCGCAAACGCAACCGCTTTACCCTGACCGTTGGAGATCAGCACGCCGTTGTTACGCTGGCCCACTTCGCCCGGACGAACGTCGTCGTAGTGGCTGAAGGTGGAGTACAGCAGACCGGTACCGGAGGTCATGGTCATGAACTCTGAACGGAAGCCGATCAGACCACGGCTTGGGATCACGTAGTCGAGACGTACGCGGCCTTTGCCATCTGGATTCATGTTTTTCAGGTCGCCTTTACGCTCACCCAGAGCCTGCATCACAGAACCCTGGTGCTGCTCTTCAACGTCCAGCGTTACGTTTTCGAACGGCTCTTGTTTACGGCCGTCGATTTCGCGGAAGATTACTTTCGGACGGGAAACCGCCATTTCGAAACCTTCACGACGCATGTTTTCGATCAGAACAGACAGGTGCAGCTCACCACGACCAGAAACGCGGAATGCATCAGCATCCTGGGTTTCTTCAACGCGCAGCGCAACGTTGTGCACCAGCTCTTTGTTCAGGCGGTCAAGGATCTGACGAGAGGTAACGAATTTACCTTCTTTACCACAGAACGGAGAGGTGTTGACGTTGAAGAACATGGATACGGTTGGTTCATCAACGGACAGGGCTGGCAGCGCTTCGACGTTCTGCGGATCGCAGATGGTGTCGGAGATGTTCAGTTCACCCAGACCGGTGATAGCGATGATGTCGCCCGCTTCCGCAACGTCACTCTCGATACGCTCAAGACCCAGGTGAGTCAGTACTTTACCGACTTTACCGTTACGGGTTTTGCCTTCGCTATCGATGATAGTAACCTGCTGGTTAGGCTTCACTTTACCGCGCTTGATACGACCAATGCCGATTACGCCAACGTAGTTGTTGTAGTCGAGCTGAGAGATCTGCATCTGCAGGGTGCCGTCGAGATCGACGTTTGGTGCAGGAACACGGTCAACAATCGCCTGATACAGCGGGGTCATGTCTTCAGCCATGTCTTCGTGGTCCAGACCTGCGATACCGTTCAGCGCAGAGGCGTAAACGATAGGGAAGTCCAGCTGCTCGTCGGTCGCGTCGAGGTTAACGAACAGGTCGAAGACCTGGTCAACAACCCAGTCAGGACGCGCGCCAGGGCGGTCAACTTTGTTGATAACAACGATT
>Ga0268256_1001226_pt1 | contig 16217 bp, 13 predicted proteins | sample AgamicAtAmrz_FD_200247 | JGI IMG/M metagenome (GOLD analysis project Ga0268256, IMG submission 200247) | Agave microbial communities from Guanajuato, Mexico - At.Am.rz (v2) (version 3) | ecosystem: Host-associated > Plants > Roots > Rhizosphere | place: Guanajato, Mexico | collected 2012-06-07
AAGCACAATGCCTCGATTTCGGGGGCGGAAGTCGGCTGTCAGGGTGAGGTCGGTTCGGCGGCGGCCATGGCGGCAGCCGGGCTTTGCGCGGTTCTGGGCGGCAGCAACGCGCAGGTGGAAAATGCCGCCGAAATCGCACTGGAGCATCATCTCGGCATGACCTGCGATCCGGCGGCCGGGCTGGTTCAGGTTCCCTGCATCGAACGCAATGCGCTCGGCGCCATCAAGGCCGTCTCGGCGGCCAGCCTTTCGCTGCGCGGCGACGGCACCCATTTCATGCCGCTCGACAATTGCATCACCGTGATGCGCGAGACCGGCCGCGACATGCATGTGAAATATAAGGAAACCTCGCAGGGCGGCATCGCCGTCAACCTGCCTGAGTGCTGATCCATCAAGGGGGAGCAGGATTTGACCACCTATATCATGAAAGTCTCGTGCCCGGCGCGCAGCGGCATCGTCGCCGCCGTATCCGGTTATCTCGCCCGGTCCGGCTGCAACATCAACGACAGTTCGCAATTCACCGATCAGGAGACGGGTCGCTTTTTCATGCGGTTGAGTTTCGTTTCCGAACAGGGAGCGGGACGCGAGGCGCTGCTTGACGGCTTCGGTCCCGTCGCGGCCGATTTCGATATGGATTATGATATTCACGACCTTTCGCGAAAGACGAAGGTCGTCATCATGGTCTCGCGCTTCGGTCATTGCCTGAACGATCTGCTGTATCGCTCCCGCATCGGCGCACTGCCGGTGGAGATCGTCGCCGTGATTTCCAACCACCTCGACTACCAGAAGCAGGTGGTGAACGAGGATATTCCCTTCCATCACATCCGCGTCACGCCGGAAACGAAGCCCGAAGCGGAAGCGGCGATCCTGCAGGTGGTGCGGGATAACGGGGCGGAGCTCGTGGTGCTGGCGCGTTACATGCAGGTGCTGTCGGACCGGCTATGTCAGGAAATGTCTGGCCGCATCATCAACATCCACCATTCCTTCCTGCCGTCTTTCAAGGGCGCCAACCCTTACAAACAGGCCTATGAACGCGGAGTGAGGCTGATCGGCGCGACCGCCCATTACGTCACCGCCGATCTCGATGAGGGACCGATCATCGAGCAGGATACGATCCGCGTGACGCATGCCCAAAGCGCGATGGATTATGTCAGCCTGGGGCGGGATGTGGAAAGCCAGGTGCTTGCGCGGGCCATCCACGCCCATATTCATCATCGGGTCTTTCTGAACGGAAACAGGACGGTTGTCTTTCCCGCGTCGCCGGGAGAGCATGTCTCCGAGCGCATGGGCTGAATTTGGGTCCAAGGCGAAACGCCAGTCCATTCAGAAAATTTTCAGTGGCTCGTCGTCATGTCGTCCCGCCAGTAGCAGGCGTTGAGATAGCGTTTTTTGGACAGGACCGTCAATTTGTCCCGGAAACACTGCCATTGCGAGAAGGCATTGGCGAGCCACAGGAAATATTCATTGTTGGAGGCGGCCGTTTCCAAGGCCGCATCGCCAACGCGTTCAACGAATCTCATGGGGCAAACGGTCGAGCGGGGCAGCCAGCATATCTGGATGCCGGAGGGGGCGGCGATGCCATATCGGCAATTTTCGGCCCTGAGAAAAATCCGGCCCGTCGCATTTTCGGGCAGGTTTTCGCAGATGCGGGCAATGGCGGGCAGGGCGGTTTCGTCTCCGGCCAGCAGATAGTGTTTTGCCGGCTTCATTCCCAGCCCGCAGGGGCCGGACATGCCGCAAAGCGCGCCGGGACGTGCATTCCGGGCAAAGGAACATCCCGGCCCCGCATCCTCATGCAGGACGAAATCGATGTCGATAAAGCCGCTGTCGGCGTCGATCGCCCGGATCGTATAATAGCGCACGTCGAAGGCATCGGCGGATGCCGCGACATTTTCACCGGCGGGAAGATCGCCGATGAAGTCTTTGCTCCGCTTTGAAAAATAAAGCCTGACATGCAGGTTCTCCAGCGTATCGAAACGCTGAAGGCCGGTGCCGGAAAATCGCAGGCGCTGCATGAAAGGGGCGACGCGCTGGCTGTCGACCACCGTCAGTATCCGAAAACTCTCATCCGTGAGAATGGTCATGCGCGCCTTCCGATCAGTACGAGCAAAAACGGCCCGCCGACCACCGTCGCCAGGAGGCCTGCGGGTATTTGAAACGGGAAAATAATGTTGCGGCCCAGCCAGTCGGCGACGAGCAGGATAAGCCCGCCGATCAACGCCGCCGCCGGCAATTGCGTGCCGGCGCGTTGGAAACCCGCAAGCCGCGCCAGATGCGGCCCCATCAGACCGGCGAAACTCAAGGGGCCGACGAGGATTGTGGCGCTTGCCGTGAGAATGGCGGAAAGCGAATAGAGGCCGTTGCGGCTCGTCACAACCGAGACGCCGGTATTTCTGGCGATATCCTCGCCAAGCGGCAGCACCTCCAGCCAGCGGCGGATGAAGGGGACAAGGGCAAGTCCTCCGGAAAGCAGCAGCGTCGCCATGATGGCTTCGCCCGGCGCGACCGCATAGGTGGAGCCGGAAAGCCAGGCGAGAAGCTGACCGAGCCTCGGATCCTGCGACGTCATCAATATGGCCATGACGAAACCGGAAACGGAACTGAGTGCGATGCCGATCAGCAGCAGCCGGTCGCCCGAAAAACCGGGCTTGCGCGACAGGCTCAGCATCAGCAGCAAAACCGTCAGCGACCCCGCCGCACCGGCGAGGATTTGGACGGAGCGGGTAGGTGCGGCAAGGGTGAGGAGAACTGCAATGACGCCGAGCATCGCCCCGGAAGAGACGCCCAGCACTTCCGGCGATGCCATGGGATTGCCGGTGACGCGCTGGAGAATGGCGCCGGCAAGCGCCAGCATGGCCCCACCGCTGAAGGCCGCGAGCGCCCTCGGCCAGCGCCAGCCGAGACCATGCGTGTCGTAAAACCCCGCTAAAAACCAGCCCTCCGTGCTTTTCCCGACGAAGAGCGCCACGCCGGCCGCGCCGCACAGAATGGCGACGAGGCTGAGCAGAGCCGGCATGGGCCGGGCAAGGCGCGCCACCGCCGGCTGTGCGCCCGGCTGCGGCGGGGCGGGCATCTTCAGCCGCCGGATCAGCGCGAACATCAGCGGCGCGCCGAGAAGAGCGGTGACGGCGGCGGTCGGGAACAATCGATAGGTGACGGGGAAAAACAGGACGATCTGGTCGGTCAAGGTGAGCAACAGTGCGCCAAGTACCGCCGAATAACCAAGCTGCGCCGCCATTCGTCTTGCGCCGCAGGCGCGCGCCAGCGCGGGGGCGGCAAGGCCGATAAAGCTGATGATGCCGACCGAGGCGGTGACCACCGCCGTCAAGGCCGCCGCGACCACCAGCGTCAGCAGGCGGTAGGCGGCAAGCGACAGGCCGAGGCTTTTTGCATTGGCGTCCTCAAGCGTCATGATCGTCAGGGGGCGAAGAAGCAGCGCGACCGCAAGGATGAGCACGGCGAGACGAGGGGCGAGAAAGGCGACGGCGCTCCAGTCCTGCTGATCGAGATATCCAGCACCCCATAAAAAGATGCTGACGAGAAAATCATGGTTGAAGAGCACCAGAACGGCGCTCGCCGCGCCGCAATAAAGGCTGACGATCATGCCCGCCAGCGTGACGGTGACAGGCGACAGGCCTTTGCGCCACGAAAGCGCGAGTATCGCCAGAAGCGACAGCGCCGCGCCCGCAAAGGCGATCCATTCCTGTGCGGCCATCCATTGCGGGAACCAGAGCGTGGCAATGGCGAGCAGCAGATAGGAACCGGCCGAAATGCCGAGTGTCGCCGGTTCGGCAAGCGGATTGCGCAGGATGTTTTGCAGGATCGCACCGACAAGGCCGAGCGTCGCGCCGGTCATCAGCGCGACCACGATCCTCGGCAGCAGGGTATTGTGAAGCAGCACCTGCGCCGTCATGTCGGGATCGGGAAAAAACAGGGCTGCAAGCGGCGTCCCATGGGGCATGCGCAGAAACAGGTTGAAGCCGGCAAGGCCGGCGCAGACGATGGCGAGCGATGCGACCACGATCGCGGATATGTTCGCCGTCCTCTTCATGGCGATGCCTCACCGGCAAGGGCTTCGGAAACGAGGCGGGCGAAACGTTTTGCCGGCGGCAATCCGCCGTAAAACAATACGTCCCCGATACGCACCAACCGGTTTTCGCGAATGAAGGGCAGGCTTTTGATGACCGGTGCGCTGAGAAGCGTATCCAGCTTTTCGCTGCTGGTATCGCCGATGCACAGAAGCCGCGCCTGCGGATGGCGGGAAAGCTGGTCAGCCGTCACTGTCGTATGACCAAATCTCGAGGTGTAACCATCCCAGGCGTTCTCGATGCCGAATTGATCGAGAACATTCTGGAAAAGGCTGTTCCTCCCGAAAACCAGCAGTCGCCTGCCATCTATGACCGTCGCCAGCAGCAGAGGCCGTCCGTCATAGGCGGAGAGCCGTGCGCGGGCCTGCTGCATTTCCGCGTCGAAACTTTCCTGAAACGCATCAAACCGGTCGGGTTCACCGATCTGTGCGGCGAGAGCGATGAGAGCGTTTCTGCCACTGATTAAATGGTTCTCGCCCGCAGTGACGTCGGCATCGAAAAGGTGGGTGGGGGCAATGGCGGCAAGCCGGCCGGCGGCCACGGTGAAATCATTACTGTGCAGGATGAGGCTTGGCCGAAGATAGTCGACAAGTTCCAGATTGGGCTCGGACCGCAATCCAAGCTCGGCAACGGAGGGCGACAGGGCCGGTTCGACGACGAGGCTGGCATAACGTTCCAGTTCCGGCATGGCTGCGGGCTGCACGCCAAGCGCCAGCAGGTTCTGCCCGCTCACCCAGTCCATGGCGACGATGCCGCCGGAACGGGCGGCCAATGACGGCCGGTTTGTGAGGAAAAAAGCACCTGTCCCGCAGAGCAGCGCTCTGCGGGACAGGGAACTGCGCAGCATCATCAGAATTTCGCCTGAACCGAGAAGGATACGGTTCTCGGCGCGCCGAGATAATAGCTGTTCTGCCAGTAGTTCTCATCGGTGATGTTGCTGACATTCAGCCGGAAGGTCAGCGGATTGCCGAAGTTTTCGGTGGTGTAACGCAGCCCGAGATCGGCGGTGACATAGGAGGGGAGGCGGTCGTTGTTGACCGAATTCGCCCATTGCTTGCCGGTGTAATAAAGGCCGCCGGTCAGGAACAGTCCCTCGACGGTGGGAACCTCATATTCGGCATAGACCTTCGCCAGAACATTGGCGACGTTCATGGGGCGCTTGCCGTCATAGGTTCCGCCCTCGACCTGTGCATCGAGGAAGGTCAGGCCGCCGAGAACGGTCAGATCGTCCGTCACCTTGCCGGTCGCCGTGAACTCGACGCCGCGATGGCGCTGGCGGCCGTCCTGCGAATAGAGGTTGGCATCCGTCGTGAGTTCGTAAGCCTTGGAGATGTCGAACAAGGCCGCTGTCAGCAGCAGGTCGCCGACTTCGCCCTTGATGCCGATTTCCTTCTGCTTGCTGACCATGGGGGCCATGATCTGCCCGGAATTTACCGTCGTCGTCGGCGCGACGCCGCCCTGCTCCAGCCCTTCGATGTAGCTGCCGTAAAGGGTTACCTGTTCGATCGGCTTGAATAGCAGTGAGACCGAAGGCGAAAGCCGCCCTTCGTCGTAATCGGGAGCGGTGCGGACGCCGGCACTGTTCAGAGACTGGGTCTGGATCACGCTGTAATTGGCGCCGACAAGGGCCGACCATTGTTCGCTGAACTCGATCTGGTCGCCGACAACGAAGTTGTGGTTGCGCGCATAGCCCGCTTTATAAAGCGGCGAGGTGTTCGCAGGAAAGGCCGGTTCCGGCAGATGAAGAGGAGACGACATCGGGAAGGGGCCGATATATCCGGTACTAGGATTATCCACCGTCGACCATGATCTGTCCTGAAACATATGATATCCGACAGTCAGCTTGTGCGACACGGCTCCCGTGTCGAACGAAACGTCAGCGAACGCGTTGGCGGCTTCGAATGTGTTTTTTGTTTCACCTGAACGCATTGCGAGCTGGTAATATTGACCAGGTGCGCGAATGGAATTCATCGTATGGTCCTGCACGGGCCGGTCGACATATTCCCGCATATATCCACCGCGCAGGGTAATGGCATCGTTCACATCATAGGTGAGTTTTGCCGAGTATCTTTTTTTCTCGATCTCGTCGTGAATCCATGGCTGGCTCCAGTTTTTGCTCGCGTCCGGCGCGTCGGGCCGCGTTACGCCGGCACGGACGAACCAGTAGGAGTTCGGCGCATCCATCTTGTATTTGCTGTAGGACGCGTTGAGTTCCAGTTTCAGCCGGTCGGTAATGTTCCAGTCAAAAGCGCCGCTTGCCAGAAAGCGGTCGACATTCTGATCGTCGATGGCGGTGTCACCCGCCGAGCGGACGATATTGAGGCGATAACCCATGTCGCCTTCCGGATCGATGCGGCCGCCGAAATCGCCATGGACGAAGGCCTGCGCGCCGCCGTAATTGCCGACGGTCACGCTGTTCAAACGTTCCTGTGTCGGGCGCTTGTACACATAATTGATCATGCCGGCGGGCGAGGCCGCGCCATAGAGAAAGCCCGAAAGGCCGGAAAGAACCTCGGTGCGTTCCTTGTCTTCCAGCACCGTCGCATGGCTGTAGGAGCGGCGGAAGCCGTCTTCGGCCGTGTCATAGGTGGTGAAGCCGCGAATATTGGCCATCGGCGCCCAGCCGGACATCTGCGGCGTCTGGCTGCGGATGGTCGGCAGGACACGATAAATATCCTCAGGGGATTGCGCCTGGATATTCTGGATCAGCTCCCTCGGCGCAACAGTGACCGAAAACGGCGTATCGCGAATGGCCGTCTGTCCGAGCAGGCCGAGGGAGGACAGGGTTTCCGTGCGGTAGCCATCCTGCGCCAGCCCGTCCTGCTGCAATACGGATGCGCCGCGCGCGCCCTGAACCGTAATGGGTTCGAGAAGGGTGGAGTTTCCGGCTGCCGCAGCACTTGCCGCGCTGACCGGTGCGGCGATGATGACGGAGGTGGCGTCGGTGAAGGAATAAACAAGGCCGGTGCCGCGCAGAAGCTCCACGATTGCCTGCTCGCGGGTTGTCGCGCGGCTGACGCCCTGTGAAAGTTTTCCGCGTGCAATCGAGGCATCGTAGGAAATCTGCGTTCCCGACAGTTTTCCGAAAGTTGCCAGCGATTTGTTCAGCGGGCCGGCCGGAACCGAATAAACCGTCTGCGCAAAGGCTGGCTGTGCTGCGATGCCGGCGGCAAGCGTCGTGGTCGTCGCCAGAAAGGCGAAAAACAGCGCGCCACGACCCTTACGACCCCTGTTTGTACCCTTATGAGCCGATGAGAACTCATTCCCCATGTGAAAGCCACTCCATTAAATCTGTCCCCGGAGACCGGCCGGCCTGTGCTGGCGGCGGGTTCTCTGAGGACAATACGAATGACGTTCGAAAATTTTCCTCTTTTTCTCAAGTTTTCTTAAATGGAGGAAATAACGGTCAAAAACGGCGTGACGGCCCGCACCTTGCCGCCGAATGGCCGCACCACCGCATCGAGCGCGCGGATGGGGTCGGCAAGATCGAAGACGCCGCTGACGACGTTGTTTTTCAGGGCAGGGGTGGCGATGACCACCTTGCCCTTTTGCCAGCGGGCGATGCGATTGACCACCGCCGCGACCGTCTCCTTTTCGGCAATGAGCATGCCCGTGCGCCATGCCGCGATTTCCGAAGCCTCCCTGACGCCGCGATCCATACGGCGCGATGCCTGATCGTAGGTCAGCCACTCGCCTGCCGCCAGTTTCTCTCCGCCTGGAGAGGGCAGATCGGGCGATGTGGCCAGAACCAGCCCATGATCGACGGAGACGGAGATGGAGAGATCGTCGCCCGAAACGTCGAAAGCGGTCCCGAGCGCCGTAGCGGTCAATGGTCCGTAGACGACGGAGAAGGGGCGCGAGGCATCGGGCCGGACATCGAAATAGGCCATGCCGGTAAGGAGGTTCACCCGTCTTGCCCGCTCGCCGAAATCGACGGCGATTGCGCTGTCCGGTCCGAGCGTGACCATGCTGCCGTCCTCGAGGGGAATTTCTCTGATCTCGGCCGTCGATGTCAGATAATCGGCGCGGGCGCGTAACGTCGCATAGGGTGCCAGCACCGAACCGCCTGCCGCCGCACCGAGACAGAGTGCGCCTCCGACAAGCAGAAGACGCCGGTTGGGGTCGAAGCCCTTTTGCGAGGAATGGGCCTCCTCGGCCAGAATCTGGCCGGTCATGCCGTGGATCGCGGCGACCTTCGCCCAGGCGGCGGCATGGGCCGGTCCGCGCTCGATCCAGGCGCGTGCCGTTTCGATGGCGACGGGATTGCCGGGATCGTTCTGCAGGCGAATGGCAATATCCGCAGCTTCACGAAACAGGCGCCGTTCTTCCGACACTTCGTTCATAGGGAGCCTTTCAGGATTGCCGGAGACCGGACAATGTCACAGCCTTTGATATATACGAATGAGAGGCCGCATATTTCCGAATGAAAGAAGTTTAATGCGCAGGCTGGCGATTAAACGGCGATATCTCGAGCAAGAGGACGGTTCCCGTCCTCTACAGACCGTTCAGGCGATCCTCTATGTGTTCGTAGGCGTCGCGGATCAAAACCCAGGTGCGGGTGGTGGACATGCCGAGCTTCTGCGCCACTTCGCTGATCGTCAGGCCGCCCATCCGGTGCAGCTGGAAGGCCTCGCGCACCCGGCGCGGCAGTTCCGAAAGCGCCTGTTCCACCAGTTGCAGCCGCTGGCGGTCATAGACGATGGTTTCGGCCGAGGGCGAAGGATCGATGATGGCATCGAAGGCGTTTTGCGGCAGGTCGACACGGCGCAGGCTGCGTTCGCGGCGATAATGATCGATGCTGAGATTGCGCGCCACCGTATAGAGGTAGGATTTGGGATTGTGGGAGGCGGCACTTGCCGGCGGCGGTGAGGCAAGCACCTTCAAAAAGGCATCCTGCGCCAGATCGGATGCCGTTTCAGGATCGATGCCCCTGCTGCGCAGGGACCTGACGATGCCATTCGCATATAGCCGGAACAATTCCTGCAGATCCCAACTCAAGAGCCTTGCCTTCCGGTAACCGACCCCGTGCCTGCCCGGTGAATGGACGGTCGGTGTGTCGAACGATGCAGCGTCGGTCGATTATGTGCAATCGGTGCCGAATTCGAGAATATGCGAAGCGACGGCTTCGATAAGCAGGATCGCCCCGCAGGCATGATATCATCGGCCGTTGATGTTGCCGGTATCATGCTTGCGGGGCGACGGTAAAGTAAAACAGTCGCTGTACTATGGATTAGTCTGCGAGCTTTCCTGCGTATATATCAATTGCCGCGATGAACGAGGCAGACTGCGAGTAAAGGTTGTTATTCGGCGGGCTGCGCCACGGCTTCCATATCTGACCGTCCGCGGTTTCCGGAGAGGCTTCGCTGGCCGAGCGCGATGATGGCGACTGTCGAAAGGCTTGCGGCGACGGACACCCAGAAACCGTTGTCCGGGCCGAAATTGTCGATTACCCAGCCGGAAACGAAGGCGCCGAGCGCCATGCCGATACCGATGCCGGTCATCACCCATGTCACGCCTTCCGTCAGCATCGATTCCGGCACGCGGCGCTCGATCAGGCCGAATGAGGTGATGAAGATCGGCGAGATTGCAACGCCGCTGAGGAAAACGGCGAAAGCGAGAAGCGCTACCGAGGTGTTGGCGACAAGCAGCGGCAGGGCAGTGAGCGCGAGCACGCTGACGGCGATCAGCAATTGCCGTTGCAGCGGCATTTTGGGGTTGAGCGCGCCGAGAATGAGGCCGACCACGAAGGAGCCGATAGCATAGACGCCGATGACGAGGCTGGCGGCTTCCGGTTGACCAAGCGCCTTGGTGATTGCGACGGCGCTTACCTCGGCCGTGGCGAAAGTGGAGCCGACGAAGATCAGCGCAAGCGTGATGATCTGGACCGGGCGCAGGAAGATGGCCGAACGCTGCCGGCGGCCGCTTTCAACCGGCCGCACCCTGGGCTCGGTCGAGCGTTGCAGAAGGAAGGCAAAGGTGCCGAGCGCCAGGAAGGTGGTGCTGATCATCATGCCCGCTTCCGGAAAGAGCGAAACCGCAAGGCCAACGGAAAGCGAGGCGCCGGAGATGTAGACAAGTTCGTCGGCGGCGGATTCGAAGGCGAAGGCGGTGTTCAGCTCTGGCCGGTCGCGGAAGATTTCCGTCCAGCGCGCGCGCATCATGGCGGGAATGCTCGGCATGGCGGCGGCGAGGAAAGCGGAAAGGAACAGCGTCCACGCCGGCCATCTCTGATTTGTCGCGATAATCAGCGCCGCAAAGGCGATGACCGAGACGATGGTGGCGGGAATGAGGACCTTGCTCTGCCCCTTGCGGTCCACCAGCCGAGAGATTTGCGGGGAGAGGGCGGCATTGGTCAATGCGAAGGTTGCCGAGACGGCGCCGGCCAGCCAATATTCGCCATGAGTCTGGGAAAGCATGGCGACGATGCCGATCGGGGCCATGGCAATGGGAAGGCGGGCGAAGAAACCGGCGGCGGAGAAGCCTTTTGCGCCTGGAGCCCGGAAAATTTCTCTGTATGGATTAGACATCGGGATGCACCTTGTTCTAAGGGTGTCCACCACATACATACGTGGCGTATGTGAATGAGATAATTGCATACGACGCGTATGTCAACTAATATACGCGTCGTATGTGGAAAATGGAGAAGAAATGCGCAAACCTCGCAGTGAAATGATTGCCGAGACGCGGGCGAAGCTTCTGGCTGCCGGCCGCAAGGCCTTTGGCAGCATCGGTTATGCGGAAGCGTCGATGGACGACTTCACCGCCGAAGCCGGTCTCACCCGTGGCGCGCTCTATCACCATTTCGGCGACAAGAAAGGCCTGCTGCTGGCGGTTGTGGCCGAAATCGATGCGGAGATGACGGAGAGGCTCTGTGACATCTCGTCAAGGGCCGCGACCCGGTGGGAGGGTTTCGTCGAGGAGAATGTCGGTTATGTGCGCATGGCTCTCGAGCCGGAAATCCAGCGGATCATGTTTCGCGACGGGCCGGCGGTGCTCGGCGATCCGTCGCGCTGGCCCAATGCCAATGGCTGCATCTCGGCTGTCGCCCGAAGCCTGGATGCGCTTCGGGAAGAAGGCACCATCGGCGACATCGATCCGGAGGCATGCGCCCGCTTCATCAATGCGGCGAGCAGCAGCGCCGCCCAATGGATAGCCAATTCCGACGATCCCGAAACGACCTCGAAACGGGCTGTCGGCAGTTTCCGGACCTTTCTGGAGGGATTGCGGGTCAGGAAAGACCGACCCGCATAGCGGCCTATCTGTTATTCCGGGTCGATGGGGCGATCATCTCGGAAAATGTGTAGAAATATCTGGAACAGACACAGATCATGTTATTGGTAGCACCTGTTTGACACCTCTGAGGTCAAGGTTATGGTCGACAAGCCGTCGGAAAAAGCGTCCGGAAGCGCGCCATCGGATCAATCGCCGAAGCTTCTTTCGGGCGGTAATCCCCAGATTGCAAAAGGATATGGCGACGCGCCGGTGCAGGCCTATATCGCCGCCATGCCGGGTTGGAAAAGCGAGGTCGGTGGTCGTATCGACAGGCTGATCGAAGGTGTCGTGCCCGGCGTGCGCAAGGCTGTGAAGTGGAATTCGCCCTTCTACGGCATGGAGGACGATATCTGGTTCCTCAGCCTTCACTGCTTTACGAAATACATCAAGGTGACCTTCCTGAACGGCGCATCCTTGCAGCCTTTGCCGCCCGGCACTTCCAAACATCCGAAGGTCCGCTACCTCGATATCCACGAGGATGCGTTTGATGAAGCGCAGTTCGTGGAGTGGGTGAGGCAGGCAAGCGTGTTGCCCGGCGAAAAAATGTGAGCAACCGGGTTTGCCGGTGCCACAGGCTTTTAGGCACGCGATGCTCGCGAAATGGGCCGACGAATCATGCCGGTTTTCCTGCCTCTTGAGGATCGCGTCGCGCTGCGGATGATGAGAAATCGCGGGCTGTCCGATACAGTTTTTCCGGAGTGAAGAAAAACCGGCCGATCCGGCCGATTTCTGTTTACTTTTGCCGGGCTTGCACGCCATCACGCTCACTGAATTCGCTGCCAGGCGTATCGCAAACCACGGAGGATGAGATGAAGACACTGGTGCTGGAAGAAAAAGGCAAGCTCTCGCTCAGGGATTTTGATATTCCGGGTGGAGCAGGATCCGCTGAACTCGGGCCCAGGGATGTGCGCATCCGCACCCATACGGTCGGCATCTGCGGCTCGGATGTCCATTATTACACCCATGGCAAGATCGGTCATTTCGTCGTCAACGCGCCGATGGTGCTCGGCCATGAAGCGTCTGGAACGGTGATCGAGACCGGCGCCGAAGTGACGCATCTGAAGATGGGCGACCGCGTCTGCATGGAGCCCGGCATTCCCGATCCCACATCGCGCGCCTCCAAGCTCGGCATCTACAATGTCGATCCGGCTGTCCGCTTCTGGGCGACGCCGCCCATTCATGGCTGCCTGACGCCTGAGGTCATTCATCCCGCCGCCTTCACTTATAAGCTTCCCGACAATGTGTCCTTTGCCGAAGGCGCCATGGTCGAACCCTTCGCCATCGGCATGCAGGCGGCGCTCCGGGCGCGTATCCAGCCGGGCGATATTGCTGTCGTCACGGGGGCGGGTCCGATCGGCATGATGGTGGCGCTGGCGGCGCTTGCCGGCGGTTGCGCCAAGGTCATCGTTGCCGATCTCGCCCAGCCGAAGCTCGATATCATCGGTTCCTATGATGGCATCGAAACCGTCAACATCCGCGACCGCAATCTCGCCGAGGCCGTCTCGGCGGCGACCGACGGCTGGGGTTGCGATATCGTCTTCGAATGCTCGGGTGCAGCACCCGCCGTGCTCGGCATGGCGAAGCTGGCGCGGCCGGGCGGCGCGATCGTGCTGGTCGGCATGCCCGTCGATCCGGTTCCGGTCGATATTGTCGGCTTGCAGGCCAAGGAGCTGCGGGTCGAAACGGTTTTCCGCTACGCCAATGTTTACGACCGGGCAGTTGCGCTCATCGCGTCCGGCAAGGTCGACCTGAAGCCGCTGATTTCCGCGACCATCCCCTTCGAAGACAGCATCGCCGGCTTCGACCGTGCGGTGGAGGCGCGGGAAACGGATGTGAAACTTCAGATCGTGATGCCGCAATAAAAGATCGCGTGCGGACCACCGATGCCTGCCACCGATGATTGAGTGGCAGAGATGCTGCGGAAAAGTATGAGTGCGGTCTGCCGTTGTCCGGTGGTCCGCACTCCAAATATTTACAAGATATCGCCTTCGGGTGAGCATTGTTTGAGCGGATCACGCCGAATTGTGCAAAAAAATCGGCGCGGCCGCCGAGTTTCTGGCCAGTCCCATCCGGCGACTATTCAATTCCCGACAAAAAAGAGTCAAAAAAGTATCGGTAATTTCTTCGGCGTGATGTGGAAGCACAGATAGCGCACGCCATATGCTCCTCATCAACGCCTTGACGAGCCATAAAGAGGAATGGCTCTGCTCCGCAAATGCGGCGGACGTGTCGATGGGAGGAACTATGATGCAGCCCGATCTGGAACTGGTGCACATCCGCAAGGGCGAATCCTTCGCTGCCTGGCGGCATGGCTATCCGTTCCGCACCGTGCGCTGGCATTATCATCCCGAATACGAAATCCACCTCGTTGTCGCCACGTCAGGCACGTTTTATATCGGGGATTTCGTCGGCCGTTTCGGCCCCGGTCAGCTCATCATGACCGGTCCCAATCTCCCCCAGAACTGGATCAGCGAGATCGAGCCGGACGAGATCGTGCCGACACGCTCTCTCGTGATCCAGTTTCCGGAGGCTTTTATCGAGGATGCCTGCACCTCCATGTCCGAGATGGAGGTGGTCCGTGCGCTGCTGGACCGCAGCCGCCGCGGCATTCTGTTCGACGATGAGACAAGCGATCGCGTTCGCCCGCTGATCCTTCGGCTGATCGAGGCGCAGGGGCTGACGCGGCTCGCACTTTTCTGGGAAATTCTCGATCTCCTGGTCAATGCGCCGTCTTCCGAGGTGCTTGCAAGCCTGAGCTACGAGCTTGATCTGACCGGCATCGGCGACAGCGGCATCAACCGCGCGCTGTCGCATCTGCGCCAGCACCTGACCGAGCAGGTCGAGGAAATCGACCTTGCCGAGATGGTGGGCCAGAGCCCAAGCGCCTTTTCCCGCGCCTTCAAGCGCCACACGGGAACGACGCTGGTGCGGTATCGCAATCAGTTACGTATCGATCTCGCCTGCCAGATGCTGCTGGCAGATCAGGAGGTCAAGGTGGCGGAGGTCTGCTACGATGTGGGCTTCTCCAATCTTTCGAATTTCAACCGGCATTTCCTGAAATTGAAGGGAATGTCGCCGTCGAGGTTCCGAACCATATTCGCAGCCCAGAAGGCAGCGGTCATGGCGGATTAAACCAGCGACACATCGCCGATTTTTACCAATTCGGGCAGAGGTCTGTCCGGAAACGGGCACTTGTTGCCCCAACTTTCCAAACGGGAGGAATAGTGAGATGAAAATGAAATCCAAGTTTCTGATGGCAACAGCCGCAATCGCAATGATGGCCGCTCCGGCGCTGGCGCAGGAAAAGCTGAAGATCGGCATGACCTTCCAGGAGCTGAACAACCCCTATTTCGTATCGATGCAGGAAGCGCTGAAAGAAGCCGCAGCAAGCATCGGCGCAGATGTCGTCGTGACCGATGCCGGCCACGATGTGGCAAAGCAGATTTCCGACGTTGAAGACATGCTTCAGCAGAAGATCGACATCCTGCTCCTCAACCCGACGGACAGCGCCGGTATCGAAGCCGCCGTGCATGCTGCAAAGGCTGCCGGCGTGATCGTCGTTGCTGTCGACGCCAACGCAAACGGCCCGGTCGACACCTTCGTCGGCTCGAAGAACCGTGACGCGGGCTACAAGTCGTGCAAGCATCTCGGTGACGCGCTCGGCGGCAAGGGTGAAGTCGCAATCCTCGACGGCATTCCGGTCGTGCCGATCCTCCAGCGCGTTGAAGGCTGCAAGGCGGCTCTCGCAGAATTCCCCGAGATCAAGCTGGTCGATACGCAGAACGGCCGTCAGGACCGCTCCGTTGCTCTCGGCGTCGTTGAAAACATGATCCAGTCGCGTCCGAACCTCGCCGGTATCTTCTCGGTGAATGACGGCGGTGCGATGGGTGCACTCGCCGCTATTCAGGGTTCCGGCAAGGACATCAAGCTGACCTCGGTAGACGGCGCTCCGGAAGCAGTGAAGGCGATTGCCGAGGGTGGTCCTTTCATCGAAACCACCGCGCAGTTCCCGCGTGACCAGGTCCGTGTCGGCCTTGCCATGGCGCTTGCCCAGAAGTGGGGCGCACGCGTGGTGCCGAAGGAAGTCCCGATCGACGTTATGGTCGTCGACAGCAAAAACGCCGGCGAGTTCAGCTGGTAAGAACTCCTCCCAGGCCCCGTCCCCATCTAGTATGGGGGCGGGGTTAAATCCCGACCATTGAGGAGGGTGAAATGCTGGAACTGAATGGAATAAGAAAAAGCTTTGGCAAGATCGAAGTCCTGCGCGGCGTCGACCTTGAGGCGCGCGCTGGCGAGGTGCATGCGCTTCTGGGCGAAAACGGCGCGGGCAAGTCGACTTTGATGAAGATCCTGTGCGGCATTTTGCAGCCATCGGAGGGAACGATCCGCATCGACGGCACGGATCGCCGCTTCGCCAATTATGACGAGGCGATCGCCGCTGGCGTCGGCATCGTGTTTCAGGAATTCAGCCTGATCCCCTATCTCAATGCCGTTGAAAACATGTTTCTTGCCCGCGAAATCCGCGGGCCGCTGCGCCTGTTGAACAAGGGCGCGATGCGCAAGCGCGCTGCTGAAATCATGAGCCGTCTGGCGGTGGATGTACCACTCGATGTGCCGGTGCACCGCCTCTCCGTCGCCCAGCAGCAATTTGTCGAAATCGCAAAGGCGCTGTCGCTGGATGCGCGCATCCTGGTACTCGACGAGCCGACGGCGACGCTCACCCCCTCCGAGACGGAACACCTGTTCAAGGTCATGCGCGAACTGCGGCGTCAGGGCGTGGCGATCATCTTCATTTCGCATCACCTCGAAGAAATATTCGAGATCTGCGACCGCATCACCGTTCTGCGCGATGGCGAA
>Ga0268256_1001238_pt1 | contig 16015 bp, 6 predicted proteins | sample AgamicAtAmrz_FD_200247 | JGI IMG/M metagenome (GOLD analysis project Ga0268256, IMG submission 200247) | Agave microbial communities from Guanajuato, Mexico - At.Am.rz (v2) (version 3) | ecosystem: Host-associated > Plants > Roots > Rhizosphere | place: Guanajato, Mexico | collected 2012-06-07
GCTGCCGCCCGGCCCACCACCACCAAAGGTATAACTCAGCCCGCCGCTGACGCTGCCCTGCTTGCTGGTGTAGTTGTCGATGTCCTGCTGGCTGGCGATGGTCAGGCTGCGGCCAACGTCAGACGTTACCTGCGAGCCGTTAACCTGCGCACCGGCAAGGGCGGTGTCGCGGTCGCTGACCAGCGTTACCGTATTACCGGCATCCACGGTGGTGTTACTGTGGGTGAGGGAATTCCCCTTTTGTTTGCCGCTGCTGGCGTTCGCGTTGGCCGACACGCTCAGCCCGTTGGTGGTGCCGCCGAATCCCAGCGCAACGCCCACGCTACCGCCATGGCTGCTGTTGCTGCCCTTGACAAGGTTGGTATTCTGCCCGGAAATCAGATTGATATCGCGGGCGGCATCCAGCGTAACATCTTTCCCGGCCTTAAGCTGGCTACCAACTACAGTGATATCCCCGCTGTTTGCCGCGTTGCCTTTACCGGTGGCGGTGATGGCGAGGTTATCGCCAACGGTGAGACGACTGCCGGTAACCGTGTCGCTCTCTTCATGGGTTTTCGATTTAGAACTCTGCGCACCAAGCGAGACCGCAATCTGGAACGCGGTATCAGCCGCGGACGCACCCTGCGCAGCACTGAGCTGCTGCTGCAACCCGGCCTGTATGCCCGACAGCGCCGCCTGCGTGGCTTTCAGTGAGGCCAGACGACTGTCGCTCTCTTCATGGGCGGCCTGCGCGGCGGTGACCGCCCCGTTGACCACCGACCCGACCGATCCGCTGAGCGCCAGCGTCAGCCCGGAGGTCTTCTGTTCAAATTTTTCATCGCGGGTGCGTTTGTCATGGCCCGGTTCGATAACAACATTATCGCCCTTCACCGTCAGGTCTTTACCGGCAATCACATCCGCACCGGCGATACGCGTCTGCCCCCCGGAGCTCACAGACACGTTGCCCGCCGTGCTGCCGACGGTGCTGAAACTCTGGCTCTGGGTAGTGCCGCGTTCGCGCAGGTCATGCACAGTTTTACTGCTGCCGATGGAGAAACCAATCCCGCCTGAGCCCATCAGCCCGCTTTTTTTGGTTTCCTTAAACTGCCACGAGGAATCAGTATTGGTGGCGGCCTCCAGCGTGACGCTGTTATCACCGTTGAGCGCCACGTTGCCGTCGCCCACCACTGATGCCCCCACCAGCTTCAGATCCTGTCCGGCATTCAGCGTGACGTTATCGCCGCTGATAAGCGTACCCGCCTCACGGGTATTGCTCTGCTCAGAAATTTTGTGGGTGGTCTTTTTACTCAGGAACCCTTTTTTGGTTTTCTTCGATTCTTCGTAGTGATAATCGCTTTCAGTGGCGGTACCGAGCGTGATATCGCGCTCGGCGCTGACGCCTGCATCGCCGCTGGCGACAATCTGTGCCGCCTGCGTTACCACATCCCGCCCGGCAAGGAGAGTGGTGTCACCGCCGCTGGCAATCTCCGTTCCCTGCTGGCGCACATGATCATTGATGATGGTTTTTTTCTTCGCTTTGCTGCTGTTCCCGGAGCCGGTCTCTTCCGCCAGCAAATTCACGTCGCGTCCGGACTGCAGCTTCACATCCTTTTCAGCGGCGAGACCTGCGGCCTGGCTGTTGATGTCGCGTCCGGCGGCGAGGGCTAAGTCCTCACCGGCACTGACGGTGGTGCGATCGATGCCATTGTTGTAGCTGCTTTTTCCGCCATCACGGCGCGAGGTACCGGTGGTTTCGGCGTTAAGGTTCAGGTCGTTGCCTGCACTCAGGCTGGCATTTTTCCCGGCACTGATATCGCTGGCCTGCGCGGTTAAATCTTTTCCGGCGTTCATCACCAGGTTGCCGCCAGCGGTGATAGTGCTGCCTTGTTGGGTTGTGGTCCCGCGGCTGGTCGGGTCGACGCGGCGGAAGCCGGACTGGCTGTACGCATCGTTTATCTGATTGGCATTCAGGGCGATATCGCCCCAGGCATTCATCAATACATCGCCGCCGGAGGCGAGCGTCGCGCCGGTCAGGGTGATGTTTTTTCCGGCCGCGAGCGACAGCTTATCCGTCGCGCTGATGCTGGCCGTGCTGCCGAGCACTGTATCTTTCAGGCTGACGCTGCCGTGTTTACCGCGGGCATCGACAGCAAATTGTTCCGCCTGGGTAATGTTACTGATGTTCCCGGTCAGGCTTTCAAGCGCAACGGTTTTACCACTGATGGTGGAACCGACGTTGTTGATATCGCCAATAGCGTTCAGGTTCAGCCCGCTGCCTGCTTTCATCAGGCTATCGCTGAGGTTGCTGATGCTGTTCTGGCTGTCGAGTGTCAGGGCATTCTTCGCCAGCAGGGTGCTACCATTGTTGGTGATATTTCCGCCGCTGAGCGAGACGTTATTCCCGGCAATCACGCTGCCGTTATTAACGGTCACGTCCTTCGGCGACAGGTAGACTTTCGGTACCATCACGGTTTCGCCGTTGATGGTGGCGCTCTCCCACCACAGAATGCTGTGGTCCAGGGAGGCAATCTGTTTTGCATCGAGCGAGACGCCAAAATCCAGCCCCAGCGACGACTGCGCCGCAGCGGCGTTGTCCATCAAATAGCGCATCTGCTCCAGCTCAGAGCCGACGCCGTTCAGATAGCGGTTGCCGGTCTGGTTAAGCACAACGTTACTGACGTAACGGGTATCGAAGGCGGCATCACCGAGGAAACGGTAGTCATACTCAGGGTTGAGTTTCAGGCGGTCCAGCATATAGGACGAGCCGAGGAACTGTTTTTCATCGGTGTACGTGGAGCGTGTTTCCTGCGGGGCCGCGCCCGGCCTGATGCCCAGCAGGTTATTCAGATCGCCAAACAGAGCCGGATCGAGCTGGCCCAGATCGTTAAGCTTCGGGTTAACAGTGATGAGATACGGACTTTTTGGGTTGGTGTCAGTGACGAAATAGCCATTATTACCGGACGGCAGAGGATAAGTTGTGGTATCAACACCAGAAGCATCTTTGATCTTACTACCGCCATTGAGTAATGAAAGTGCCGAGTCGATTTGATCGTGCCATGCGGGAGTATTTACATGTATCGTATCGTTAATACCTGCCGTGTTTCCTTTTACCCCAATGAGTGGCTGAGTGCTTAGGTTATTTATCACAGGACGCGTGATAGGACTGGTGTTTATTTCAGCACTCGCTGTAATATTGGTATTACTGATATCATTTGTGAAAACAACGTGAGCGTTTTCTCCGGCATGTATTATAGAGCGATATTGAACATCTTCCAGCTGTGAATCTTCTCTTATCCCTGGCTGTAGCGTATAGGTAACACTACGCTTATCGAGCTTGATATCATAATTTCTAGCTATTGAATTTAATTTCTCGCGAGTACCTATAATTTCGAGGTCGTCGAGGCAATTCTCTAATGTACATCCGGTCGATCTATATACTCCATAAAATGCAACCCGACTATTTTCAACAGAATAATTGTTTAATAATTCACCGGAGATTTTTATATCATCATGTGCTAATACTTCACTCGCTACGTTATCAAAAATAGTAGTAGTAGCATCAATGTTACTGGCTGCAACAATACGGGAGGCCATACCTTCGGCGGATACTGCCACTGATTTCTCGTGCATCAGCACCGTCTTTTCGTCGACTTGGGCCATCGTAATATGACCGGTTACTCTCTCACCACCACCTGCGCCGCCCCAAACTCTTCTCTGTTCATAATAACCTAATTTACCAGGATCAATATCCCGAACATTGAAATCTATAGTTGCTGGCAATGGGGCTTGCGAACGTGATTCAGTTACAGAAGTTATTAGCTTATATCTTTCATTCAACAGATGCCCAGTCCGAATTGTAATATCCCCTTTCTCCGTCTCAATATTTCCGGAGGTATTTACGATCTCGCTATTAGCCTTGCCAGCAGCATCCTTCTGCATCGTCAGATTATTACCCGCCAGCATATCTCCACGCTGGTTTTTGATGCTGTCGGCGTAGAGCATCATATTATTCCCGGCGTACAGCAGGGCGGTGTTCAGCAACGATCCCGGAGCGCTGGCGGTCAGGTTGCCGGTGGTGCCGGTAAAGCCGTTCAGGGTGATATTGCCCCGGCTGGTGAGCCTCAGGTCGCCGCCGCTTTGCAGCGTGCTACCGTCATTGGTGACAATGTGGCTGCCGCTAAGGGTGGCACCATCTGCGCCGGCAGAAATTTTTCCGGCATTGGTAAACTGCCCGCCCGCGCTCAGCGTAACGCCTTCGCCCTGCAGTACGCCGCGGTTTTCCAGCGCACCCGTGCTGCTCACAGCGAGCTGTTTACCCGCCGCCAGCGTCGCGCCGTTGCTGATAGCCTGGGCCGCCGTCAGCGTCAGGTTGCCGAGAGCCGCTATCTGCCCCAGCGCGTTCAGGCCGGTAGCATCCAGCACCATGTCTGCGCCGCTCAGCAGTTTTCCGTTTTGCTGCTGGGTCAGTTGCCCGGCGCTAACCGTAAGCCCGTCATCTCCCAGCACGCTGCCGTCGTTCTCAACACGGTCAGCGGTGAGCATCAGATTTTTTGCAGCCCACTGTCCCTGATTGGCAAGAGTCTGCGCATCCAGAACAGCGCTGCCGATGGCGGTGATCTTACTGTCGCCGGTTGAGGTCAGCGTATCGCGCAGCGCGAGCGTCAGCGCATCCGCACTCTGAATCGCGCCGCGGTTGGTAAGCGACTGCGCATCGAGCAGGATGTTTTTGCCCTGCCAGCTTCCGTTATTAGTCACCTCGCCAGAACGGAGCTCCAGCGTGCCGCCGGTCTGCAACGTCCCGGTCGCATCATTGATTAGCTGCTGCTGTGGGGCCGCCATCGCCATTCGCGCCATCAGCTGTGCGCGTGCCGCCAGCGTCATACCGCTGACCCCGGTCAGGGTACCCTCATTACGAATGCTGTTCTGGTGCAGGTTCAGGGTGTCGCCCTGAATACTGCCGCGGTTAGTGAGCTGCGCACCATCAAGCGTGACGTCTCCCACGCTCACCATCTGGCCGCCGTTATTCAGCGTCTGCGCATAGAACGCCATCGCTCCCTGGCTCAGCAGGTCGCCGGTGTTATCCAGCGTACCAGTTACGCTGGCATCAAGCGCGTCCAGCCCCAGCAGCGAGCCGTCGTGCTTCCAGCCGTTCGCCGTCACCGCTGCCGTCTGTCCCTGCAGCGTACCCAGCGTGGAAAGCTGTTCCGCATCCAGCGTCAGCGCCCCGCCGCTCAGGGTATACGATCCCGCGCTGGTTTTGAGGGTGCTGGCGGTCAGGCTGGTGTCCTGGCCCTGAATCAGACCGAGGTTCTCAAGCGTATCGGCGTTCAGACTGAGCGTGCCTGCGGAAAGCAGCTTGCCGCTCGCACCGTTACTGAACGTCTGTCCGGTCGCGGTGAACTGCCCGGTACCCTGCAACGTGCCGGAATTATTGATGGTATCGGCAGTCAGGTTCAGCGTCTGCGCACCCTGGGTGCCACTGTTAGTGAGCGCGCCCGCGTTGAGCGTCTGGGTGCTGTTTGCCAGCAGCAGCCCGCTGTTGTTGACGTCATCTGCCGTCGCATCGAGCGTGTCCGCCACCACCGTGCCGGTGTTAACCAGCGCCGTGGCCTCCAGTTTCATCGCCGCCGCGTTGCTTTTACCCCCATGCGTCAGCGCATCTGCCGTCGCACTCAGCGTGCCTTTGCTGGCCTGGGTGCCGTCCAGACGCAGGGCGTTGCCGCTCAGCGTCAGGTCGCCCTCGCTCTGTAACTGGGCGGTGTTACGGGTGTGAAGCGTATCTGCCGTCGCGCTCAGCGTGCCGTCAGCGTTAAGTCGTCCGTCGAGGTCCGCGTTTTGCACGGCGTTCAGGGCGATGTCGCCCTTGCTGGTGAGCACCGAGTCCGCCCCGGTGATGAGTGAGCCGGTGTTGACGTTAAGCGTCCGGTCGGCGGCCAGCGTGCCGCTGTTGTCGGTCGCGGTATTACGCAGCGTGAGGTCTTGCCCCTGCAGCGTGCCGCGGTTAGTGAGCGCTTCCCCCATCGCGATGAGCTGGCCTCTGGCAGCGACCATGCCGCTGTTATCGCTGCGCGCTGCGTCCAGCGCGGCGTTGCCACCGGCGAGCAGCGTCCCCTGCTGGGTGAGCGCGTCGGCCTTCAGCGTCACGTCCCGCGCGCCGTCTGCCCGGCTGTTTTTGTCGAGGGTAAGTTGCTGACCGGCGAGCGCCAGGGTGTCGCCGCTGGTCAGCGAGGAGTCCGCCAGCGTGGCTGACCCTTTCCCGGTGAGCGTGAGCTTACCGTCGCTGGCAAGGGTGGCATTCTGCAGGCCAACATCTCCGCGGCTGGCGACGTTCAGCGCCGCGCCGGTTTTATGCTCGCCGCGCAGCTGCACGTCGTCGGCCTTTGCAGTCAGCGCCCCGCTGGCCAGGGTGTTGTTCAGGACCAGCTTACCGCTGGCGTCGAGGGTGATATCTCCCTGGCGGGCGGTGAGGTTGCCGAGGTTGACCCCGACGCCCTTGTCGCTGGAAACCAGATGTATGCGGTTGGCGTACATGCCGCCGAGCGCGCCGGTGTCCACCGCCACGGTCGGTGCCGGGCCTGCGCCGTTAATCGCCGTCACGCTGCCATCGGCAGCGACGCGGTTGGCCCCGGCGGTCACGGTCAGATCTTTAGCATGGATAGCGGCGTTCACCTCCGTGGCGCGGGAGATAAGCGACAGCGCGTCGCTGTTGCTGGCGTCCAGCCCTTTGCCTTCCACGGTGATACTGCCCTGGGTGACGTCCAGCGCCATCAGGTTGCCCTTGCTGTCGAACTGCGGTTTACCGGTGGTGAGCGTGGCCTGCGGGGTGTTGATAAAGCCGCAGCCGCTACAGGTGATGCCATACGGGTTGGCCACCATCACGTTCGCCGCTTTGCCCGCTACTTCGGTGTACCCTTCCAGCCGCGAGCGGCTGCCGCCGGTCACTTCGTTGATAATGCCCTTCGCTTCCCGGCCCGCTTTCAGGTTGGGGTTGTTCTGGATAATCCCGCCCAGTTGGGTGTGGTTGAGCTGTCCGGTGGCGTTATTGAGGATCAGCCCCTCTTTGCCGACGTTATAGTCTTTGAACTGGTTATGAGAGATCCCCGCCGCGTTGGGCGGGGCGATATTCACTACCGGCACGCCGTTGGCGGCCTTATCCATACGGGCCGCGCCGTTCGGCGTTATCGCGGCGGCAAACGCCGGGGCGACCGGCTGCCAGACCAGCAGACTGATGATGAGCCAGCTGACAGCGCGCTGGGAGAATTTCACCGGCAAAGCGTGGTTATCCATAATCACTCTCTCTTAAAACAGTACGCTGACGCGCCAGTTGACGCTGACGTGGTCCGGCCCGAGCCAGTCGGGATACTTCAGGGGGGTGCCAACCGAAATCTGCTGGCTGAGCCAGCGCCCGCTGGCGCTGAGGCCGAGCGCCCCGCCCCACAGCGTGCCGGCGGCGTAGCGGTCGAGGCTGTCGCGGTGCAGCCAGCCGCCGTCCAGCGCCAGGGTGCCGGTGATGTCGCCGATCACCGGCAGGGAAAACAGCGGGTAGCTCAGCTCGTTGCGCCAGTAACCGCCGTTATCCCCCGAGATGTACTGCTCCTTAAAGCCGCGCACCGAGCTTTCCCCACCCAGCGACAGGCGTTCGCTGCCGTAGAGCCGGTCCGGGGACCACTGCCCGTACAGGCTGGTCAGCCAGTACAGGTTGCCGCTGACCGGGCGCTGAAAGCTGGCGCTGAGGCTCCATTTGCGAAACGCGGCACGCGGTTCGTCCGGCAATTTACCGGCATCCGATTCGGCGTTAAACCAGGGCATGCCGCGGCTGAAAGCCGGATTGAAGGTGGCCACGCCGCCGGACACCTTCCAGGTATGGTTGATGCCCAGCGTCAGGCTGGAGAGGTTGCGCGAGCTGCTGGCCAGCAGAGCGTCGTTAAGCCAGTTGCGGGTGCTGCGCTGGGTGATGCCCGCTGCCAGCGCAGTCTTGACGTCGCCGTTGCGAAAGGCCACCCACGAGGCGTTGAAGCGGTGGGTTTTGCTGTCGCCGGTGGAGATCCAGTCGAACCCGCTGTTGGTGAAGGTGGTGCGGTAGTTGTTCCAGCTGTAGCTGTAATCGAGCAGCGTATAGCCAAAGGGCACGCTCAGCCCGGCCTGGAAATTTTGCGCGTCGTAAGCGGTGGCAAAATCGCTGCTGCGCCCGCCGCTGATAAACCATTTATCGGCGAGGCCGGCAATATTATTTGCATACAGCGTGCCGGTAAGCTGCTTTTCTCCGGTGCTCTTCTGGCCGCTATTATCCAGACTCAGGCTGGCACTTAACGGAAATTCCGGACGAGCGGTAAGATTCACCACTGAATATCCCGGCTCGGCGTCGGGCAGTATTTCAATCTGCACCGGTTCGGTACGCAGTCGGTTAATTTGCTCCATCCCCTGCTCAATATCGCGCAGATTAAGCACTTTCCCGTTCAGGCCAGGAAATGCCATCTTCAGCATGCGCGGCGTTTTTCCGTCGAGCTGAATGGCGCGCAATTTTCCTTCCAGTACCACGAGGGTTAATTCACCGTGGGATAAATCCTGCTCGGTAAGAAACGCGCGGCTGGTGATATACCCGCGGGAAATATACCAGTCGGAAACTGAATCGGTGAGACGGGTAATATCGGCGAGCGTCAGGCAGCGGTTACGCCAGGGGGCCAGCAGGCGCTGCTGGTCGCGGGCAGGTATCAGCGTGACGCCGGTCAGGGAAATGGTGTGCAGGGAGAAGCAGGGCCCGGACGACGGCGCAGCCGGCAGCGCGGGCGCGGCCTGCGGCAGCGGCGTGCTGCGCTCCAGTTCCTCGCGCTGCTGTTGCGTGTTGAGCAGCAGTTGCTCCTGCTGCTGACGTACCGCATCGCGATCCGCTGGTGATAATGGCGCGGCCATGACTGGCAATACCAGTATGGTAAATAAAATCCCTGTTAATATACGCACGAACATCCCGACTGTTCTTATTGACATCCTTTAAAGTTAAAAAATTATAAAAGCGAGCGCGGGAAATTAATATCGTTAAGACCGATGCGGCAGTTTAAAAAGGATAAGCCAGAAATAATTCACGTCAGGATAAAATCCACACCAGATAATTTGCATTAAGCCAGATAATTAAATTACCCGCGTGCCACCTCGCTGATACTACTTTTATAATCTCTGGCGAGGTAACCGCTCTCTCTCGCTATAAAAAACCGCAGGACAATGCCTGCGGCTGTCAGCCCTTCCATATAATTTATAGCGATTTACTGGATGGCGAGGTCATCTTACCGATACGCTCTGCCAGCTGCTGGGCTTCCATCTGATGACGCGAGGCGACCGGCGGTGCGCTGGCGCGGCTGCTGATCGACGCGGTGTCGCTGATGATGGATCCCTCGCGGCTGTCGGGTAACGGCACATCCTGCCCGGAAACCACTGATGAGGCCGGGCTTGCCGGGCGTGGCGTCCCGGCGGGTGTGGTCGCGCTGCTGGCGAACATCCGGTTCATCTCCGAACCGGTGACGCTCGCAGGGCTTGCCGGGCGTGGCGTCCCGGCGGGCGTGGTCGCGTTGCTGGCGAACATCCGGTTCATCTCCGAACCGGTGATGCTGGCCGGGCTTGCCGGGCGGGCCGGGCTGGCCGGACGCGGGCTGCTGGCAGCCGTAGCGGCGGTGCTGTTGAAGTCCTGCTCCGCATTCGACCCGGTTGTCTCAGCGGTACTCGCCGGGCTGGCCGGGCGCGGTGTACCGGCGGGCGTGGTGGCGTTGCTGGCGAACATCCGGTTCATCTCCGAACCGGTGACGCTCGCAGGGCTTGCCGAACGTGCCGGGCTGGCCGGGCGCGGACTGCTGGCAGCCGTAGCGGCGGTGCTGTCAAAGTCCTGCTCCGCATTCGATCCGGTGGTCTCCGCGGTGCTTGCCGGGCTGGCCGGGCGCGACGGCGATGAGGCATCTTCGGCACTGGTTGCCGCAGAGTGAACGGAGCTGGCGGGGGTGGCTAACGCGCTGTCGCCCCCGTCTGGCAGCGGGATATCCTGCGCCGCAGCCGGTGATGGCGTAGTGGTATCGCCGGTCGTCTCAGCCCCCGAATCACGCCAGCGATGATACATCGCCATGAGCTCGGTCGTGCTGACACCTGCTAACCCCTGTCCAAAATAAGCCAGCGCTGCCGCACCGAGGTTCGCCCCTTGCGCAGCGGCCTCCACTCTTGAGCGGAATGCCGGGCTGGACAACAGAGAGGTTCGATCAAGGCCTGTGTTGCTGATAGCATCCGCAAGGACATCTTCACGCGCACTTGTTTTTGCCATGTTGGTCAACCCGAGCCCGACACCCAGTGCGACCTTTTCTGCGAACTGATTCGGTGTGCCAAGGTTCGCAAAACCCGCACGCCAGTTATCACCGGTAGTAAAAGCATCCCTTCCCGCGGTCGCCAGTCGATTTTTTCCTCCGTTATAAATCTGATCGGACATCGTGGTTTTCGACAGCGCCATATAGCGCTCTTTCCAGTCGGTACGGCCAAACAGAAATTCGGGACCGTGAAGTCTGTCGTATTTATTCTGGACCACACCGCTTAATGAGCCTGCCGCTGCGGTCAGGACACCGCTGACGACTTTATTGCCGATATAGCCAGGCTTTGTGGTGCTTTCAAGGATACCGGGCGGTGGCGCATGCGGGTCATTTTCTGGCAGCGCCTGTGTCCCCACCGCCACGGAACCGGTGAAAATATTACGCGCATCGAAGCCCGACCCACCCATAGCGGCCTGAGACACCTTATGCACGCCGTTGTCGCGTTTTTTCACCACTTCCTGCATATAGGGTTCCAGCGCATCCATATCGGCCTGCATCCATTTTGTATCTTTCACGCTGTTGGCAAACACTTTTTCCAGCACGGCTTTAAATCCTACCGCCGTCATGCCGCCTGCCATACCGGAAACCATATCGTGCACATGGGTGCCGGGCTGTAATCCCAACTGATGACAAATGCCCTTACCAATAAGATCACCCGGCACCTCCGACAGGGCATAGCCCAGCGCACCGACGGCACCTTCAAACGCTTTTGTCACCTTGTCAAACTCGTAACCTTTTTTTATCACCGCCTCGACATCGCTGGGCTTCTGGCCCAGCTCATCGTGTAAGGCAGTGGCTTTCTCTTTCGCGATATCAGCAGGGAAATAGTCCGTCAGGATATGGGCAATGTCGTTGATGTTTTTATGCCGGGCCGTTGCTGCTTGATCTGCGCGTGCAGCGGACTGGGTTTCCTGTGACCCTCTGTTAGACAGCTCAATGTCGTTCGTATTGCTGTGGGCTATATGTGGTCGGTGACCGCCTACGTGGTTAACCATGTTTCTCACTCCGCGAAAAATCTGCTGCGAATAAGCCAGCGCCTGTGCGCCAGCCCGCCGTTGATCCTGCGAAATGAGTACCGCCCCTTCCCATCACGCAACGATAGTGTTGAGTGATTCCTGCGCGCGAAGGGTTTCACGACCAGTGGAAAAACTTATGCTTTTGTGACTGCGTTCATAAAAATGTCATATCCATGATATATCGGTGCCGATTACGACGCCGTAAAGATCGGAATAGTGATCGTGCCTGTTTCTTATATTTTTCAAAATGATAATTAAGTTTCGTGAACCTGAGCTTCAGTGCCCAGGAAAGAATTGAAACGCTGATGCGTCCCGAGTAAGGTTCGCTTCGTTTACATGACGTTTGTAATAATCATCAGGAAGCCTGGTGACAGGAGCGTAATTTTAAATAAAACGTCGAATGAAGGATTAAACCGCATAAAGGCGATCGAATGGATACCACAGAAGAGCTAAACGGAACTTATTTTTACCACGGGCAATCCAGCCTGTCGGCAGGTGAGCTATTTGATGTCATTTTTCTTGAACTGTTTTGTGATGAGCTCGGCATTGGGATTGAATCCGGTGCGGCTATCCTTGCTGGACAACCGTGGTTAAAAACCAGAACGAAGCCAGGAGAGGCAATCAAAGGAACAAGTTTCGTTTCAAAATATGGAAGAATGCTTTTGAGAAATGCACGAACTCCATTTGGTATCAGAGTCCCCACTCCAGTTGGGATAAAAATGCGAAAAACAAATAATCTTGCGGCTGTCATTGCCCGTTATGTTCCCTGGTTAGGCTGGATTGGTCTTGTAAACTCGCTGTACCAGATATCAAGAAAAACGCAGGTAAAATACAACCTTCTGGCGCGTCCCAAAGATCGCATAGTATGGACATCCTTGTAATGACCAGTATTCAGAATCAGGTGTTAGCTTTATTTAAAGCTGAGATTTCACCCTGTTTAGATAAGCACTGGAAAGAAATTCCTCTGAGTCTGGATTACGATTTATTCGATGCGCCAGGCGATGATTTACATGAAGCCCTGGATAAATATGAAAAGCAATTTTGTATTGATTTAACAGGCGTTAAATGGTCATGTTATTTCCCCTGGGAAAACACCCCCCTGTTTACACGATGGTTTAAAGTAAAACGTGAACATATTGAGCAAACGCGTAAGCCTTTAACCATCAAAATGTTTGCCGAGTCAGCACAAGCCGGGAAATGGCTTTATGATTGAGCAGTTCATCCGCCAGGTTACCTGACTTTCATCGTCGCTGATTGGCGCACGCATAACGTCGCCACCAGCCCAACCGGCCTGTTGATTATCATTGTTTCGAGCGCCCTCGAAAAAAGGAGCGTAGCTGCCGGTTTTCCTGCTTCCCAGACTTCGTTATCATGCGCCCTGCATCCTTATGAAACGCAATACGGACGGTGCAGCGCGGTTGCTCCTCTTCTGACGTTCATAAGCACGACGGAGCAGGCGTGCAAACTGATGAGAATACTAAACCTCACGCCCTCATTGAAATTCAAGAACATGGACATCAAACGCTGGAGCACAATGGCTAATCTCGACGCCCACACCCCCATGATGCAGCAGTACCTGAAGCTGAAAGCGCAGCATCCGGAGATCCTGTTGTTCTACCGCATGGGTGACTTCTACGAGCTGTTTTATGACGATGCGAAGCGTGCGTCGCAGCTGCTGGATATCTCCCTGACCAAACGCGGCGCGTCGGCGGGCGAACCGATTCCGATGGCCGGTGTGCCGCATCACGCGGTGGAGAACTACCTGGCGAAGCTGGTGAATCTCGGTGAGTCGGTGGCTATCTGCGAACAGATTGGCGATCCGGCCACCTCAAAGGGGCCGGTGGAGCGCAAAGTGGTGCGCATCGTCACGCCCGGCACCATCAGCGACGAGGCGCTGCTGCAGGAGCGTCAGGACAATCTACTGGCCGCCATCTGGCAGGATGCGAAAGGCTTTGGCTACGCGACGCTGGATATCAGCTCTGGTCGTTTTCGCCTCAGCGAGCCGCAGGATAAAGAAACCATGGCCGCCGAGCTGCAGCGCACCAACCCTGCTGAGCTGCTTTATGCGGAAGATTTTGCTGATATGGCGCTGATCGATGGACGCCGCGGGCTGCGCCGCCGTCCGCTGTGGGAGTTTGAAATCGACACCGCGCGTCAACAACTCAACATGCAGTTCGGCACGCGGGATCTGATCGGCTTCGGCGTCGAAAACGCGCCGCGTGGGCTGTGTGCTGCGGGTTGTCTGCTGCAGTACGTAAAAGATACCCAGCGCACCGCCCTGCCCCATATTCGTTCCATCACCATGGAGCGCCAGCAGGATGGCATCATTATGGATGCCGCCACGCGCCGCAATCTGGAGATTACCCAGAACCTCAGCGGCGGCATTGAGAATACTCTCGCGTCGGTGCTCGACTGCACCGTCACGCCAATGGGCAGCCGGATGCTCAAGCGCTGGCTGCACATGCCGGTGCGCGATCGTGACGTGCTGCGTAAGCGCCAGCAGACCCTGAGCGTGCTGATGGAGCGCACCGCCGAGCTCCAGCCGGTGCTGCGCCAGGTGGGGGATCTGGAACGTATTCTGGCGCGTCTGGCGCTGCGTACTGCCCGCCCGCGCGACCTGGCGCGGATGCGTCACGCGTTCCAGCAGCTGCCGGCGCTGCGCGACATGCTGGCCGATGTCGACACCGATTATGTACAGACCCTGCGCGATACCATGGGCGAGTTCACCGAATTGCGCGAGCTGCTGGAGCGCGCGGTCATCGAAGCACCGCCGGTGCTGGTGCGCGATGGCGGTGTAATCGCGCCCGGCTATAACGCCGAGCTGGACGAGTGGCGCGCGCTGGCCGACGGAGCGACCGATTACCTCGACCGGCTGGAGATCCGCGAGCGCGAGAAGCTTGGGCTGGATACCCTGAAGGTCGGATTCAACGCGGTACACGGGTACTACATTCAGGTCAGCCGCGGGCAGAGCCATCTGGTGCCCATCAACTACGTGCGCCGCCAGACGCTGAAGAATGCCGAGCGCTACATCATTCCGGAACTCAAAGAGTACGAAGACAAGGTACTGACCTCGAAAGGCAAAGCGCTGGCGCTGGAGAAGCAGCTCTACGAGGAGCTATTCGATCTGCTGCTGCCGCACCTCGGCGATCTTCAGCAGAGCGCGGCGGCGCTGGCGGAGCTGGACGTGCTGGTTAACCTCGCCGAGCGTGCTGATGCGCTGAACTATCACTGCCCGACGCTGAGTGATAAACCAGGCATTCGCATTACCGAAGGACGCCACCCGGTGGTGGAGCAGGTGCTGAACGAGCCGTTTATCGCAAACCCGCTGTCGCTCTCGCCCCAGCGCCGGATGCTGATTATCACCGGCCCGAATATGGGCGGTAAAAGTACCTATATGCGGCAGACCGCGCTTATTGTGCTGATGGCGCACATCGGCAGCTTCGTGCCGGCAACGCAGGCGGAGATTGGTCCGGTGGACCGCATCTTTACCCGCGTCGGTGCGGCGGACGATCTGGCGTCGGGACGCTCAACCTTTATGGTGGAGATGACCGAGACCGCCAACATCCTGCATAACGCCACGGAAAACAGCCTGGTGCTGATGGATGAGATTGGGCGCGGCACCTCGACCTATGATGGCCTGTCACTGGCCTGGGCCTGCGCCGAGAGCCTGGCGAACCGCATTAAGGCGCTGACGCTGTTCGCGACCCATTACTTCGAGCTGACCACCCTGCCCGAGAAGATGGAAGGCGTGGCGAACGTCCACCTGGACGCTATCGAACATGGCGATACCATCGCCTTTATGCACAGCGTGCAGGATGGCGCAGCGAGCAAGAGCTACGGCCTGGCGGTAGCGGCGCTGGCGGGCGTGCCGAAAGAGGTGATCAAGCGCGCCAGAGCCAAGCTGCGCGAGCTGGAGAGCCTGTCGGGCAACGCGGCGGCCACGCAAATCGACGGCACCCAGATGTCGCTGCTGGTCCCGGTGGAGGAGACCTCCCCGGCGCTGGAAGCACTGGAAAATCTCGACCCCGACTCCCTCTCTCCGCGTCAGGCGCTGGAGTGGATCTACCGCCTGAAAAATCTGGTGTAGTTAGCCTGCTCCTTCCTTACCGCTGTAGGGGAGGAGCCTCCTCAAATCCGGAAGGCTCCGAGTTCCCACCCAACCCCGTTATCAGCTCCTATACTTAGCACTTCATTCAGAGAAAAAAGGAGCTAAGCATGACCATTCATAAGAAAGGGCAAGCACACTGGGAAGGCGACATCAAACGCGGAAAAGGTACTGTGTCTACCGAGAGCGGCGCCCTGAACCAGCAGCCGTACGGCTTCAACACCCGTTTTGAGGGTGCAGCGGGAACTAACCCGGAAGAGCTGATCGGTGCGGCGCATGCGGCCTGCTTCTCTATGGCGCTCTCCCTGATGCTGGGCGAAGAAGGGTATACCGCGCAGAGCATTGATACCACGGCGGATGTGTCGCTGGATAAGAAAGACGCGGGCTTTGCGATCACCAAAATCACCTTGCAGAGCAAGGTACGCGTGCCGGATATCGAAGATGCCGCGTTTGACGCCATCATTCAGAAAGCCAAAGCGGGTTGCCCGGTTTCTCAGGTACTGAATGCCGAGATCACGCTCGACTACACGCTGAATTAAGCTGCAGGCCGGCACGCTACGGTGAGCCGGCCTTATCAG
>Ga0268256_1001241_pt1 | contig 15979 bp, 15 predicted proteins | sample AgamicAtAmrz_FD_200247 | JGI IMG/M metagenome (GOLD analysis project Ga0268256, IMG submission 200247) | Agave microbial communities from Guanajuato, Mexico - At.Am.rz (v2) (version 3) | ecosystem: Host-associated > Plants > Roots > Rhizosphere | place: Guanajato, Mexico | collected 2012-06-07
CGGGCGTAAGACAGCACCTTCTCGCGATGGCCGAGGGAAATCAGCGGCCCCATGGTGGTGCCATGGGCGTTCGGATCGCCCACCACGATGCTCGCGGCGTGCGCCTTGAAGGCCTCGACGAAGCGCTCGAACAATGGCCGCTGCACGTAGATGCGTTCAGTCCCCAGACACACCTGCCCACTGTTCTCGAACACTGCACGCCCCAGCCCCTTGACCGCTTTCTCAAGGTCGGCGTCGGCGAAGACGATGCCGGCGTTCTTGCCGCCCAGCTCCAGCGAGACCGGGCGAATGCCCTTGGCCGCAGCCTTCATGATGACCTCGCCAGTCCCGGTCTCGCCGGTAAAGGTCACGCCATCGACATCCGGGTGCGAGGTCAGGAAGGCCCCCGCCGAATCGGCGCCAAAGCCATGCACCACGTTGTACACGCCCGGCGGCACACCGGCCTCGTTCATCACCTCGCCCAGCAGCGTGGCAGTGGCCGGGGTTTCTTCGGATGGCTTGACCACCACAGTGTTGCCGCAGGCCAGGGCCGGGCCGACCTTCCAGGTCATCAGCAGCAGCGGAAGGTTCCACGGGCAGACCACACCGATCACCCCGCGCGGTGCTCGCACGGCGTAGTTGACCGCCTTGCCGCCGTCTGGGGTGTCCATCACGAAGCTTTCGGTCGGTACGTTGCGGATCAGGTCGGCGAACACCTTGAAGTTGGCCGCACCGCGCGGGATGTCGAGGTGCCCAGCCAGGTGTGCAGGCTTGCCGGTGTCGGCCACTTCGGCCGCGACGAACTCGGCGTGGCGACGCTCGATGCCCTCGGCGACCTTGTGCAGCAGCGCAGTACGCTGGGCGACCGTCATCGTCCCCCACGGGCCTTTGAGGGCGGCACGGGCAGCGGCCACGGCGGCATCGACTTCGGCTTGCCCCGCTTCGTGGACGAGGCCGATGACACTGTTGTCGGCAGGGTTGCGGTTTTCGAAGGTGCGGGCACTGCTGACCCACTCGCCATTGATGAAATGACGAAACGCTTGCACAGGCATGATCGGTAGTCCTCTGTTTTTTATTCGAATACGGTGTCGCTGGCTTCCGGATCGCCGGCAGTGAGGTATTCCCACATCCGCTCGTAGATCCGCCCGCCACGGGTGGCGCGTTGCGCGCAGGCCTGGGCATCGAGCACCGGGCCGCGCTCGGCCAGGCCTGCGGCCTGCAGTTGCAGCTCGATGCGCGCGGCATCCTCCAGGTACCAGGTCAGGGTCAGGGCCTCGACCAACGAATCGCCGGCGACGATGGCACCGTTGCCGCGCATGGCCAGGGCCTTGCCTTGGCCGAACAGCTCAGCCAGCGCGCTGGCCTGGGCATCGTCACGCAGCAACTGGACGTCGTCCCACAGCGGGATCGACGGCTGGAAGTAACTGCCCATGCCATGCCGCGGCTGTGGCGTGAGGCCGGCGCAGGACAGCGCCATCACCTGCGCCGGCATGCTGCGGATCACTGCGCCCAGGTCAGCGCGGCGACGGTAGAGCTGCTGGTGGATGCGCACCTCGCCCAGCACGCCGTCTGGCAGCGGCCCATGGACCGGCACCACGGTGCCCGGCTCGCCCACGCCGATCAGGCCCATCGGGCGCGCTGCACAGACCAGGAAGTACTCGGCGTCCAGGCGCAGGCTGCAATGCCCGTAGGCATGCGCCAGGCCGGCGCGGCCCAGCGCGCGGGCCGCCATGCGCACCTGGCGTTGCTGCGCCTGGCTGGCAATCGGCTGGCCGCTCATGCCTTGAACTCCGGGATATCGGGTTTCGAACCCCAGGCGCAGTACGACGACGATACGCCGGGGAACTGCCGTGGCTGGTGGCTGGAGTCGTCTTCGGCGCGGATGTGGCTGACCCCGGTGGAATACTCGTAGGTCATGCCGTCCGGGCCTTCGAAGTACAGGAACACCGCACCCGAGGTCGGATGCCGACCCGGACCGAAGAGGATCTTGATGTTGCGCTCACGCAGGAAGTAATAGGCGCGCATCAGGTCGTCGATGCTCTCGACCTGGTGGTTGATGTGCTGCACCCCGGCGTGGCTGGAGGGGAACAGCGCGATCTTGTGGTGCACCTCGTCGATACGCAGCAGCGGCGCCTCGCCGATGCGATCGCTGACTCGGGCGTTGGCCAGGCGGGTCCAGAAATCCTCGTCGCGGCGGGCGTCGGTGGTGCGCAGTCCGATATGGCTGAAGCCGGTGATGCCGGCGTCGCGGCTGGGGAAGTAGCGGCTGCCGCTGGCGTGGGGGCGCAACACCAGTTCGATGTTGTTGCCGCTGGGGTCCTTGAAACGGATCAGCTCGTTGACGTGGCGCACCTCGGCGTCTTCGCGCGAGCCGTGCACCACGCTGAAGGCATTGCGTTCGAGCAGCACGGCGGCGTGCTCCAGCTCGTCGCTGCTGGTGACCTCGAAGGCGGTTGTGGTTTCGCGCGGGTCGCCCTCGTAGTAGCACAGGGTGTGATCGCGGCTGTCGGAGCGAAAATACACCGCACCGCTGGCCTCGCGGGCCACCTGCAGACCGAGGATCTGCGTCACGTAGCGGCGTGCATCGTCCAGGTTGGCGGTACCCAGGCGCACGTAGCGGATATCGTGCAGGTTGATCATGGGTGGAGTCCCTTGGTTTTATTTTTGTCTGGACTCATCCTCGCAACCGGCGCTTAATCGCAGAAGCTAATTCTCTTTATTCGCACTATTTGATTTGGTTATAGAGATGCGCACCGACCTCAACCTGCTTCGCGTCCTGCTGGCCGTCTACGAAACCGGCAACGTCACCGCTGCGGCGAAACAGCTGGGCATCAGCCAGCCCGCCGCCAGCGCCGCCCTCGCCCGCCTGCGCCATTCGCTGCAGGATCCGCTGTTCATCCGCTCCGGTGCCGGCATGGAGGCCACGCCACGGGCCCAGGGCATCATCGAGCGCACCCGCGAAGTCATCGAAATCATCGACCGCGACATCCTCAGCAGCCCGACCTTCGACCCTGCCACCGCCGAAGACGAGTTCGTGTTCTGCCTGAGCGAGATCGGCGAGGTGGTGTTCCTGCCGCCGTTGTTCCAGAAGCTGCGCCAGCTCGCGCCACGCATTCGCCTGCGCACGCTCAGCCTGGCACCCGATGCGCTCACCGACAGCCTGCATGACGGCAAGGTCGATGCCGTGCTGGGTTACTTCCCCGACCTCACGGCCCCCAACATCTATCAGCAACGGCTGTTCTCCCATGACCTCACCTGCATGCTGCGTCGCGGCCACCCACTGGCCCGCGAGCGCCTGGCGCTCGAAGATTTCGCCCGCATGGAGCACCTGCAGGTGCGCGACGGCAGCCGCCGCCAGGAAATGTTCGAGGCGCACCTGAACGAAGCGGGGATCAAGCGCAACATCGTGCTCGAGACCTCGCACTACATGAGCGTGCCCTCGATCATCGAGCAATCCGACCTGGTGGTGGTGCTGCCACGCACCGTGGCCAATCTGTACCTGGATACCGTGAACGTGCAGATCGTCGAGCCGCCGGTGGAGATCCCGTGCTACGACCTCAAGCAGTTCTGGCACGCACGCTTCCAGCAGGCGCCACGCAGTGTGTGGTTGCGCCGGGTAATCAGCGAGTTGTTTGCGCAAGGCTAGGCACGACGGATCCCCAAGCTCCAGCTAGCGACTCTGGCAAGGGCGCGCCCCGAGGGCTACCATGTGCAGCCTCTGGCGCGACCTTTTGCCGCGCCCTCGCCTGTAGCCTGAAAGCCGTCCCATGCCCTTCGAACTCACCGTAGAACCGCTTACCCTGCTGATCCTCGCCGCAGTGGCCTTCGTCGCCGGTTTCATCGATGCCATTGCCGGTGGCGGCGGCCTGCTCACCACCCCCGCCCTGCTCACCGCCGGCATGCCGCCGCACCTGGTGCTGGGCACCAACAAGCTCAGCTCGACCTTCGGCTCGGCCACCGCCGGGTTCACCTACTACCGGCGCAAGCTGTTCCACCCGGCGCAGTGGCGCCTGGCGATCGTCGGCACCCTGAGTGGCGCGCTGATCGGCGCGGTGATCGCGCACTACATGCCCGCCGAATGGCTGAACAAGATGCTGCCGGTGATCGTCTTCGCCTGTGGCGTGTACCTGCTGTTCGGCGGCACCCCCAAGGCGCCGCTGGATGCCGATGCACCGATCAGGAAAAAATGGCAGTTCCCCCAGGGTTTCAGCCTTGGTTTCTACGACGGCGTAGCAGGCCCCGGCACGGGTGCGTTCTGGACGGTAAGCACACTGCTGCTCTACCCCATCGACCTGGTACGTGCCAGTGGTGTGGCGCGCAGCATGAACTTCGTCAGCAACATCGCGGCGCTGACGGTGTTCGTGATTTCCGGGCAAGTGGACTACATCGTCGGCCTGGCCATGGGCGTGTCGGTGATGATCGGTGCGTTCTTCGGCGCCCGCACCGCGATCAGCGGCGGTAGCAAGTTCATTCGTCCGGTGTTCATCACCGTGGTGCTGGCGCTGACCGTGCGCCTGGCCTGGCAGCACTGGTTCGGCCAGGCCTGAGCGGCCCAGCCCTCATCTGGATTAACCACGATGACAACGCCGTCGTGGTTGCACGCGGAACAGCCCTGATCAGGTCGGCAGCACCGGCTCTGCCAGCCCCAGACGCCGCGCCACGTACAGGTCGATCAGGTAGCGGGCGATGGAGCGCCCGGCGGGCAACGGCGGCAGATCGTGCACGCTGAACCACTGGGCATCCTCGATCTCGTCAGGCTGCATGACGATCTCGCCGCCGGCGTACTCGGCGTGGAAGCCCAGCATCATCGAATGTGGGAACGGCCAGCACTGGCTGCCCACGTACTGGATATTCTTGACCTGCACCGCCACTTCCTCGTGCACTTCGCGCACCAGGCAATCCTCCGCCGACTCGCCCGGTTCGGCAAAGCCGGCCAGGGTGCTGTACACCCCGGTGACGAAGCGCGGCGAGCGCGCCAGCAGGATTTCGTCGCCACGGGTCACCAGCACGATCATGCTGGGCGAGATGCGCGGGTAGCTGCGCAGGTCGCAGGGCTGGCAATGCATCGCCCGCTCCCAGCGAATCTGCGTCATCGGCTGGCCGCAGCTGCCGCAGAAACGATGCTCGCGCGCCCAGGTGCCGATCTGTGCGGCGTAACCCAGCAGCTTGTAGGTGTCGAAGTCGCCTTCGAGCATGAACTGGCGCAGGCCGCGCCAGCTCATGCCCGGCAGTTCGCTGGCAGTGCGCAGCTCCAGGAGGAACACCGGTTCGCCGTCGAAATGACCGATACCGTGCTCGCAGAGCACGTCCAGCTCCTGGCGCTTGAGCCAGTCCCGCGGGAACAACGCACCGTTGTCGTCCACCAGGAACCCCGCAGGGCTGCGGGCGACGGCCAGGCCGCCAGCGGTCTGCGGGTCGAGTACTGCGGTAGTCCAGCGTGCTGACATGTTCGGATCCCTTCAGGCGCGTGCGCCGTCGGGAAGTCAGTCGGCGAACGTCGGTTTCTGTTTGTTCATGTGGGCCGCCACCGCGACCCGCAGGTCTTCTGACTGCAGCATGGCGGCGTTCCAGGTGGCGATGTACTGCAGGCCATCGTCGATACGATGGTCGCGCATGTAGCTGATCATTTCCTTGGTGCCGGCCACGGCGATGGGCGATGGGCGATTTTCCTGCAATTTCCCGGGCGATGGCAAAGACCCCGTCGAGCAATGCAGCCTGGTCGTCATAGACCCGGTTGACCAGGCCGATGCGCAATGCCTCGGTGGCGTCGATCATACGCCCGGTGTAGGCCAGCTCACGCATCATGCCGTCGCCGATGATACGTGGCAAACGTTGCAGGGTGCCGACATCGGCGGCCATGCCCATGTCGATTTCCTTGATCGAGAACTGAGCATCAGCGCTGCAATAGCGCATATCGCAGGCCGACACCAGGTCGATGGCCCCGCCGATGCAATAGCCCTGAATCGCCGCCAGTACCGGCTTGCGGCACTTGTCGACGGCCGTGAACGAGCTTTGCAGGCGCAGGATGGTGCGGCGCAGCAGGCGCGCATTGCGGCCGGCGTCCTTGCCCATCTGGCCGGCCAGCGAGGCCAGCATCATCAGGTCGATCCCCGAGGAAAAATGCTTGCCCGCGCCGCTGACAACCACCGCCCGCACCGCCTCGGTGTCGTCGATCCACTGGAAGATTTCGACGATTTCCTCCCAGAAGGCCGCGTTCATCGCGTTGATTTTTTCCGGGCGATTGATCTGTACATGGGCGATGTTGTCGGTCAGTTCGACCTTGAACGCGGTGTACTCGGTCACGGGCGGCACTCCTGTGGGGAAAGGGTTCACGCGCCGGACTATAACGCACCTGCAAGGCGGTGCTTATGCCAAAGGCGGGACTGATCGCCGCGGGTGACAAATGGGCTGTCGATTCGCGCCTTGCCCGTTCGACCAATGTTCAGGAACCGCAGTGACCTATTCTTCCACTGCCCCGCCCCCCCCTCGCGAGGACATCCCCATGCGCACACTCATCGTTGCCGCGCTCGTCAGCCTGGACGGCGTCATGCAGGCCCCTGGCGGCCCGCAGGAAGACACCAGCCAAGGCTTCGGTTTTGGCGGCTGGCTCGTGCCCTATGCCGACGAGACCTTTGGCCAGGCCATGCAGACGCTGTTCAGCCAGCCCTTCGAACTGCTGCTGGGGCGGCGTACCTACGACATCTTTGCCGGCTACTGGCCCAAGGTAGACGCCGACTCGGACAACGCGCCCATGGCCGAGCTGGTCAACAAGGTGCCCAAGCACGTCGCCACCCACCACCCTGACACTCTCGACTGGCAAAACAGCCGCGCCCTGGGCGCTGATGTGATCCAGGCCGTCCACACGCTCAAGCAGCAGGACGGCCCGGCACTGCTCACCCAAGGCAGCGCCGAACTGGTGCAGCAACTGTTGGCTGCCGGGTTGGTGGACGAGCTGCGCCTGTTGATCAACCCGGTGATGCTCGGGCACGGCAAGCGGCTGTTCGCAGACAACGCGCAACCGGCAGCGCTGAGCCTGGTCGAGTCCCTGAGCACGCCACGCGGGGTACTGCTCGCCCATTACCGGCGCAGTGGCGCGGTGCAGACCGGCAGCTTTGCCTGACACAGCGCCCAACCCGGGTTGTGCCCACCGGTGTGTCGCGCTTTAGAATAGGCCGACACTCTCTGGAAGCATTTCATATGGACCTGCTGTTCCTGGGCACCAGCGCCGGAGCGCCCACCAAGGCGCGCAATGTCAGCGCAACGGCCGTCATCGACACGAGCGGCAGCGGCTGGTATCTGGTCGACTGCGGCGAGGCCACCCAGCACCAGCTCCTGCACACACCGTTATCGGTCCGCGACCTGCGCGCGATCTTCATCACCCACGTACATGGCGATCACTGCTTCGGCCTGCCCGGCCTGCTGGCCAGCGCCGGCATGTCCGGGCGCAGCGAGCCACTGGAGCTGATCCTGCCAACTGCCCTGCACGACTGGGTGCGCCTGAGCCTTTCGGTCAGCGACACCTACCTGCCCTTCGAGCTGCGCCTGCACGCCGCCGAAACCTTCGGCACCTGGAGCAACACCAGCCTGCAGGTCAATGCAGTCGAGCTGTCCCATCGGGTGCCGAGCCGTGGCTATGTGTTCACCGAGATCAACCCCGAGCCCCGCCTGGACATCCAGCGCCTGGAGGCCGACGGCATCCCGCGCGGCCCGTTGTGGGGCGAACTGGCCAAGGGCACTGCCGTGGTTCACGAGGGCCGCATGCTCGATCCACGGCACTACCTGCGCGCCTCCCGGCCTGCGCGACGGGTCATCGTCTGCGGCGACAACGATCGCCCCGAGCTGTTGGCAGAGGTTGCCAGTGACGCGGATGTACTGGTGCACGAAGCGACCTTCACCCAGCCACTGATCGAACGCACCGGTGTCAGCTTCGGACACAGCAGTGCCGAGGCGGTCGCGCGCTTCGCCCAGGCCGCCGGGGTGAGGAATCTCGTGCTCACGCACTTCAGCGCGCGCTACCAGGGCGATCCACGGCGCAGCCCGCGCATCGACGACATCCACGCCGAAGCCCAGGCCCACTACGACGGTTGCTTGATACTGGCGCGCGATCTTGAGCGTTATCACCTGGACCGAAACGGGCAACTGGTACGCGAGCAAAATACTTGAACGCGAAATTGCACTGAACCAACCGACCACCCGCGCGATCCTTCCCTAGGCGCAGCCAGCGTAAAAATCGCTGGATTTCATCGCCAACGACAAGGAGCCGCCATGACCACGACCGTCCACGACCCCTACCGGTGCACGCCCGGGCCGCTGCATGCGACCCTGCTGGCGGGCACCGTGCCGCTGTTTCTCGGGGCACTGATCAGCGACATCGCCTACTACCAGACCTTCCAGATCCAGTGGAGCAACTTCGCCGCCTGGCTCATCGCCGGAGGGCTGCTGTTCTGCGGCCTGGCCGTGCTGTTCGCGTTGGCCAACCTGGTGCGCGCCGAGCGCAAGGCCGGTCGCCCGGTGCTGTACGTGCTGCTGTTGGTGGTGACCTGGCTGCTGGGGCTGGTCAACGCCTTCGAGCACGCCAAGGATGCCTGGGCGGTCATGCCCTCGGGGCTGGTGCTGTCGGTGATCGTCAGCGTACTGGCCTGCATCGCCACCTGGATTGGCCTGACCAACCTGCGCTCGGGAGGTGCTGCATGAAGACGCCCCTTGCGCTGTCGATCCTGAGCATGAGCCTGCTGCTGGCCGCCTGCGGTGGTGAAGGCGATGCGACCCAGGCCCGCGGCCCCGACCCGAAACTTCCAGCCCCGGAACGTGGCCTGCTACCGAGCATGAAGATCGCCGAGCCGGCACTGTGGGGCGAGGAGAAACCCAAGGTGCCGGACGGCTACAGCATCACGGCCATCGCCACCGACCTGAAGATCCCGCGCCAGACGCTGATCCTGCCCAACGGCGACATCATCGTGGCAGAAGGCCGTGGCGGTAATGCCGCCAAGCTCAAGCCCAAGGACGTGATCGCCAGCCAGATCAAGGCCAAGGGCAACACCCAGGTCAAAAGCGGCAATCGCCTCACGCTGCTGCGCGATGCCGATGGCGACGGCCGCTACGAAGTGCAGACGGTGTTCGCCGACAACCTCAACGCCCCCTACGGCCTGGCGTTTGCCGATGGCAAGCTGTACGTGGCCAATCAGGATGCGCTGGTGCGCTTCGATTACCAGGACGGCCAGACCAAGGCCGACGGCCCGCCGACCACGCTCACCGAGCTGCCCTCGGCGATCAACCACCACTGGACCAAGGCGCTGACCATCAGCCCGGACGGTCGCTATCTGTATGTGGGCATCGGCTCGAACAGCAACATCACCGAGCGCGGCATGGAAGTGGAGATCGACCGCGCGATGGTCTGGCAGATCGACGCCCAGACCGGCGCCCACAAACCCTACGCGACCGGCCTGCGCAACCCCACGGCGCTGACCATCCAGCCTGATTCGGGGCAACTGTGGGCGGTGGTCAACGAACGCGACGAGCTGGGGCCGGAACTGGTGCCGGACTACCTGACTTCGGTGCGCGAAGGGGCCTTCTACGGGTGGCCCTGGAGCTACTGGGGGCAGAACGTCGATACCCGCGCGCAACCGCAGAACCCGGAGAAAGTCGCCGCCGCGATCAAGCCGGACTACAGCCTGGGTTCGCACGTCGCCGCACTGGGCGTGGATTTCTCCCTGCCGGCGATGGGCGAAAAGTTCGCCAACGGTGTATTCGTGGGCGAGCACGGCAGCTGGAACCGGCCCAATCCTGTCGGCTACAAGGTGATCTTCGTGCCGTTCAGCAACGGCAAGCCAGCGGGTGAGCCAATCGACTTCGCCACCGGTTTCCGGGGTGAGGATGGCAAGACACGCGGCCGCCCGGTGGGGGTGACAGTGGATCCGAAAGGCGCGCTGATCATCGCCGACGACCTGGCCAATACTGTGTGGCGGGTGACGCGTAATCAGTGATGCGCTAAATCAAGGCCAGCCGCCCCCACAGGGGGATGGCTGGCCTTGAGGTTTTGAACCACACCTGCCATGGCCTTGAAATCTGGCGCCAGCTCACCCCTGCCGCGCCTAAACCGCCAAGCCTACCCGCCCAGCACCACCACCGATGCCTCCAGCAAACGCAGCGACATCGCCCCCCCAACAGCCAGACCCCGTCCCTGATCACGATCTGACGGAACGTTCGCAAAGCAACACTCCAGCCTGTGAAAGCGATATTTTTTTCTGTAACGAAAATGTAATATTCGCTTTCGCAGATAAAACAACAACGTTGGAGTACCCCGATGTTTGCCTTCTTCCGCCCCGCCGTGCACCGGGCGCCGCTGCCCGCTGAACAGGTCGACAGTACCTATCGCCGCCTGCGCTGGCAGATCTTCGCCGGCATCTTCTTCGGTTATGCAGGCTATTACCTGCTGCGCAAGAACTTCTCCCTCGCCATGCCTTACCTGATCGACGAGGAAGGCTACACCCGCGGCCAGCTCGGCCTGGCAATCTCGGCCATCGCCATTGCCTACGGCCTGTCCAAGTTCCTCATGGGCCTGGTGTCCGACCGCTCAAACCCCCGCTACTTCCTGCCCTTCGGCCTGCTGGTGTCGGCAGCGGTGATGTTCGTGTTCGGATTCGCGCACTGGGCCACCTCCAGCGTCACCATCATGTTCATCCTGCTGTTCATCAACGGCTGGGCCCAGGGCATGGGCTGGCCGCCGAGCGGACGGACCATGGTGCACTGGTGGTCGCAGAAAGAGCGCGGCGGCGTGGTGTCGGTGTGGAACGTGGCACATAACGTGGGTGGCGGCCTGATTGGCCCGCTGTTCATCCTCGGCCTGGGCTGGACCAACGACTGGCATGCCGCCTTCTATGTACCGGCCGCCGTGGCGGTGCTGGTGGCCGTGTTCGCCTTCGCCACCATGCGCGACACCCCGCAATCGGTGGGCCTGCCGCCGATCGAGGAGTACAAGAACGACTACCCCGAAGGCTACGACGCCAGCCACGAACAGGAATTCAGCGCCAAGCAGATCTTCGTCAAGTACGTGCTGCGCAACAAGATGCTCTGGTACATCGCCCTGGCCAACGTGTTCGTCTACCTGCTGCGCTACGGCGTGCTCGACTGGGCGCCGACCTACCTCAAGGAGGCCAAGCACTTCACCGTCGACAAGACCTCCTGGGCCTACTTCTTCTACGAGTGGGCAGGCATCCCCGGCACCCTGCTGTGCGGCTGGATGTCGGACAAGATCTTCCGTGGCAATCGCGGCCTGACCGGCATCGTGTTCATGGCCCTGGTCACCGTCGCCACCCTGGTGTACTGGCTCAACCCACCGGGCAACCCCACCGTCGACATGATCGCGCTGTTCTCCATCGGCTTCCTGATCTACGGCCCGGTGATGCTGATCGGCCTGCAGGCGCTGGAGCTGGCGCCGAAGAAAGCCGCCGGCACCGCCGCCGGGTTCACGGGCTTGTTCGGCTACCTGGGCGGCTCGGTCGCAGCCAGCGCCGCGATGGGCTACACCGTCGACCACTTCGGTTGGGACGGCGGCTTCGTGCTGCTGGTCGGCGCCTGCGTGCTGTCGATCGCCTTCCTGCTGCCGACACTGCGCCACACTCAGGTTGCCAGCAGCCGCCGCGAAGCGGTGGTGTGATCGGCTGATATAACGCCCGCGACAAACAACAAGGCCGGTGACATTCTTTGTCACCGGCCTTGTTGTTTCTGCTGCAGGAAAGTTGCCCCCTGCCCTTCCAGGCGCGCTGAAATCAGTGCGCAAAAAAATGGCTCTTCGCCACCCATCATTAAATACCAGGCATAAAAAAGCCGCCTGAAACCAGGCGGCAAACAACCAAAGGGCGATAAAGTGGAGCCCACCCAGGAGGTGCTCTAGCACGGGGGATGTCCTGAGTGCACGAATACTTTATCGGGGCCGACTTTAACCCCATAGTCACTCGATACTGCAATCAAAAACCGTGATTTCGATTATCAACGAAACACAATGGCATGCGCGGCGCGGCATTTGTTACTAGTAGCCCGGCATCAATACCGGCTACACCCTTACAACAATTACATTCCTTTACCCAGACACCTGCCTCAACAATTCCAACCAAGGGGTATGACATGTCGCCATTCCGACTCTCCGTGCTGAGCGCGGCACTGCTGTGCGCGCCGTTGCAAGCCGCATTCGCCGAAGCCGTCTCGAGCCAGTCCGAAGCCAAGGGATTCTTCGAAGTCAGCGAGCTGAATGCACGCCTGCGCAACTACTACTTCAACCGTGATGGCAAGTCGCAAGGCCCGGATCGCCGCGACTGGACCCAAGGTTTCATCCTCAACTACAGCTCCGGCTTCACCCAGGGTACCGTGGGCTTCGGCGTCGAAGCGTTCGGCCACCTGGCAGTCAAGCTCGACGGAGGCAAGGGCACCTCCGGCACCGGCAACCTGCCCGTCAGGGACAACGGCTCACCCGAAGACGACTACGGCCGCGCCGGTGGTGCGTTGAAAGTGCGCATCTCCAAGACCGAACTGCGCTGGGGCGACTTGCAACCCACGGCGCCAGTATTCGCCGCCGGCGGTACCCGCCTGCTGCCGCAAACCGCCACTGGCTTCAACCTGCTCAGCAGCGAGATCAAGGGACTGGATCTGGAAGCGGGCCACTTCACCGGCGGCAACGGCCCGGTCACCACCAACGGCGACCATGGCCTGTGGGCCTCCTACGCCAATATCCAGGCTGACAGCATCGACTACATCGGCGGCAAATACGCGGTCAACGATGCCCTGTCGGTATCGCTGTACGGCTCCAAGCTGCAGGACATCTGGCGCCAGTACTACGGCAACGCCAACTACATCCTGGCGCTGGCCGACGACCAGTCGCTGAACTTCGACTTCAACCTCTACCGCACCAATGACGACGGTCGCGCCGACGCCGGTGCGATCAACAACACCACCTGGTCGTTCTCCACCGCGTACAGTTTCCTCTCGGCGCACACCATCACCCTGGCCTACCAGAAAGTGCACGGTGACACCCCGTTCGACTACGTCGCCTTCGGCATCAACGGCCCGGGCGACACCGGTGACGGGATCTTCCTGGCCAACTCCATCCAGTACTCGGACTTCAACGGCCCGGAAGAGAAGTCATGGCAGGTGCGCTACGACCTGGACATGAACACCTTCGGCGTGCCGGGGTTGAGCTTCATGGCCCGATACGTCAACGGCCATGGCATCGACGGCAGCAAGATGGCCGCGGACAGCAAGTACCTGGGCTATGGCTATGGCGAGGATGGCAAGCATCACGAGACCAACCTCGAAGCGAAGTACGTGGTGCAGTCCGGCCCGGCCAAGGACCTGTCGGTGCGCCTGCGCGAGGCAATCCATCGGGGCAATGCCGACCAGGCCGAAGGGGATGTCAACGAGTTCCGGGTGATCGTCGACTACCCGCTGTCGATTCTCTGATCGCGACGTCAGTGCCGGCCCTATCGCGGGCAAGCCTGCTCCCACAGGTCGCCACTGGCCCTTGCAGGAGCGGGCTTGCCCCGCGATGAGGGCGGCACTGAAATCCATCAAACCCTGAACACTCCATCACCGCCCCAGAAAGATATACCGCGCGCTGTACGGTTCAACGTGCAGCGCGCCTTCCTGTGTGCAGCTTCCGGCGAACTTGCCACCCTGGGTATCGAGCCGCTGCACCTCGTCCACTCCACTCAACACGCCCTGCCCCTGGTGGCTGGCAACCTCCAATTGCAACAGCGCGATATCCTGCTCGCCCGCGCCCGGCGCCTGGGCCACGACCTTGCCGGTCACCCGGCTGCCGTCGTCCATCTCCCAGGATGGCCCGACAAAATGGTGGCCGACGGTCTTGCCGCCTAGGGTGAGGGTGGCCAGCGGTTCGCGAAATGCCCATTTCAACTGCCCGGTTTCATCGGCCCGGCAGTCATATACCTGCACCCCCACTGCTTGCACAGCGAGGATCTCGGCCTTGCCCGGCGCGACGGTGAAGCTGGCCGGCGCCGCGCCAGCGAGCAGTGGCACGGCCAGGGCGCAGACGCCGAGGAAAGCGCGGCGGCGTTGCGGGGTGGTGCATGAGGTCGGGTGCATGGTGTTTTGCCTGTGATCAATGGGGACCTCTACACAACAAGCCAGCCCACCCGTTTATTCCCGCTGTATCTACCGGCCCTATCGCGGGACAAGCCCGCTCCCACAGGTACTCCGCTGGTTTCAAGATCAGCGGAGTACCTGTGGGAGCGGGCTTGTCCCGCGATAGGGCCAGCAATGCCAACGAATAACCCGCGCGCCCATAACGAGAACACCCGCCATCGCCCTTTTATTCCATGATTTCATTCAATACATCCCCTTGAAATACATAGAAAAAATTGACGTTCATCGCACCCCGTGAATCGGTAGCCTGCGCTCATCCCGGGGCTACCCCTTTCGTACACACGATGACCGAACCGTGAACAGAACCGCGCTCCTCCCCCTCCTGGCTAGCCTGCTCCACCTCTCGCCACTGCTCGCCGCCCCGGCAGATATCGGGGTGATCAGCGCGGCGGAAAAGCCCGTGCAACTGCTGCGTGCCACGAGCGTCTACCAAGCCAGCGCCGGCGCCCGCCTGCAGAGTGCCGACTACCTCGAAGCCGGCAGCACAGGCGTGCTCATCGACCAACTGGCCGGCACACGCATTGCCCTTGGCCCGCACACCCGCCTATATCTGGAACACACTGGCAACACCACCCATCTCAACCTGCTGCAGGGCTGGCTCAAGCTGCAACCGTTGAGCGGCATACCCCAAGGCAATCTACGGGTCAGCACCGCCAACCTGGCGCTCGATGCGAGCAAGGCCGCCAGCGTCATCCATGCCGACGCCAGCGGCACCGAAGTGTTCGTCGAAGACGGCATGGTCAGCGTCCGTGATCCGGGGCAGAAGCCGCGCGACCCTGCCAGGCAGGTGCTGCGCCGCGAAGAATTTGCCCAGGCCAAGGGCCAAGGCCCCGTGAGCGCGCCGGGTCGCCCCAGTGGCGACTTCATCGGCGCGATGCCGCCCGCCTTCTTCGACCCGCTGCCCAGCGTCGCCGCCCGCAAGCTCACAGCCGACCCGCTGAACAAGCTGCGTGAAGCCAGCTTCGCCGACGCCAGCCCGCTGCTGCTCGGCCCCCTCAAGCTCAACGGCGCATCCCTGGCCACGCGATTCACGCCGCGCCTGGCCGATCCGGCCTTCCGCCAGGCCATCGTGCAGCGCTTCGGCGGCACGCTGGACTGGGAAACCGCGCTGTACCGATTCGAACGCAAGAACGCCACGCGCTGACACCCCGGAGCCCCCATGAAACTGACCCTGGCCGTACGCTTCAACCTGGTGTTCCTGGCCGTCTTCATCGTTGGCTTCATCGCCAGCAGCCTGTTCGCCCACTACCTGCTGCAAAAGAGCGCACGTGAAGAATCACTGGACAAGGCACGCATGCTCATGAGCGCCGCCAGCGCCAGCAGCACCTACACTGCCGAACAGATCGTGCCGCTGCTGGAGAACCGCCTGAAGTTCGAATTCCTGCCACAGTCGATCCCCTCCTTCGCCGCCACCGAACAGCTCCAGCAACTGCTCAAGACCTACCCCGACTTCCTCTACAAGGAAGCCACCCTCAACCCGACCAACCCGCGCAACAAGGCCACCGGCTGGGAAACCAAGGTGGTCGAACAGTTGCGCGTCAAACCCGACACCCAGGAACTGATCGGCGAGCGCAGCGATGGCAAGGGCCCGGCGCTGTTCGTCGCCCAGCCGATCCAGATCACCGACCCCGCCTGCCTGGCCTGCCACACCTCCCCGGAAACCGCACCGAAGACCGTGGTCGACCGCTACGGCACGCACAACGGCTTCGGCTGGAAGCTCAACGAGATCATCGGCGCACGCCTGGTCTCGGTGCCGCTGGCCGTGCCGCTGCAACGCGCCAACGAGCTGTTGCAAACCTTCATGCTGTCGCTGCTGGGGGTGTTCGTGTTTCTGTTCTGCGCGCTC
>Ga0268256_1001244_pt1 | contig 15959 bp, 16 predicted proteins | sample AgamicAtAmrz_FD_200247 | JGI IMG/M metagenome (GOLD analysis project Ga0268256, IMG submission 200247) | Agave microbial communities from Guanajuato, Mexico - At.Am.rz (v2) (version 3) | ecosystem: Host-associated > Plants > Roots > Rhizosphere | place: Guanajato, Mexico | collected 2012-06-07
ATATAAGCTGGCTTCCCCTTTCTTTACAGACGGTTTGTCATATAAATCGAGCATAAAGCCTGCTGACAACTCGTCCTGTTTCTCTAGCAGCCAGTATTCCGACGCGCTCTTTCCTTCATCTCCATTCGCTGCAAAACGGATTTCCTTACGATTACCAATATAATAGGTGGTTTCAGGTAGATTCCTTGTTAGAAACAACTTAATAAATAAAGTCCCTGTATTTACAGAATGCTGCATTTGTTCCTCTAACTGGACTGTTTCCTTGCCAACCTGACAGAAGGCATTCCCATTTTTGTCGACTGTTACTGTTAACTGGCTTATTATGTTTGCTGCGGTTAAAGTAATATCATCATCAACTGCTGTTCCGATGGTTAGCTCGTCATCCTTTTTCAGATGAGCCTTTTCGTATGTATCATCATGAAATACAAATAATGTGTACATCTTGTTATCTCCTCTTTAATCGCTGACGTAATGACGATAAACGATTAAGTTTCACTGTCTTCTTCTTGCTGGTATTCCTTAATCTCCCGATCAATTTCATCGATTTTTTGCTGACGTTCCTCGCTGTCCATCGATTCATCTGCAGAAATATTTTCCCGGTAATTAATAAGGGCAAAGACAATAAGATCTGTCTCCTCTAGAAATCTTGCCGTTTTCAGTGCTTCTTCCCCTTCTCCTCTGCCAATCTGGATCCAATAATCTAAATACTTAGTATCAGATTGCAGGGTGACGGTATTGCGGACAAATTGTTTTTGCTCATCTGTCAGGTTTTCATTTGAAATATAAGCTGTTGCCAGTTCATATTTAGCAACCTTAGGCAAGTCATCGATTTTATAAGGCTGAAGTGTATTAATTACGTCACTGTAGGAACTGGTTAGAAATTGTTCTTGTGCAAGTATAATCTTGGACTGCTTCGGCTGCAGAAAAAAGATAGAATAAAAGGAATATATAATGGCTGGTACAAGCAGAACACTCACAGCAATCAAACTATTACGGAACCATTTCCATTTCTTTTTTGTCACTTCTATATACAGAGATGCAGACTCCCTATCCTTCCTTATAAACTCGTCGATTACTGTTAACAGCTCTTCAACAGACTCGGCCTCAAGCACCCTTTTGCTGTCTTCACTCAGCTCCAAAGTCTTCTCATATTGCAGGTATTGCTCAAATGAACGGGAGACATCGACCCAAGAAGCAGCCAGCGCCTTCAGCTCTTGCCACAGCTCAACCTCATCTCTTTCGTAAGGAGGCAGACTTTCTTTCACTCCATAATGCAGGAAATAAGGGGTCAAGCCTTGATCCACCACAATGTTCTCGGGACTGATGAAAAGATGCAGCCTTGAGATGCGATGATCTTTTACTTTATGAATCAATTGATAGATTATTTTTAATCTGTCCTTGTGCGAAAGCCCTTGAATAGAGGTACCATATTGATAGGAGCTGGGAATATCAATCTGTATTTGAAGAGCATCCTCCTCTACATTAATTTCTTTAGGAAGCCGACTTTCTATATCCTTAAGAATTAACACTTCACTCTTATCATCCATCTTTATCTTTTCAATTTGAAAGATAAACGTAATACGATTTTTGTCTTTTTTGATTATCGCATCCAACTTTTTTTCTAAGTATGTACGTTCAGCTTGAGGCATCTTCTATACCACCCTCATAAAATTTCAATAATATCTCCCGTAGTAATTCCTGCATCTGTTAGCCGTTGATTTCCCGGGAATACCTTTTGTTTATTTTTCACACGCACCCAATAACCTGATCGTGGAAGAGTTTCTATATCAGAAACCTGCCATGATAAATCGATTAGCTTTTTTATTGTGTAATAGTCAGATAAGCGTAAGTCGATTTTGTTTCGATTGTATTTCTGCAAATCGACCGTTACTTCTATATACATTATTTTCCACCTCAAAACGTAAAGGAGCGCTCCATAAAAAAAGCGCTCCTCCTAGGGTTTAGTTCATTTATTAAAATACACACGGCTTTTAAAAAGCCACATCCGCTATTTCGTCACCCATCATGATGCAAATCATGAAGAAGCTCTAACGATATTAAGTTCAGACACTTAGCCGCGAATTTGGTTAGCGATTTGAGCATCAGCATCCTCAAGCGCTTTAGCTGTGCTGTTCAATTGTGAGGAGATATCCTCTAGCAATTGCTGCATTTTAAGGAATGAAGGGCGAAGTGATTGGTATTGCTCACTGAACGCTTGGCTTGATTGACCTTCCCAAATGCTTTCCAATTCTTGGATCATTTGATCCAAACGAGTGACTTGTTCACCAACTTGACTTCCCTCGTTTGCATAACGGTTTGACATGCTAATAAGCTCTTCAGGGGTTACTCGAATGATTCCTGCCATGTTTCCTCTCTCCTTTTTCAAAAAAATTTTAGCTATCATTCTTTATAACTATGTAGCTAATGGAAAACAAACATCTATATATTAATTACCACATTTCAATATCCAAATAAAGGATAAAACGAACTTTTGACCATAAATGCATTTATTTTCCTATGAATATTATAGTAAATAGGACATATTCTCCCTTTTTTCAACACTAAAATCTAGTAATATAGTTCTTTTTTGTTTTTCTACAAAAAGAGGAGTGTCAACAATGACACTCCTCTCACATTCGTTGTTCCTGATTATGATAAAACTTTATCTTCTTTAAAGAATTGCGGCAAATGCTCTTTATGTGCTTCAAGCATTTCATTCAGAATTTCTTTCGCCACTTTATCAGAAGGCAATAACGGGTTGATTGTCATCGCAAGCAATGCTGTATTGTAGTCGCCTGTTACCGCTGCTTCTGCTGCCACTCTTTCAAAGGACTTAATTTGCTGTACTAAGCCTCTGACAGGTACAGGAAGGTCACCAATAGAGATTGGTTTAGGGCCGTCTTTTGTGATAACACTGCTGATTTCTACAGCTGATTCATCAGGAATGCTGGCAATTGCACCGTTATTAATTGTATTAACAGGCTGGATATCGCGCTTATCGTTGTACATGGAGTCGATCAAGCTGCAGGCTGCATCGCTGTAGTATGCACCTCCGCGTTTTTCAAGCTGTGGCGGTTTAATAGAAAGATTTTCATCTTTGTATAATTCAAACAGCTCTTTTTCCAGCTTTTGTACAACTTCTGCTCTTGTTCCTTGCTCTGCTGCTTCCTCATGCTCATGCTCAAGCATTTGTGCTTGCTTGTAGTAGTAACGGTGGTAGCCGCATGGGATTGCTCCCAACGCTTTAATGAAGTCTGGATCCCAGTCAATTGCTGCAATATTACGCATTGTCGCACTTGCATGCTTGCCTGAAGTCATTTCTTCCAGCACTTCTTTTGTAACTTCTTTTCCGTCAAGATACACATGCAGGCCGTATACCATGTGGTTAAGTCCTGCAAAATCAACGCGAACTCGCTCAGGTTCTACTTCCAACAGCTTGGCTACACTCATTTGGATAGAAATCGGCACGTTACAAAGACCGACGATTTTTCTCCAATTGCTGTGACGAAGCACTGCTTCTGTTACCATTCCTGCAGGGTTCGTGAAGTTGATCAGCCAAGCATTTGGACAAAGCTCTTCCATATCTTTAACAATGTCAAGGATGACAGGGATTGTGCGTAAGCCTTTGAAAAGGCCGCCAGGACCGTTTGTCTCTTGTCCAATTACATTGTATTTCAAAGGAATTCTTTCGTCCTTCGCTCTTGCTGCAAGCAAGCCGACACGAAATTGAGTTGTAACGAAATCGGCATCTTTTAAGGCTTCTCTGCGGTCAAGAGTCAAATGAACCTCTATTGGTAAACCAGCCTTTTTCACCATACGCTTCGCTAAATTACCTACGATTTCTAATTTTTCTTGTCCTTCAGGAATATCAACAAGCCATAGCTCGCGAACCGGCAGTGAATCATATCTTTTAATGAATCCTTCAACAAGCTCAGGTGTGTAGCTGGAACCTCCGCCAATCGTTACAATTTTAATTCCGTTGCTCATATAGAAACGCCCCTTTTCTTATTTTTAGGTGTGTAACCCTTTTCAATTTTAGTTGATGTTATAATAAGATTATCTAAGTTGGAGTAAATCTATTTAATGGATGTGTTTAACATGTTTACAAATGAGCAGATTCAATCTTTTTCCGATCTTGAATATGAGCTTTACAATTACATTATGAAGAATTCTCGGGAAGTAACCTATATGAGAATACGAGAACTCGCAAATGAAACGCATGTCTCCACAACCACCATACTTCGTTTTTGCAAAAAGCTTGGTTTTGACGGCTTTACTGAATTCAAGGTGCAGCTGAAAAATCATCTTGCAGAGGAAGAAACATATCGGCTTAACAATACATATACAACTGTTTCCGATTTCGTAGAAAGAACGCTTTCAGCAAACTATGAATCTAAAATTAAAGAAATAGCCGAAGTTATCGCTAAAGCAAAAATCGTTATTTTTATCGGTGCAGGAACCTCTGGCGTCATTGCAGAATATGGTGCAAGGTTCTTCTCCGGTCTCAAGAAATTTTCTCTTCATATTAAAGACCCGTATTTCCCAATTTACAGTCACTACATAACTGACAGTGTCACAATCGTGCTGTCTGTGTCAGGCGAATCTAAGTCAACAATGGAAAAGCTGGACCGCCTTAAGCAGGATGGCAGCATCATTGTAAGTTTGACAAATCATTCTGACAGCTCACTGGCCAAAATGTCTGATTACAACCTGGCGTATTATATAACGACAGAATATTTGGGAAATGTCAATTTAACGACTCAAATACCAGTCATGTTTTTAATTGAACGGTTAGGAAAAGAGACTTTCGACTATATGCAATCCTCCTTAATCAACAGGGATGAAGGGAAATAGCATTGCTCCCTTTTGCTTTACATCTATAAGTTACAATGCACGCTCATGATAGTAAATACATCTTCCAGATTTAGTACTTAGTCACACCGAATGGAACTTGTTACTTTATAGGAACAACCTGTTACATAAAAAAAGCAATGATAAGCACTCATTTATATGCTTCCATTGCTTTTTCTTGTTTTTCTTTTATATAACAACTGATTTATCACTTCTGAGAACATCAATCCGATTGCAATCGACCCTGATAAGAGAAACGCTTTGGCAGCAAGGCTGACTGCGTTATAATAGTCATTCTCCACAAAGTGTCGCATGGCATTATAAGCCATTCCACCAGGTACAAGGGGAATGATCCCAGCTACTGTAAAAATAATAACCGGTGTTTTATACCATCTTGCAAATACTTGACTCATCACTGCAACAAGAAATGCACCAATGATTGTCGCAGGAACTTCATCTATATTTACATAGACCGCGCCCCAATATGCGACCCAGCCACACATGCCGACAAACCCGCATCTCACAAGCAAATGTTGTGGTGTGTGAAAAATCATCGCAAAGGCAAATGATGCAATAAAGCTTGTAACTGCTTGTTCTAATAATTCCCACATAATATAAATTTCTCCTTAAAATACTACAAACACAACAGCAATTCCAGATCCAATCGCAAAAGCTGTCAAAAAGGCCTCTGCTCCTTTAGAGATGCCTGAAACTAAATGACCTGCCATTAAATCTCTGACTGCATTAGTTATCAGCAACCCTGGAACAAGGGGCATAACCGAACCGATAATGATTTTGTCTGTTTCTGCACCAAACCCTATATAAACAGCTCCAAAAGCAATCAATCCAACGAGCACCGATGCCAGGAATTCTGCAAAAAACTTAATTTGCACCACTCGATGGAAATAAACAGAACATAAAAACCCTGCTCCGCCTGCAATCACAGCCGCTAAGAAATCCTTCCAGATTCCTTGGAACATTATTAAGAAACAGCCGCTTGCTATTGCCGCAGCAACAAACTGCACCCAAACTGTATAGGTTGGGCCTTCTTTATCAATCTCTTTCAATAGATGATATGCCTCTTGCAAAGAGATATAGCCGGAGCTGATTTTTCGCGATATATCATTTACCTTCAGAACCTTTTCCAGATTTGTTGTTCTGTCAATAATCCGAATCAGCTTTGTCTTTGTCGGCTCACGCCCTTCTAAAGAAAAGATAATACCAGTAGGTGTAACGAAGCTGTCTGAATCCTCCACTCCATACGCTTTGGCTATGCGGGTCATCGTGTCTTCCACCCGATATGTTTCTGCTCCATTTTTGAGCATAATTCTTCCAGCAAGCAAGCAAACCTCAATTATTTCATACGTTTTTTCTTTGGATATATAGTCCATGCCAACTCTCCAATATATAAACATTCTTAGCTGTTAAAAGAAATTACCATTATCAGTTTAAAGGACATGTTCACCTATAATCAATAGAAGAAGTACAACTCCTGTTTGCAAACATAACAAAAAGTCCTTTAAAAAAGGACTTTCACTTGGGAATGTAAATATTATGAAGGGGACAATTTTCGAAGTGGATGAATTTTCTCGTTTTGTTTTCAGTCTTTTTGAATGCCAAACCGCGCATTGATTTGGCCGCGTAACATTTGTTTTTTTATTTTGCGCTCTTCTTCTTCACGGGTTTTTTTAATTATTTCCTGACGTATTTCATGGGTTCTTACTCCTTCTTCCCGCTTGTTGGCAATTTCAATTAAGCGCTCTACATCTGAAAATGAATACTTCCGGTTCCCCCGTTCAGGTCTTTCCGGGAAAATAAGCTTTCGTTGTTCATAATAGCGAATTTGCCTTTCTGTTAACCCAGTCAGCTCACTAACAACACCAATCGTGATAACTTTCCTTTTTTTGTAGGATGGCTCATGATCCATATTATCATCTCACCTCATGAAGTAATAATTTCTCTCATTAACTGTAATTATAATACGAGTATTCAGATTTTTATCGTATCCTGTTATAAAATCTAACGCAAAATTCAAAAAATAGGTAAGAATACCTGACAATATAGCTGTTTTTTGCATAAAATTCTTTTAAAATATTTATGTATAGTTGGTCATCAGGAGAGAACGTAAAATTTTTTACTGAAAGGAGCTATTTGCAATGATCAGCAAAGAAGCAATCGAATTAGCAAAAAAAATTGTCGAGATTGACCTTCTTCGTGATGAGGTATGGGAAGACTTCGCAGCAGTTGCTGGCGATAACGCCCATGATATTCTTCGTATTATCCAAAATAGTTAAAATAGATACAATCCATCGCAAGCAGCTTCCTTATACTTTTAGCTTGTGGTGGATTTTTGCATTTCCGCCATTAACCTACCCTTTTAATGTTAGGAAATCTAACGTTATTTTAATGGATGGAAGCAACAACTGCAAGTAAATGTCAAAATTTTTTTAATTTTTTTATTTTTAAGAGGAGGATTATAGATGAGCAACTTATTTTGGATTACAGAATACTTAGAGGAAACAAAGGCCAAGTGGAGCACAATAAGCGATTATATCTGGGATCATCCTGAAACAAGGTTTGAGGAGTTCGCCTCCGCTTCTTATTTGAAGACAGCTATTCAAGGGGAAGGATTTACAATTCACGAAAAGATCGGCGGCATGGAGACCGCCTTTATGGCCGAATTTGGTTCAGGCACGCCAGTTTTCGCTTTCCTTGGTGAATTTGATGCTTTATCAGGCTTAAGTCAGGCAGATGGAACCGCGAGGGAATGTCCTCTTATTCCAAACGGCAATGGCCACGGCTGCGGTCATAACCTTCTAGGCACAGGAGCCATGGCTGCTGCTGTTGGATTGAAAAATTATGTGGCCGAAAACAATATTCCTTGCACCATTCGTTATTATGGCTGCCCTGGAGAAGAAGGCGGTTCAGGCAAAACATTCATGGTCAGAGCGGGAGCATTTGATGATGTTGATTGTGCATTAACATGGCATCCAAATGACATTACCTTTGTAATGAACACCAGCTCCTTAGCGAATATTCAAGTTTACTTCCGTTTCAAAGGCAAAAGCGCACATGCTGCTGGCTCTCCTCACTTAGGAAGAAGTGCGCTTGACGCAGTAGAGCTGATGAATATTGGATCTAATTATATGAGAGAACATATAATTGACCAGGCTCGTATTCATTATGCCATCACTAACTCAGGCGGTTTGTCCCCAAATGTTGTACAAGGCTTTGCAGAGGTCCTTTATTTAATCCGCGCTCCTAAAACAGATACGGTGATAGATTTATTTGAACGAGTGAAAGATGTCGCAAAGGGAGCTGCCTTAATGACTGGCACAGAAATGGAGGTTGTTATAGATAAGGCCTGCTCCAACTATATCCCGAATAACACGCTTAATTTAGTGATGCAAGAAGCAATGCTTGAAGTCGGGCCGACAAAATTCACTGCTGCCGAAAAGCAGTTTGCGACAGAGATTCAAGCCACCCTTACTGATGAGATGCTAACAGAAGCATATAAACCTTTAAGTATGAACAGAGGGGATAATCCCTTGTTCGAGGATGTCCTTGCTTACGAACAATCAATGTCACTCATGCCAGGCTCTACTGATGTTTCCGATGTCAGCTGGGTTACACCAACAGCTCAATGCAATGTTACAACTTGCGCAATCGGAACTCCCTTTCATACTTGGCAGTTAACAGCACAAGGAAAATCAAGCAGCGCTCATAAAGGAACCTTACAGGTTGCAAAAATCCTTTTCCTTACTGCAGCTAAACTGCTTAAAGATCCGGAACTACTTATAGAAGCGAAAAAGGAGCTGCAGCAAACAGTTGGAGAAAAAGGCTATGTCTGCCCTATCCCTGATGAGGTACAGCCAGCTGCTGCGAGATAGTTACAAATATTGCCTGAGCCTCTTTCGTAGGTTTTAGGCAATATCTTTTTAAAACTGTAGCTGCAACAGTACTTTTTCGCCGGCAGTCGACTTATAATAAAGAGGACTAGCTAGTACCTTTCTTAACAAAGTCTGGAGCTGAAAAAATTTGAATATCCTCTTAAAGCGCCTTGCCCAATCTAAAGGCGAACTCAGCGAATTAGAAAAACAAGTATTGGACTATATAATTGCAAACCCAGCGCTTGTAGCTGAATCGAGCTTGGACCATTTATCAAAAGCTTTATTCATATCAACTGCTACAATAAGCAGAACATGTAAACGCTTAGGATTCAGCGGATTTCAAGACTTAAAATACAGCTTAAACAAAGATAGCGAACAAGAATTATATAAAGAAGCTGTACATCCGCCGAGCTTTTTGACAGCACATATGGACAGAGTCAAACAGGAAATGGAATGGACTTTGGAACATATTAATGAGCTTGATATTCATAAGGCAGCAAGCTTCATTCATGAAAGTAATTTTATTGAGTTCTTTGGAGTCGGAGCATCCTTGCCAACTTGCATTGATGCGGCCAGAAAACTAACCTTTGCAGGGATAATCTGCAACGCAAGAGAAGACTGGGATGAGTTAAGATGTGTCGCTAACGGGTTGTCCAATAAGGATTTAGCTATATTGGTTTCATACAGCGGAGAAACCGCTCATATTCTTGATTATGCTGCAATTCTAAAGGAAAGAGCAGTAAAAACAATTGCTATTGTCGGAAGGAAAAGCAGCCGGCTGAAGGATTTAGCAGATATTACTTTTCAAGCCCGAATTCAAAACTGTTATCTCGGAGATCTTGATATGAGTTCAAGATTTCCATTAAGTATTTTATTAGATTTTATTATCCTGACTGCATTAGAATCAGGTAAAACAGGACAGAAGGCTTCTAGGGCGTGAACCTAGCGGCTTTTTTTATGGAAAACCCGCTGTACAAAAATTGTATACCCTTACATTTATCCCAAAACCAATTGTTCTTCTTGTCATAGACAGTTACTCTAGACACAAACATCCATGTTTTAGAAAGGAGTAAGTGATTATGAATAATGCAAAATCACGCTTTTGGGAGTTTTTCCAAGGGCTCGGAAAGACATTCATGCTTCCAGTAGCTCTGCTTGCCTTTATGGGTCTTATGCTAGGAATCGGCAGCTCCTTCACAAGCCCGTCTACAATTGAAGCTCTGCCTTTTTTAGACAACCGCTTCCTGCAAACGATATTTAGGTTTATGTCTACCATCGGAGGCTTCGCTTTCACCTATCTGCCTGTACTCTTTGCAATTGCAATCCCACTCGGATTGGCACGTTATGAAAAAGGAGTTGCTGCTTTTTCAGGATTTGTAGGCTTTGTCATTATGCATTTATCTATCAATTTTTATTTAACAGAAACAAGCCAGCTTGCAGCAGCGGAAAAACTTCGCGAAGCAGGTCAAGGCATGGTAATGGGTATTCAAACAATTGAGATGGGCGTTCTCGGCGGAATTATTGTCGGTGTAATTGTCCATTTACTGCATAGCCGTTTCTATAATATTCAGCTTCCAGATGCTTTTGCCTTCTTCGGGGGAGCAAGATTTGTGCCCATCATCACCTCTCTTACGTTAGCTGTTGTCGGCATACTTATTCCAATCATTTGGCCAATATTCGCCATTGCTATCACTGGAATTGGCCAGCTAATTCAAAAATCTGGAGCATTTGGTCCGTTCATATTCGGAGCAGGAGAACGTTTATTGCTCCCATTCGGACTGCATCATATTCTTGTCGCCATGATTCGATTTACAGAAGCAGGGGGCATCCAAGTTGTTGATGGGCAAACAGTAGCTGGAGCATTAAACATATTCTATGCTCAGCTGCAAAGCGGCTCTCCAATCAGTCCTTCCGCTACTGCTTTTTTGTCTCAAGGAAAAATGCCAACCTTCATGTTTGGATTACCGGCAGTCGCACTGGCAATTTATCATACAGCCCTTCCTGATAGACGAAGCAAGATTAAAGGTTTATTGATATCTGGTGTCATTGCTACATTTGTAACTGGTATAACAGAACCGATTGAGTTCCTGTTTCTATTTCTTGCACCTGCCCTTTACGGCATTCATGTTCTATTAACAGGGTTAGGGTTTATGACGATGCATTTGCTTGGTGTCGTAATCGGGAATACAGACGGCGGTATCCTTGACTTCATTATTTTTGGAGTTCTGCAAGGAACGTATACGAAATGGTATCTCGTTCTAATAGTTGGCGCTGTTTGGTTTGCTGTTTACTATTTCATCTTCCGATATGCCATTATTAAGTTCAATTTAAAAACACCTGGCCGTGAGGATGAAGCAGTGACGACTGGGAATGAGGAGTTAACTTATCAGAAAAAAGGCAAGTATGATGCGAAAAGAATACTGTCAGCATTAGGCGGAAAAGAAAATCTTCAGTCACTCGACAATTGTATTACTAGACTGCGCCTTGTAATCAATGATATGAGCAAAATTGATGAGAAGGAATTAAAGGACTGCGGAGCACTCGGCGTGGTAAAGCTCGATAATCATAATTTACAGGTTATTATCGGCACACAAGTAGCATCTTTAAAAAATGCATTAGAAATAGAAATGGAGTAGTACCGTTTATGACATATTCCTTTGATCGGATAACAAAAAGAACTGGTACGTACTGTACACAGTGGGATTATATTGAAGACAGATTCGGAGAAGCAGACCTGTTGCCCTTCTCCATCTCTGATACAGACTTCCAAACACCGCAAGAAGTAAGCAAAGCTTTAAGCAGACGGCTGGAGCACGGCATTTTCGGCTACACAAGATGGAATCACCAGGAATTTAAAGAAGCTGTTCAAAAATGGTATCGAGAACGCTTTTCTGCAGAGCCGCAACAAGATTGGATTGTTTACAGCCCAAGTGTTATTTATACAATCGCGAAACTAATTCATGTTTTAACAGATGATGAAGATCATGTTGTTATACAGACTCCAGCATATGATGCTTTTTTTAAGATGATTACAGATAATAACAGGCGGATTTCTGCAAATCCACTAGTTGTAAAAGACGGGAAATATCACATTGATTTTGCTGACTTAGAAAACAGGCTTGCCCACAATAAAGCGAAAGTGCTTTTGCTGTGCAGCCCACATAACCCGACAGGCAGAGTTTGGACAGAAAATGAGCTTGAACAAATCATTAATCTTTGCAGGAAATATCATGTTTTTATTATCAGCGATGAAATTCATATGGATATTGTGCTGCAGCCTAATAAGCATACTCCCATCATCAGCAAAGCAACAGCGCTTGAAAATGTATGCATATGTACCTCTGCCAGCAAAACATTCAATATTCCAGGACTTATTGGTTCGTATGCCATTATCCCAAGTGAGCATATAAGAGATGAATTTTTGCTAACATTAAAAAATCGTGATGGCCTTTCCTCCACAAGCATATTAGGATTGACTGCAACGATAGAGGCCTATCAGTCTTGCGGCAGTTGGGTGGATCAACTGAATGACTATATTAAAAATAACATGCTGTTTATACAGGCATATTTAGAAAAGCAGCAATTAGGAGCGACGCTGCAAATTCCAGAAGCAACTTACTTAGCATGGATTAATATCGAAAACATGCCATATACCCCAAAACAAGTTCAGCACGCCCTTATCCATGAAGGTAAAGTGGCTATCATGGCCGGAGATACCTACGGAGCTGAAGGAAGGAGCTTCTTGAGGCTGAATGCTGGCTGTCCGCAATCAAAGCTTGCAGATGGCTTAGCACGTTTCACACAAGCTATTAACTTTTTAAAGAAAAGCTAAAAAAACCGGAGAGCAGCCCTCTCCGGTTTTTTCATTAAATGCTGATATCTCTTTTTTGGAAAAAGAAAAATGTGATAAACATAAAGATAAGGTAGTAAATTCCAAGAATTCCTAATGACATCGGCATCGTGATATTTTCTAAGATTTTATCCTGCACTACGAATACAGTCTGATCTAAGTGCGGGAAAATTAACGCTTTTGTCCATGTGTACTTTTCTGAAAAACCAACAATTAATGCTCCTGCAGTCGAAGAAAAGAATAGTACAAATACACCAATTCCAACTGCAATTGCTTGGTTCTTAAACAATGTAGACAGCATAAATGCCAGCGTAAGGACCATGATAAGCCCTGGCAAATAGTATAGAAGGCTTTGGAAGAAATATGCTCCACCAGCTACAGCTTCCATTTCAAAAGTAGTAGGATTTTGCACCGACAATTTTCCACTAAAGTCATCAATACCAAAGAAGGCAATGCTCACTAAATAGCCTATTCCAATTAGTACCGCAATCAAAAACGCAGAATAAATAAGAAGCGCAATATATTTTGACAGCAGGATTGCCCATCTTCTATGAGGACGAATCAGCAGCTGCTTAATTGTGCCATCGGAAAACTCAGACGATATATTCCCTGCACAAACAATTACTACAAAAAGAGTAATAAGAGACTTCAATGCAATTCCATAATAATCCAAATATGACCAGCTTGTCGTATAGGGATTCACATTGTCATTTAAATTGCCATTAAAACTGTCGATTTCGGCTTGGATATCCTCCTTTGCCTTTGTCTTATAATCATCTTCTGGAATATCCTCATAGCTTGGAGCTTTTTCCATTTCCTTCTCCAGCTGGTCTATTTCCGTTTGAACCTGCACCTTCCAATCATCTTCTGTTTGCTGTGTGCTAGTTTTCAACTCAAGTACAGCAGTTCCAACTAATGCAATAATAAGTATAATGGCAAAAATCCAGCTCATCTTCTTTTCAAATATCTTTATCAGTTCATTCTGGACTAACCCAATCATCGTACTGCTTCCTCTCCTTTTTTATTCGTGATTTCTAGGAATCTGTCTTCTAATGTCGCTTTCGCCGCATTTATTCCGTACACAGAAATTCCCTTTTCCACAAATAGTTTGTTCACAGCCGGAATGGAAGACCTCGACAGTTTTACTGTTAACAGCTCCTTTTTAAGCGAAACCTCCTCAAAAGCTACTGCGCTGCTTTTCAGCAGTTCTAGTGCATTATTAGCCTCATCTATTTCAAAGGTCACTTCTCTTAGCTCATCTACTCCCTCAGCGACTGTTTCATCCATAGAGGAGATGTGGATAAGCTTACCTTTTTCAATGATTGCAAAGCGATGACACATGAGCTGCATTTCCGAAAGCAAATGTGATGATACGAGCACAGATATCCCTGTTGCTGCCAGTTCATGAAGATAGTCACGGAACTCTCTTATTCCTTGTGGATCAAGACCGTTTGTTGGTTCATCCAGAATTAGGATCGCAGGATTATGCAGAAGGGCTTGTGCAACGCCAAGACGCTGTCTCATTCCTAAGGAATATGTTTTTACCTTTTGGTGGATAGCATTATCCAGTCCTACAAGCTTAACGACTTCTGCAATTCTGCTTTCCGAAATTTCTTCTTTTGCCATTCTGGCATAATGGCGCAAATTCTTATAGCCGCTCATATATTTATAGAATTCAGGGTTTTCAACAATGGCCCCTAAGCTGCTCATCGCCTCAGCGAAGGAAGCGTCTAGATTATGTCCGTTAATGACAACCTCGCCTTCTGTTCTGTTAATCAAGCTGACTATCATTCTAATGATAGTTGTTTTTCCCGCACCATTCGGGCCAAGCAGTCCGAAAATCTCTCCCTTTTCCACCGCAAAACTGACCTTATCTACAATCGTTTTGCTTCTGATTTTCTTTGTGAGATTTTTTACCTCTAATGCATATTGAGACATGTTAAACTCCTCTCTTTTTTTAAGATCCTATGTACCCCACCTTATCTGTCATATACTATTACGAGTTTGCCTTTTAATAAGTTTCATTTATTTGGAAAAAATTTATATACTTGTAAGCAAACTCCATAAAAAAACCAGGTTCCAGTAAAACGGAAACCTGGCTGTTAATCTATTGTTAAACTGCAGTAGTGGGAATGGAATTGATTACTTCTTGAACAGGCACATACTCCAGCCCAAGATCCTTCGCTACAGGAGCATATGTTATATGTCCATTAAAGGTATTAACACCTTGCTTGATTGCGTAGTTGTTCTGGATTGCATTGACAGCTCCTTGATTGGCAATTTGCAGCGCATATGGGACCGTGACGTTAGTTAGAGCAATTGTTGATGTTCTCGGCACCGCACCTGGCATATTAGCAACAGCATAGTGAACGACACCATGCTTTACATATGTCGGATTATCATGTGTGGTAATATGGTCTACTGTCTCAAAGATTCCGCCTTGATCGATTGCCACATCGACAATCACAGAGCCTGGAGCCATCTTCTTAACCATTTCTTCCGTCACAAGCTTCGGCGCTTTAGCACCAGGGATAAGAACAGCCCCGATTACTAAATCGGACTCTGCTACAGCTGCTTCAATATTTGCCGGGTTAGACATAACTGTGTTTAGGCTTGACCCAAATTGATTATCCAATTCTCTTAATCTTTCCGGATTCAAGTCCAACAACGTTACATTTGCCCCAAGACCAACTGCAACTTTCGCAGCGTTCGCGCCGACAATACCACCTCCGATGATTGTCACATTACCGCGCTTCACACCAGGCACCCCTGCAAGCAGGATCCCTTTGCCGCCATGGGGCTGCTCAAGAAACTGGGCACCAATCTGAACAGCCATTCTGCCTGCAACCTCACTCATCGGTGTAAGCAGCGGCAGTTTGCCATTCACTTCAATTGTTTCATAAGCAATTCCTGTTACTCCCTTTTCTGTCAAGGCTGCAGCCAATTCCTTTTCTGCAGCTAAGTGCAGGTACGTAAACAAGATGAGCCCTTTGCGGAAGTAGCCATACTCTGATTGCAGCGGTTCCTTTACTTTCATGATCATCTCTGCAGAATTCCATACCTCTTTTGCATTTTCAGCAATCTTCGCCCCAGCCGCTGCATACTCAGCATCTGTAAAACCGCTGCCTGCACCAGCATTTGTCTCGACTAAGATTTCATGATTGCTATTTTTTAAGTAAGCAACTCCAGATGGAGTAATTGCAACCCTGTTTTCGTTGTTTTTTATCTCTTTCGGAATACCAATAATCAATCCAATCCACCCCTTGTCAGTTTTCCTTACTTTAATTGTTAGTTATCTTATAATTATAATAGGACGGATTGTGAAATTAATCTTTGGTAAAAAGGATAAAAGTAAAGATGAGCCTTTG